>Ga0187894_10005266_pt1 | contig 13343 bp, 15 predicted proteins | sample GBC1701081metaG_FD_136650 | JGI IMG/M metagenome (GOLD analysis project Ga0187894, IMG submission 136650) | White microbial mat communities from a lava cave in the Kipuka Kanohina Cave System on the Island of Hawaii, USA - GBC170108-1 metaG ... | reverse complement strand
GGCATCGACGGAAACGGCCGCGAGCAGACCAGCTCGCCCTTCCGGCCGATCTGCGGCCGGCCGTCTTCATCGATGCTCTCGACCGCCATCCCGAGCGCCCGGCAGGCGATCTCGCCCGCCCGCACGGCGCGCGCGATGGCCAGCATGTTGGAACCGCGGCCGGAGATCAGGACGACGGTGCGCAGCTTGCCGCGCGGCGCGCCGCTCATGCCTCGATGACCGCTCCGCGCGTGCCGCTGCGCACGGCACCGATCACGAGCGGCTTTTCGCCTGCGCGCTTGAGCGCAGCGACGGCCGCATCGGCATCTTTCTCCGCCACGCAGACGGTCATGCCGATGCCGCAATTGAACGTGCGGTACATCTCCGTGTCGTCGATGTTCCCGGTGTTCTTGAGCCAGGTGAAGACCGGGTCGACGGGCCACGCAGTGCGCCGGAGCACGACCTCCAGGCCCTCGGGAACGACGCGCGGAATATTCTCGAGCAGACCGCCGCCGGTGATGTGCGCCATCGCGTGCACCGGGGTGGTTGCCAGCAGCGCCAGCAGCGGCTTGACGTAGATGCGCGTCGGCGACAGCAGGCGATCGTAGAGCGGCTCGCCTTCGAGCATCGTGTGCTTGCCGGCATGCGCGTGAGCCAGCAGTTTGCGGATCAGGGAATAGCCGTTCGAGTGCGGGCCGGAGGAGGGCAGGCCGATGACCACGTCGCCCGGCTGCGTCCGTGCGCCGTCGATGATGCGATCCTTCTCCACGATCCCGACGCAGAATCCGGCGAGGTCGTAGTCTTCGCCGTGATACATCCCCGGCATCTCGGCCGTTTCGCCGCCGACCAGTGCCGCGCCGGCCTGCACGCAGCCCTCGACGATTCCCTTGATGACACTGGTGGCGACGTCGACGTCGAGGCGCCCGGTCGCATAGTAGTCGAGAAAGAAGAGCGGCTCGGCACCCTGCACGACCACGTCGTTCGCGCACATGGCGACGAGATCGATGCCGATGGTGTCGTGCCGGCCCGTCTCGATCGCCAGTCGCAACTTGGTGCCGACGCCATCGGTGCCCGATACCAGCACGGGGCGGCGGTAGCGCTCGAGCGGCACCTCCACCAGCGCGCCGAATCCGCCGAGCCCGCCGAGGACTTCGCCGCGCATCGAGCGGCGTACCAGCGGCTTGATGCGTTCGACGAGCTCGTCGCCCGCGTCGATGTCGACGCCGGCGTCGCGATAGGTGATCGACGTGCGGTGTGTCATGTCGGCAGCGGCGGGCGAAAGGAAGCCGGGAGCGGCAGCTGTGTTATTTTACACGAATGTCCCCCGCGCCCATTCTCCGCGTCATCGCCTGCATGGTCGCGCTCGTCGCCGCGGGTCCGGCGCCGCACGCGGCCACCGTGCAAAACCTCTACGAGGGCGCGGTGACGCTCGCGGATCGGTCCGAGCGCGGGCAGGCGCAGGCGTTCCAGGATGCGATGCGGCAAGTGCTGGTGCGCATCACCGGTCGTCGCGATGCCGGCGACGACCCCTCGCTCGCCGCGCTGGTGGAAGACGCACGCCGCTACGTTCAGCAGTTTCGCGTCGCCGGCAACCAGTTCATTGCGGGATTCGACGGCGCGCGCGTGGAGCGCGCAGTCATGGATGCCGGTCGCCCGCTCTGGGGACATCAGAGACCGGCGACACTGGTGCTGCTCGTGATCGGCGAGGGCGCCGGACGCTCGCTGTTGCTGGATTCATCGACCGCGGACCTCAAGCAGGCCGTGACACGCGGAGCACAGTTGCGAGGAGTGCCGCTGGTTTGGCCGGATGCTGCGCGCTCGGTGAGTGCGCCGCAGGCTTCGAGCTCGATGCCTGAGGAATTGCGCTCCCTCGGCCAGCTGTACCGGGCGGATGCCGTGCTCGCGGGTGTGGCGCAATCGGCATCGCCCGGTTCACCCGTGCGCTGGACGCTCGTACAGGGCAAGGAATCGAATCAGTGGCGCGGGTCGGCGCAAGACGGTCCGCAGGGAGCCGCCGACTGGTTCGCGCGGGTGTTTTCGGCGGACGCGGCCGGCGACGGCGCCCTGGTTGCCATCACCGTGAGCGGCATTCAGGACCTGCGTGCGTACGCCGCGGTCACGGACTATCTGCAATCGCTCACGCTGGTGCGCGCACTCTCCGTCGAGGAGGTGGCGGGCGACAACGTGGTCTATCGCGCCCGCGTGCAGGGCGGCGGCGAGCGCCTGGCGCGTGCCATCAGCCTGGGCGGGCGGCTCCAGCCGACGGGCGATTCCGGCGATCCATCGCTCGCGGCGCTGACCTATCGCTATCGGCCCTGAGCGCGCTGCGCGCCGCGAATCGTGAGCCTCAGACAGCTCCCCAACCTGATCTGCATCGCGCGTATCGCGCTGGTGATCCCGACCGCGCTTTCGATCGCCGACGGCGACTATCGCCTGACGCTGCTGCTCTTCGGCATCGCCGCCTTTTCCGACGCGCTCGACGGATTTCTCGCCAAGCGCTTCGGCTGGACCACCGAGCTCGGCAAGATCCTCGACCCGCTGGCCGACAAGGTCCTGCTGGTCACGGTTTTCATCATGCTGGCGGTCGTCGGGACCGCGCCCGCGTGGCTCGCAACACTGGTGGTGGCGCGCGACATCGTCATCGGCTTCGGTGCGCTGGCGTATCGCTGGCTGTTCGGGCCGCTGCACGGCAGGCCGACAGCCGTGAGCAAGGTGAACACCGCGGTGCAGCTCGCGTACGTTCTCGCGGTGGTTGCCGCGCGTGCCTTCGGCTGGCCGCCCGATCCCGCCGTGCTGGTCCTCGGCGCGCTGGTGATGGTCACGACGGCCATCAGCGGCATCGACTACGTCAACACGTACTTGCGACGCGCGCGCGCCGCTGCGCGTGACCGCCACCCGGCCTGATCCATGCAGCAGCTTCCGCTCGGCGTGCGCTGGCGCGACAGCTCGGCCTTCGCGACGTACGTGCCCGGCGCGAACCGCCTGGCGTGCGATGCGCTACGCGACTGGAACGGCGCGCGCAACGCGGTGATCTGGCTGTGGGGCCCGGCCGGAACCGGAAAGACGCACCTGTTGCAGGCGACGTGCGCTTACGAAGGCGAGATGGGCCTTACCAGCGCGTACCTGCCGATGCGGGAACGCGCCGCTTTCGGCCACGATGCCGTGGCAGGCTACGAGCAGCTGCCGCTCGTTTGCCTGGACGACGTCGACGACGTAGCCGGCGATGCGAGCTGGAACCGGGCGCTGTTCGGGCTGCACAACGGAATCGTGGAACAGCGCGGCCGCTGCTTGCTTTCCGCGCGCCAGCCGCCCGCCGGCGTTGCCTGGGCGCTTCCTGACCTCGCGTCGCGCATGGCTGCCGCGCTCGTCATCCAGTTGCGCGTGCTCGACGAAGCGGATCAGGTGCAGGTGCTCAGGCTGCGTGCGCGCCGCCGCGGCCTCGATCTTCCCGAGGACGTCGCGCAGTACCTGCTGCGACGCGTGCCGCGCGACCTGCCGAGCCTGTGCTCTCTGCTCGACACGCTCGACACGGCCTCGCTCGCGAGTCAGCGTCGCCTGACGGTGCCGTTCATTCGCGAGATTCTGGGCTCCGGGTGAGACGAAGATACGCGACCATCGCAACGAAGAGCGCGAACGACACGAACAGGATTGCGGTCGAAATCGCGCGCGAGCGCGGATCGGCGACGATCTCGGTGAGCGCCAGGGCGATGTAACCGACCACGAGCAACGTTGCCCAGCCGTACGTGTAGCGCGTGCCGCGAATCAACCCGGGAAGCGGCGCGAGCAACGGTGCCAGCCACAGAAGCGCGAACCAGTGGCCCTGCGCGAGGTGCGCGCGCTGCCAGAACGAGAGGCAGCAAGCCAGGGCGACCACGAGCCCGAGCACGATTCCGCGAGCGAGCCGGGCCGGCATCAACGCGCTTGCAACCGGACGGCGAGCTCGGCGACTCGCCGGCCGAGATGCTGCGCCAGCGTCTTCTCGTGCTCGTCGAGCCGCACGATCGTTTCGTCGCCGGCGAAGTGGCTCGCTCCGTACGGGCTCCCGCCGCCGCGCGTCTGGCGCAGCGCCGCGTCCGTGTACGGCAGTCCGACGATGTACATGCCGTGATGGAGCAGCGGCAACATCATCGACAGGAGCGTGGTTTCCTGGCCGCCGTGCATGGTCTGCGTCGAAGTGAAGACGGCGGCCGGCTTGCCGGCGAGGGCGCCTGAAAGCCACAGCGCACTGGTGCCGTCGAAGAAATACTTGAGCGGTGCGGCCATGTTGCCGAAACGCGTCGGGCTGCCGACGATGAGGGCGGCGCATCGGGTCAGATCTTCGTGAGTGGCGTACACCGGGCCCTCGGCGGGCACTGCGGGCGCCAGCTTTTCCACGATCGCGGCCACCGCCGGCACGGTGCGCAGCTGCGACCTCGCCCCGGTGACGCCGTCGACGCCGCGACAGACTTGTCGCGCCAGTTCGGCGGTTGCTCCCTTGCGCGAGTAGTAGATGACCAGGACGTCGAGCATCGGCCCTCCCGTTGCGCCGGCGCCAAATTAGCAGAGGCGCGCGGCGCGCACGAATCGCCGGCGGGCACCGCGTCAACGCTGTCGAGCCGCGTGTCCCCGCGACCGCGCGGTCCGAACCTCCTTGACGCCCCCGGACCCGCTTGTTAGCGTTCGGCGGACCAGGGGTCCGGCGTTCCCACAACTACAAAGATGAGCAGCTCTGCCGCAGCGAGACGCGGTGCCGCGCTCGCATTCGTCGCATTGATCGGCCTCGTGGCCTGCGCGGGCGCGCCCGTTCAGGAAATGAGCGACGCGCGGCAGGCAATCGCCGCGGCGCGGTCCGCCGGCGCCGCCGAGCGCGCGCCCGAACAGTTCAAGCTCGCGACCAGCCTCCTGGCGCAGGCCGAGGCCGCGCTGGAAAAGCACGATTACAAAGCCGCGCGGCGCCAGGCCCAGCAGGCGCGCACGAAAGCGATGCAGGCATTGCGCGCGTCGAGTTCGGAGCGGCGCCAGGCGGATGACGGCTGATCCGGCGCATCTCTGCCAGAAAGCCCTGGTCTCCGGCCGCGTGCAGGGAGTTTTCTACCGCGCCACCGCAGTCGACAAGGCGCGAGCACTCGGTGTCGACGGTTATGCGCGCAACCTGAACGACGGCCGCGTCGAAGTGCTCGCCTGCGGTCGTCCCGAGGCCGTCCAGGCTCTCGTGCAGTGGCTCTGGCAGGGCTCGAGTGCCTCCCGTGTCACCGATGTGCAGGTCACGCCGTTCGACGGCCCACCACCGATAGCCGGATCGGGTTTCAAATCGTTCTGATGGCGGGAGGGATCATGGCCGGGCAGCCAGCTGGGGACTGGATCGATCTCGGGCCCGCGGAATCGCTCAAGGATCCGCCGCTGCGCGAGATCATGGTCGGGCGGTTGCGCATCGCGCTGTCGTTCCGCGACGGACAGTTCGGTGCCATCTCCGGCATCTGCAACCACGTCGGCGGGCCGCTCGGCAGAGGAACGCTCGACGAAGCTGGCTACGTAGTCTGCCCGTGGCATCACTACAAGTTTCACCGCTGTACCGGCGCCGGCGAGCCCGGGTACGAGGACGATCGCGTTCCGCAATACGCGCTGCGCGTCGACGCGGGCCGCCTGCTGCTGAACACCAAGCCGCTCACCTCGCGCAACAAGCTGCCACATCCGCACCCGCTCGCGCGCCAGCCGCTGCGTGAGCCCGGGCCGGTGCGCGTGGTCGGAATATCGACGACGGCGATGGACGAGCAACACCCGCGCTATTCGACGTCGCAAGCGTTGCTCGAAACGGCGTTGCAGAGCGCCCGGGACAGACTCGGCGCGCAGACGCAGCTCATCCGCCTCAACGAGCTCAGGTTCCGTCATTGCGAGGGTTACTACTCGAAGGCGGCGCGCGCCTGCACCTGGCCGTGCTCCATCACGCAGATGGACACGAGCGACCAGATGGATCGTGTCTACGAGGCAGTGGTGCACTGGGCCGACGTCGTGCTGATCGGCACGCCGATCCGCTGGGGCTCCGCCAGCTCGCTCTACTACAAGATGGTGGAGCGAATGAACTGCATCCAGAACCAGATCACGCTGCGCAACGCAGTCCTGATCCGCAACAAGGTCGCGGCGTTCGTGATCACCGGCGGCCAGGACAACGTCCAGGCGGTCGCCGGCCAGATGCTGGGGTTCTTCGCCGAGATCGGCTTCGTGTTCCCCGCGTTCCCGTTCATCGCGCATTCGCTCGGCTGGGCAGCGGAGAACATGGAGCGCAACGTGGAATACGTGAAGCGCGACGAGGCACTGCACGAGGGCGCACGCCAGCTGGCAGCGAACGCGGTGCGCATGGCGCAGGAACTGATCGAGCGTGACGCCGGACAGGAGCTGAAGACGCGCGGTGGACGCAAGGCGCACAACCCCGCGGCCACGACGCCCGCAACCACCGGTGAATGATTCGCGACGCTAGGTGCGCCAGCGCGACGTCCAGCGCGAGATGACCTTGTCGGGATATTCGCGACGGCCGACGCTGCCGTTGTAGCGCGCCAGCGCGCGGCGCACGTCCTTGCGCTCGCGGTCATAGTAGTGGCGCAGGATGGCGCAGCCCATGCGGATGTTGGGCTGCACCTTCATGAGCTGATGGCGCTTCATGCCGAGCTGCTCCGGCCAGAAGGGCATGACCTGCATCAGGCCCTGCGCGCCGGCGCTCGAGACCGCCCAGGTATTGAACGCGCTTTCCACGTCGATCACCGCGAGCACCAGCTCGGCGGGCAGTTCGTGCCGGCGCGCTTCGCAATACACGTGCCTCAGGATCTCCATGCGCTCGCTCTTGTCCTTCACGTAGCGGCGCACGCGCGGCTCCATCAGCTTGTACCAGACCTCGGCGTCGTACTTGTCGGCGAAGCACTCGCCCTCGGCGATCGCCTTCGCCACGACGCTCTTGAGCTCGGGATCGGTCTGGCCGTCGGCGTGGCTTTGTGCGCTACAGAAGAGGGCGCAGACGGCCGCGAGCGCCGCCGGCAATCGTGCGGTGATTCGTCCCTCCCTCGTCACGGCGCCTCCCTCAGTGCGCCGCCTGGCGCGACCGCAGGAACTCGACGATGTCGCCGATCGGCACGTCCTGCGATTCGCTGTCGCGCCGATGGCGATACTCGAGCTTGCCGGCGTCGAGCCCGCGTTCGGCGACCACCACCCGGTGAGGAATACCCAGAAGCTCCGCATCGGCGAATTTCACGCCCGGGCGGGCGTCGCGGTCGTCGAACAGCGTCTCGATTCCAGCGGCCGTGAGGTCGGCGTAGAGCCGCTCGGCGGCCTCGCGCACGCGCGCCGACTTCTGCATGTTGATCGGCACCAGCACCACCCTGAACGGGGCGATCGGCTCCGGCCAGATGATTCCGCGCTCGTCGTGATTCTGTTCTATGGCCGCGGCCACCACGCGCGTCACGCCGATGCCGTAGCAGCCCATGTACATCGTGACCTCGCGACCCTGCTCGTCCACCACCTGCGCCTTCATGGCGTCGCTGTACTTGCGGCCGAGCTTGAAGATGTGTCCGACCTCGATGCCGCGCGCGATGTGCAGCGTGCCGCGACCGTCGGGCGAGGAATCGCCCTCCACGACGTTGCGCAGGTCCGCGTACTCGGGCTGCGGGCAGTCGCGACCGAAATTGACGCCGGTGAGGTGCCAGCCGTCCTGATTGGCGCCCACCGCCACGTCGGCAAGCACGCCGACGGCGCGATCCGCGATGACCGTGCCCTTGAAGCCGACAGGGCCGATCGAGCCGGGACCGGCGCCGAAGGCCTGAGCGATGGCAGCAGGGGTCGAGAAGGTGAGCGGCTTGCGCAGCTGCGCGAGTCGGCCGGCCTTGATCAGGTTCAGCTCGTGATCGCCGCGCAGGCAGAGCAGTACCGGATTGCCGTCCGCACCGTCGAGGACGACAGCCTTTACCGTGCGCTCGGGCCCGAGCTTCAGGAACGCGCACAGGTCGGCGATGGTTTTCACGTCGGGCGTTGCCACGCGCTGCAGCGACTCGCGCGGCGCAGGGCGGGCGCCCGCGGGCGCGACTGCCTCGGCCAGCTCGATGTTGGCGGCGTAGTCCGAGCCGTCGGAAAAGACGATTGCGTCCTCGCCGGAGTTGGCGAGCACGTGAAACTCCTGCGAGCCCGTGCCGCCGATGCTGCCGGGGTCCGCCTGGACGGACCGGAACTTCAGGTGCAAGCGCGTGAAGATGCGCGAGTACGCCTCGTACATCGCCATGTAGCCCTCGTGCAGCGAGGCTTCGTCGACGTGGAACGAGTACGCGTCCTTCATGATGAACTCGCGCCCGCGCATCACGCCGAAGCGCGGGCGGATCTCGTCGCGAAACTTGGTCTGCACCTGGTAGAAGTTCACAGGCAGCTGGCGGTAGGTGCGCAGCTCGCGGCGCGCGATGTCCGTGATCACTTCCTCGTGGGTCGGGCCGTAGACGAACGGCCGGTCGTGGCGATCCTTCAGGCGCAGCAGCTCCGGCCCGTATTGCTCCCAGCGCCCGGACTCCTGCCACAACTCGGCAGGCTGGATCGACGGCATCAGCAGTTCGAGGCCGCCGGCGCGGTCCATCTCCTCGCGGATGATCTTCTCGACCTTGCGCAGCACGCGCAGACCGAGCGGCAGCCAGGTGTACTGGCCGGCTGCCAGGCGCCGGATCAGGCCGGCGCGCAGCATGAGCTGGTGGCTCACGACCTCTGCTTCGGCGGGAACCTCCTTGAGCGTGACGATCGGGAGCTGGCTGAGGCGCATCTGTCATCTTGGGCGCCGCAGGCGCCGTTACGGATCGGGCTCGTATCTTAGCGCGGGAACCGCCGGCGGCGTGGTCGTGCCGAAAGGGATGCCAGGACAGGGGAAGGCTCCGAAGTTGGACCGCCGACAGCGGGCGCCCTTATGATGCCGGCCGTTCCAGTGCCCGTGACAAGAGACGATGGAAGAACCCAACGCTCGTCTGCCCCTGCGCCGCGGGATCTACCTGCTGCCGAACCTGTTGACCACGGGTGCGCTGTTCGCCGGGTTCTACGCGATCGTCGCCGCCATCGACGGCAACTTCGAGCGAGCCGGCATCGCCGTTTTCGTCGCGATGGTGTTCGACGGCCTGGACGGCCGGGTGGCGCGACTGACCAGCACCGAGAGCGCGTTCGGTCGCGAATACGACAGTCTCTCCGACATGGTTTCGTTCGGAATGGCGCCGGCGATTCTCGCGTACCAGTGGGGCGTCGCGCGCATCGCCGAATACGGCGTGGTCTGGGGCCGTACGGGCTGGCTGGCGGCATTCTTCTTTGCCGTGGCGGCGGCGCTGCGGCTGGCGCGCTTCAACACGCGCGCCGTCGCGGACAAACGCTACTTCGAGGGATTGCCGAGCCCGTCGGCGGCAGCCATCGTCGCGGCGTTCGTCTGGTTCTCGAGCGAGTGGCGCGAGCCCGGGCTCGCGGGCCTCATCGTCGCGTTCGTGGTCACGGCGGTCGCGGGCGGCCTGATGGTGAGCCGCTTCAGCTACTACAGTTTCAAGACGGTGAACCTCGGCGGTCGCGTGCCGTTCGCGTACATCCTCGTCGTGCCGCTGGGCTACGCGCTGATCGCGTTCCATCCGCCCCTCGTGCTCTTCGTGCTGTTCAGCCTGTACGCCCTCTCGGGGCCGGGCCTGTGGGTGTATCGGCGCCTGCGTCATGTGCCGCCGCCGGCCGCGGCGGGCGAGCTGGATGAAGATGAGCGGGTGAATCACCCGTGAGCGACGCGCGCCGCGACTACCTCGCGCAGCTCGGCATCGACGTGTACGTGCGACGCGGGCTCGCAGAGCCCGTCGACGCGGCGGCGGACCTTGCGCCCGAGATGTCGGCGCCGGCTGCGACGGTCGTTCCAACTTCGCTGCCCGCTTCCCCGGCCGCCCGGCAAGCGAGCCTGGCGGCTGCCGGCGATGACACCGTCGCGAGCATGGATTGGCCGGCACTGCGCGCCCGGGTCGCGGCGTGCACGCTGTGCGGACTGCACACCACGCGCACGCAGACGGTCTTCGGGGTCGGCAATCCGAACGCGGACTGGCTCGTGATCGGCGAAGCGCCCGGTGCGGAAGAGGACGCGCGCGGCGAACCCTTCGTCGGTCGCGCGGGCGGCCTGCTCAACAGCATGCTCGCCGCCATCGGTCTGAAGCGCGAGCAGGTGTTCATCGCCAACATCCTCAAGTGTCGTCCGCCGGGCAACCGCGATCCGAAACCCGAAGAGGCGATGCTTTGCCGGCCGTACCTGGAACGGCAGATCGCGCTCATCGCCCCGAAGATCATCCTCGCGGTCGGACGCATCGCGGCACAGAACCTGCTGGCCACGGAAACGCCGATCGGCAGGCTGCGCGGGCGCCTCCATCAGTTCGGCGTCGCGCGTACGCCGATGGTCGTCACCTATCACCCTGCCTACCTGCTGCGCTCGCCCGGCGAGAAGCGCAAGGCGTGGCAGGACCTGAAACTCGCCGTGGACACGCTCGCCCGTGGCAGCAGCGCGTAACGAAGTCGCGGTGCCGCGGATCACGTTGCGGCCGATGAACGAGGCCGACGTGGGCGCAGTCGTCGCGCTCGAGTCCGCCGCGTATCAGTTTCCGTGGAGCGAGGGCATCTTCCGCGACTGCCTGCGCGTCGGCTACCTGTGCCGCGTGGTGGAGATGACCGATTCGGCCGCTGCGTCGCGCGCGAGCGCTGCAATGACGAGCGAAGTCATCGGGTACGGAATCATGTCGATGGGCGCGGGCGAAGCGCACATTCTCAATCTGTGCGTGCGCACCGATCTGCGCAGCCGCGGCATCGGCCGCCAGGTGCTTGCGCATCTGCTGGCGCGCGCCCGCGCGGCCGGCATGCTCGAGGCGTTTCTCGAAGTGCGACCGACGAACACGGCCGCCATCCGGCTGTACCAGGCCGCGGGCTTCGAGCAGGTTGGAATCCGCCGCGGCTACTATCAGGCGCCCAACGGTCGCGAGGATGCCGCGGTGCTGAAGCTCGACCTCGGTCGCGGCGCTCGCTGATACAATGCGCGTTGGATGATGGCCCACACCGACGAGACCACCGGTCCGCTTTCCGCGATTGCCCGCCGGCGGACTTTCGCGATCATTTCGCACCCGGACGCCGGCAAGACCACGCTGACCGAGAAGCTCCTGCTGTTCGGCGGCGCGATCCAGCTCGCCGGCACGGTGAAGGGGCGCAAGGCCGCGCGTCACGCGACCTCCGACTGGATGAGGCTCGAACAGCAGCGCGGCATCTCGGTGACGTCCTCGGTCATGCAGTTCCCTTTCAAGGAGCGGATCGTCAATCTGCTGGACACGCCGGGCCACGAGGATTTCTCGGAGGACACTTACCGGACGCTGACGGCCGTGGATTCCGCGCTGATGGTGATCGACTGCGCCAAGGGCGTCGAAGAGCGCACGATCAAGCTCATGGAGGTTTGCCGGCTGCGCGACACGCCGATCATGACCTTCATCAACAAGCTCGACCGCGACGGCCAGCCGCCGGTCGACCTGCTGGACGAGATCGAGAGGGTGCTGAAGATCACCTGCGCGCCGGTGACGTGGCCGATCGGCATGGGCCGCGAGCTCAAGGGCATCCATCACCTGCTCGAGGATCGGATCTACGCCTACCAGGAAACCGAGCGCGGGCGTGCCGGTACCAACCTGATCATCGACAGGCTCGACAGCGCGGCGGCGCAGGAATTTCTCGGCGACGACGCCCGCCGCTTTCACGACGAGATCGAGCTGCTGCGCGGCGCGATGCCGCGCTTTAACCCCGCCGAATACCTCGCCGGCCGGCAGACGCCGGTGTTCTTCGGCTCGGCCATCAACAATTTCGGCGTGGAGGAGCTGCTGACGGCCTTCGTCGAGCACGCGCCGGCGCCGCGCGCCCGCATGACCAGCGAGCGCAGTGTCGATGCGGGCGAGGCGAAGCTGACCGGTTTCGTGTTCAAGATCCAAGCGAACATGGATCCGGGGCATCGCGACCGCATCGCCTTCGTACGGCTGTGCTCCGGCCGCTACCTGCGCGGCATGCGCATGTACCACGTGCGTCTCGAAAAGGAGATCAAGGTCAGCGACGCGCTCACCTTCATGGCCGCAGACCGCAGCCAGGCCGACGAGGCGTACGCCGGAGACATTCTCGGGCTGCACAATCACGGCACGATCAACATCGGCGACACGTTCACCGAGGGTGAGGTGCTCACCTTCACCGGCATCCCGAACTTCGCGCCGGAGATGTTCCGCCGTGCCGTTCTGCGCGACCCCCTGCGCATGAAGGCGTTGCAGAAGGGTCTGTCGCAGCTGTGCGAGGAGGGCGCCACGCAGCTGTTCCGGCCCCTGCGCAACAACGACCTCATCCTCGGTGCGGTCGGGCCGCTGCAGTTCGAAGTGGTCGCTTTTCGCCTGCAGGACGAATACGGCGTGCAGTGCACCTTCGAACCGATCAACGTCGTCAGCGCGCGCTGGGTGGTGAGCGCCGACTCGCGCAAGGTCGAGGAGCTGCGCGGCAAGGCTTTCGACAACCTGGCGCAGGATCACGCCGGCGCGCTCGTATACCTCGCGCCGACGCGCGTCAACCTCGCGCTCGCGCTCGAACGTTATCCGGAAATCGAGTTCCGCGAGACGCGCGAGCATCTCGCGACAGCCGCGTAGACGCAGTCACCGTGTCACAGAGGGAGCGCAACCGGACATGAGACGAGTTCTGCTGCGCCGTCCTGTGCTCGCCTGGGCGTGCTACGACTGGGCGAACTCGGCGTTCGCCACCACGGTGATGGCCGTATTCTTTCCGATCTTCTTCAAGAGCTACTGGGACGCCGGATCCGAGGCGACCGTCAGTACTTTCCATCTCGGCGTCACGAACACGATCGCGAGCCTCATCGTGGCGCTGCTCGCGCCCATCGCCGGCGCCATCGCCGACAAGGGCGGGGCGCGGCTCAAGCTGCTCGCACTGTTCACCGTCCTCGGCGTGGCGATGACGGCGGGCCTGCCGCTCGTCGAGCGCGGCGACTGGATGCTGGCGGCGGTGCTGTTCGCCGCGGCATCGATCGGTTTCTGGGGCGGCAACCAGTTCTACGACTCGCTCCTCCTCGATGTCGCCGCAGAGCCCGAGTACGACCTCGTATCGGGCTTCGGCTACGCCATCGGCTACCTCGGTGGCGGTCTGCTGTTCCTGGCCAACGCACTCATGGCGAAGGATCCAGCCGCATTCGGTTTCGCCGATGCCGGCGAGGCGGTGCGCGCGTCTTTCGTCATGGTCGCAATCTGGTGGGCCTTGTTCGCGATTCCCGTGCTCCTGTTCGTGCGCGAATCGCGCGCGCACCCGCCGCTCGCCTGGTCCGCCGCCGTGAGCGCCGGCTGGCGGGAGCT
>Ga0187894_10005265_pt1 | contig 13344 bp, 18 predicted proteins | sample GBC1701081metaG_FD_136650 | JGI IMG/M metagenome (GOLD analysis project Ga0187894, IMG submission 136650) | White microbial mat communities from a lava cave in the Kipuka Kanohina Cave System on the Island of Hawaii, USA - GBC170108-1 metaG ... | reverse complement strand
TCGCGGAACTCGAGGCCGAGACGGACCCGGAGCGCGTGGCCGACGACCTGGTCGACGACTTCGGGTTGCTGCCGGGGCGTCTCCGGCGCACGCTCGAGACGGCGCCGAGTCTCGAGGCCGTTGCCGGCGCGCTCGGTGAATGGCTCCCGGCGACGGCGCTCGGGGACGTGGCGCAGGCATTCCATCGGCCGGGCGCGCGAGACTGGCTCGAGCGCATGTTGGCGGCGCTCATCGCCGACGGCGACGAACAGGAACAGGAACCGGAACCCGTGCAGCATGAGAGCAACGGCGCAGACCACGACAGCGAGTGACGACCTGGCGTTGAGGCTCGTGCGCGGCCTCGAGCACGTCGGCGGTGAGCTGGCCGAGCTGCGCCGCGCTCTCGAGGCGCACCGCAAGGCTCTCGAGCGGACCATCGCGCAACTCGAGGCGATGACGAACAAGGCCGGCATTGCGTCCGTGGTCGGGCGCATGCTCGGCGGGCGGTAACGTCGGGGATCCCGTTCGAGTCGCTTGGGATCCCGGCGGGTAGCGGCGGCGCGAAGAGTGCGCCGCCGCGCTTCTTTCGCTACTCTCGCGCCGAATGCGAGTCGCGCACGAACAGATCCCCTACGGCGCGCCAGGGCTCGCGGTGAAGGTCGCGCGCTTGCGGCAGCTCGTGCGCTCGGCGCGAGCGGATCCTGCCTTCCGCGGGCGCGTGGCGGCGCTCGTGCGCCGGGTGCCGGAGAAGGACGCCGACGGCGAGATCGGCGCGGTATCGGCCTTCGTGCGCCGGCGCGTGCGCTATCTGCGGGATCCTGTCGCGGTCGAGTTTTTTCAGGCGCCGCAGATCTTGCTCGGGCAGGCGCTCGCGGGACACGCGCAAGGGGACTGCGATGACCTGACGGCGCTCGGCGCGGCCATGCTCGAGTCGATCGGCTACCCCACCCGCTTCCGCGTGGGCGCGCTCGCCCCAGACGTGTACGGGCACGTCTGGCTCGACGTGTTGCACCCGAGGAAGGGATGGCTCGCCGTAGATGACACGGCGAAGGGCAAGCGGGTAGGATGGGATCCGAGCGACCGCTTCCCGTTCACGGAGACGTACGACACCATGGGCAGCCTTGGCTTCCCCGAATACGTGACGCTCGCCGCGCCGCCACGGCGGCGCATGCGCCGCGGGCTTCCTCCCGGTTGCGCCATGGTCTGCGGGCCGGCACGTTTCGCCGCCGCGAACCGGAGACAGCAGCGGCGGACGCATCTCGATGCCCTGGGCCGAGTCGGTAGTTACCGAGCAGGACCGACGGCCAGCGGCTCGGCCATGCCCGCGGTGCGCTGGCCGCAGGGCGCACGGCTCGCGGTGCCCGATCGGCTCTGGCGCTCGACCGGGTTCGAGCGCAACGTGCCGGACACGATCACCGACGCTCGGCAGTTCGACCTTTACGGCATGCACGGGCTCGGCGGGCTCGGCAAGTTCAAGTTCAAGAAGCTGTTCAAGAAGTTCGGCAAGATCCTGCCGCTCGCGGCGCCGCTCATTCCTGGCGTGGGGCCTGTGGTGGGCGGGATCCTCGGCGCGGCCGGAGGAATCTTCGGCGGCGGCAAGGCGCCGCCGATCGGCGCCCCGATCGCTCTGCCTCCGCCGCTCTCGGCTCCCGCGCCCGAACCGGCACCGGCGGCGCCCGTGATCGCGCCGGCGGCGCCGGCGCCCATTATCATCACGGCACCATCGCCTGCAGCGCCACTGATGCCCTCGGCCAGGGAGGAACGTCCGCCGCTGTTCGGCGGCGGTGCGGCTCTGCCCCTCATGCTCGGCGCCGGCGCGCTCGTGCTAGTGATGCTGATGGGCCGGAGGAAGTGACGATGCGGACCTTCTACGTGAAGGTCGCAACGCAGTTCGGCGAGGTGCTGCCGGTGCAGATCATCGACGCTTGGAGCGAGGACGGCGTGCGCCGGATCGTGAAAAGCCGTGGGCTCAAGTTCCTCGGCATCGAGTCGAGTTACGAGAACCCGCGGCGACGTCGCCGGCGCGCGAACCAGTGGGATCCATCGCCGGCGGAAGAGCAGCAGGCCCGGCAACTCGAGCTGTTCGAGCGCGAGCACGGTAAGCGCCGGAAACCCGCCGTCCGGACGAACCGGAAGACGTGCGGCACGCGGTTGCAAGTGTCAGGAGATCGCCGGACGCCGCGAGCGGCGCGCCGAGAGGCGCGGGTCGGGCACAAGGTGCCCGATTGGGTTGCGAACCCCGAGCTGGTGACGCTGCTCGCGAACCCGACGACCGCGGCGGACTTCGCGGCCGGGCTCGCCGCGTTCCGGCGCTTCCATGCGACGAACCCCAAGGCCGTGCGGCGCATCGGCCGCGGCAAGCGCGTGCTCGTGGCGCTCGGCGAGCTGCGCGAGGTCGTGTACTCGCCGCGGCGCGGCCAGCGGAAGGGGCCGGCGTTTTTTCACCGCTTCCGGCCGGGCGCCGTGCTCGCCGCATCGACGGACGGGAAGGAGCTGCGGATCATCTCGGCCGGACAGCGCGGCCGGCGCTTCCGTGTCGACTGGTCCCGGGGCATCGTCGGATGACCCGCGAACATCACGAGGCGGACGAACGGCGGCATCGTCAGCGCCAGGGCCTCGAGCGACCATCGGGCGAGCGCATGGCGCAGGAACGCCTCGAGCTGCGGACCCGCTCCGGAACGTGGGGAGTCGTGTTCGCCGGCGGCATCGCGGCCGTCTCGCTCGTGGTGCTGGCTCTGGCCTTGTGCTCGAGCTGCGCCGGCGTGCGGGCGGCGGAGGATGTCGCGCACGTGCTCGCGCCGGCCGACGTGCGGGCCGAGGCGGACCGTGACGCCAGCGGCCGCGTGGATTGGGCGGAATGGCTTCTCTGGGGCACCGCCGCGCTCGTCACGCTGCTCGGCGGCAAGAAGGTCGCCAAGGTCGCCACCAAGCGGCGCGCTGCGAAGGACGATGCTCTGCTGGCGGCCGTGCGCCGGGGCGTGCTCGAGGAGCTGACGCGCACCGAAACTCGGCCAGGGCCTTGACGGCTCGGCGCTCGGCCGCTCGCATTCCGCCCGGCGACTCGAGCAACCGACGCTTTATCGGAGTGCGCTAGATCATGGCCGAGTCGCCTTACTTTCTGCTCGAGAACCCCCGCCGCAAGCACAAGGCGGGCAAGCGCCGCCGGCGGCGCCGGAGCAATCCCGCGGCGAACCCCGTCGCGAACCCGCGGCGCCGGCGCCGATCCGGTGGGCGCCGTCGCCGCTCCGGCGGACGTCGCCGGAACCCGCGGCTGTTCGGCGGGATGTTCGGCGGCGGCAACTTCGGCGCGCTGTTCAAGGAAGCCTTCGGCATCTTCGGCGGACTGTTCGGTACCGAGCTGCTGTCCCGCGCACTGGTGAAGTACACGCCGCTCGGCAAGGTGCCGCAGCCCGGCGCGGCCTCGAGGCTGGCGCTCGGTTTGTTGGCCGGGACCATCGGCCGGCGCTTCCTCGGCGGCTGGGGCAAGACCCTCGGCGCCGTCGCGCTCGGCGAGGCGATGCACTACTACACGTTGCCGATGCGTACGACCCTGCTGCGCTCGGCCAACCTGCTCGGCCTCGGTGACTTCGTGACCGAGGAGGAAATGATGGCCGGACTCGGGCAGACCGGCCGCGACTATGGCTTGCTCGGCCTCTCCGACTGGGAGACCGTCTCGACCATGGGGGACGATTACGAGGGCTCCAAGATTTACGACAACTGACGGCCAGGAACGGAAGCGAGAACAAGATGCCTCCACAACTGATCCGGCGAGCCCGGCGGCTCGCGACCCCGCAAGAGCTGCGCGAGGCGCCGGAACTCGAGCAGATCCATACCCCGCTTTTCTCGGCGATCGCCCTCGACGGTACGACGATCCCGAGCGAGGTCACGGCCTTCAACTACAACGTCGGCGGAACGGTGAGCGGCGCCGGCGGCGGCGCCGTGACGCCGGCGACGATCTTCCATACCAACCTCGAGCAAGGGAACACTCTCTCCGCCCCCAAGGTGTTCACGTGCTACGCCGTGCGGACGTTCTTGAGCCCGCTCGACTACACCGCGAACGCGCCCACGCTGGCCGACCCGAGCAACGCGACGGCGCGAAGCAACGATGACGCGCTGGACGATGCGCTCATCCTGTACTACTCGACCGTCCTGACCGTCTCGGTGGGGCCGAAGGACTACGTGCGCTCGCCGCTGTTCCTCGTGCCCGGCAACGAGAGCTTTGCCGGCATCGCGCACGCCCACGGCCAGGCCGGCGCCGCTGCGACGCAACAGTATCGGCTCAGCTCGCCCGGTTCGGTCGGGAAGCTGTGGACACTCAACACGTACCCATTCGTCATCTCTCCGCAGCAGACGTTCAACGCCGTGCTGCGGAACACAGGTTGGACGACCGTGCCCGGGCTCGTGGACGACAAGCTGCTCTTCGTCATCCTCGACGGCGTGCTGTCCCGCGAAGTTCTCTAGGCTCCCCACAAGGCAACAGCCAATGACGCAACTCGAAGTGATGCCGCGACGGTTCGCGGCGCCCGCGGCGGGGACTCCTCGCCTTGAAATGATCCACCAGCCGCTCTACTCGGCGGTGGCAATCGACAACGCGGCCGCAATCCCGCGCTCGACCTTCTTCTTCAACTACGCCATCGGCAACACGGTCAGCGGCGCCGGCGGCGGCGCGCGCGCCGCGACGCTGTTCGAGACCAACCTCGAGGTCGCCTCGTTCCTGTCGGCGCCGAAGCTGTTCACGGTTCACGCCGTGCGCTTGATCCTCTCGCCGCTCAACTACACGGCCGGCGCGCCCGCCACGGCCGACGGATCACAGGGCACGGCCGACGAGAACAATGACCAACTCGACGACGCTCAGCTGATCCGGTTCTCGTGCGCGCTGCGGTTCTTCGTCGGCCCGAAGGACTACATCAAGGCGCCGATCTTCTTGATGCCCGAGAACACCGGGCTCGGCGGGCTCGGCGTGACCAGCATCTCGAGCGCGGCCGATACGTTGCAGTTCACGAACAACGTCGCGGTCCATTTCGCGGGAAAGAGCTGGACCATGCCGACCTATCCGGTCCTGATCGCGAACCAACAGAACTTCGGCGCCGAGCTGGTGAACCAGTGGACCACGAACCCGACCACCAACGATGACAAGCTGCTCTGGTGCGTGCTCGATGGCGTGCTCGGCCGCGAAGTGAGCTGACGTGCCCGAGGACCGACGAGACTGGAGCCACGGCCAGCGGGTGAGAATCACCGGGACCGTGGGCGAGACGAGAGACGCGCTCCGGGGCGTGCGGGCAAACGTGCATGGCGTCAACGCAACCTACGAACGCGACGGCAAGCGGTGGGTCAACGTGCTAACGGATGACGGCCGAGTCTTCGCGGTGCCGTCCAAGGCTCTCAAGCAGGAGTAAGAACCCTATCATGGTTTCCCCCATTCCCGGCGGCAACGGCGGCTCGCCGGTGCAGCTCATCGACCGACTCGCCTATCGGATCATCGGCGCGCTGCACGCGCTGCTCGGCGTGTCCTACACCGAGAACGCCGAGCACTACGTCTATCAACTGACGTTCAACCTGGCCGACGCGGCGGCCATCGGAACGATCGCCTCGGGCGCTATCCGCATCTCGCAAGAGGCGGCTTTCGTGTGTACCGCCATTCAATGCGGGTGCCGCGTCGACGACACCGGCAATCACGTCGGGCTCGCCTCGACGGCTGGAGCGGCCGAGGCAGGCGCCATCGCCGATGCGCCCTATACCATCGCGCTCCTCGACGGCGGGACCGATCGTCAGCTCCAGAACCAAGAGGTCGACGCCGCGCTGGTGTACTCGGCTTATGGCGCGATGGGCCAAGGCAAGCTCGGCCGGCCGAAGCTGTTCCGCCCGAACTCGAACGTGCAAGTCAACGTCACGACGCTCAAGGCGGCGGCTGGCACGACCGGCTTCGACATCAGGGTCGCGTTGATCGGGTACAAGATTTACAAGGCCGGCGCCGATGACGTGACGATCCGAGTGCGGTAGGGAGCGCACCCGTGCAAGCGACCCTCGAGCAGCGCGCGCGGACGGTCGCGCGAGAAACGGTGGCGCGACTGCGCCGCCAGCAGGGTCTAGCGGTGCGCATGCCGTCGCACCAGCGCCCGCCCTTCCGCGCGCGGCAGATCCTCGCGACCTACTTCTTCAACAACACAGGAACGCAGCAGCGCGTGTTCGTCGGACTCAGCGCCGGCGCTAGCTCGAGCACGCCGCCGACCGCGGCCGATCCGTTGCCCGAGGGGGAACGCGCCGAGCTGGTGGCAATGGGCTTCTTCTGCTTCAACCACGACAACCTCACCTTCACGACACAAGGCCCGTACATTCAGACCCGCGTTGACTTCCTCGTAAACGGCCAGGGCGGCGGCGCCGGGGCATCGGTCGGTTTCGGCTCGTGGTTCTTGCGAGCCCGAAGCGAGGGCGGCAACGGCTTGCGGATTCAGGGCGCCGTGACGCCCGAGGTGTTCATGCAGGCGGCGCAGATTTACTACCCCTTCCGCTTCAAGCCCGATCACCGGGCCGTGGCGCTACATATCGGCGCTGGTGACGTGCTCGAGGCCAACTTCACCCCGGGCGGCGTGGTCCAGTGGGAAGCGGGATTGATCGTCGGCGGTTGGGCATACCTCACCCGCTCGGACCAGGGCTCCATCTACGGCACGCTCCAGGACTGACGCGCATGGGCACGCTCAAGCGGACGCTGCAAGCGGCGGGACTGCCCGGCGGGCGGGAGCTGTCCGACTTTGACCTGCGCGTGCAGTTCATGGTCCGCCAGCTCGTCGCGGGCTTGAGGGCGCAGGCGGGCATCAACGTCAGGCTCCCGTCGCATCACGCGAGCCCGTTCCGCGCGGTGCAGTTCCTTGACACCTACAGCCAGGCCGACCCCGCGGCCACGCCTCAAAGCGTGTTCCTGGGGTTGAGCGGCCGGTTCGCCGGCAACGCAGCGCCGACCGCGGCCGATCCGGTGCCCGAGGGTTTCCGGGGTGTCATCAACCGCGTCAAGGTGTACGCGTTCCAGAACACGAACACGGCGCTAACTACGTCGACCTCGTGGCTCACTCACACGGTCAGCCTGCGCAAGAACGACCAGCCATTGCCGGGCTACATCGACATGCGCGCAGGCGGCGGCATCGGGTTGATCGTGCCTCCCGCGGTCGGGAACGAGCGCTACGTTCAGTACGCCCATATCGACTACGACGCTTGCGTTGTGCCGATCAACCTCAGCCCCGGCGACTACATGCAGGCGGTGTTCTCGAACAGCGACCCCGCGAACAGCGAGCACCGCTTCGCGTTGATTGTCGGCGGCTACCTCTACCCCATCGAGCGGGACGAGGACTCGATCGCGGGCACGCTCGTGGACTGATCCGGCCGTGCTGCTCGCGCTCGTGCTCTACCTGCTCGCCGGACTCGTCGCAGCGCTCTCGTGGGTCGACCTGTGGGAACGGCGCTACCTCATCCGCTGGGTGACGCCGTGGAGCGCGGCCGGCCCGATCGTCGGCGGCGCCACTGTGGTCGTGCTCGTGATCCTGTGCTGGCCGGTGTACGGCTGGGTGCGCTGGCGGTGGCGCTCGCGCGGGGGGGGTGTCCTAGGTCGAGGCGCACCCTTCGGGTCGATCCTGGGGCATCCTGGGGGCTCGCCCCGAGAGCAAGCAGGGGAGGATTTCCCGGAATCTCACTTGCGGCGCCTGTAGGGCGCCGTGCGGCGCGCCGGCCAGGGGAGCGGCAGCGCCTCGACTGCAGCGCGGGTCTGCGAGGCGCCGAAGTACTCCAGCACGGTGTCCATGCGGCGCAGGCGCCCGAGCTTCGCCACGTCGAACGGGTTCGCGCCGGCCGCGCTCGCGAGGTCCGTCAGGAAGCGGTGCCGCAGCGAATGCACGTTCAGCACGGCGCGCGCGCCGACGGCGCGCAGATACCGCTTGACGATCGCCCACACCGCGCGACGGTCGATCGGCGCGGCCGCGTCGCCGGCATGCCCGAAGAGCGGCGCCCGCGGCTCGAGCCCTCGGCACCAGCTCGCCAGCTCTCGAGCGAGCCTCTGCGTGAGCGGCACGGTGTCGACCTGTGCCGGCCGGCGCTTCTTCCCGCCGCGCACCCGCACGTACGGCTCGCCCTCGAGCACGACGTCGCGGACCTCGAGGCGGGCCGCTTCACTCGCCCGCAGGCCGGTCGATGCCAGTAGCTCGAGGAGGAGTAGGTCGCGCGTGCGCGGGCCGCGGAGACCGCGGCGCGCCTCGTGGCTCGCCAGCCGTGCCGCGTGCTCGAGGATCCGGCGCAGCTCATCGCGCGCAATCGCCTTGTCCGCATCGCCAAGATGCGGGCGCGCGCGCACCGGACCGCGCCTCAGCTGGCCGGCGGCGGCGGCGGCTTGGGCTTGCTTGTCGTGGATAGTCCGCAGACGGTTGCCCATCGGGAGAACCGTTCCTGGGGGGTTTCGTCGGTCGTGCTGCCTAGCGCCTCGAGCAACGCCAGAGTCGCGGCCGCTTGCTGGTTGACCAGGATCCCGAGTAGGTAGGTTGTCTCGCGCTGCGCCTCGAGGATCGCGCTCAGGAGTTGCCCGCTCGTGGGCGGTTCCAACCGGATGCCGGGGACGCTGCTCATGGCTCACCCGTGAAATCGCGGAACTCGCGGCGCAGCTCGATGCCGATCCTGACGGCCGCGTAAAGCAGACATCCGACCGCTAGGCCGAGACCGCACCAACCGCACCAGCTCACGAGGCCAGCGCGGTCCAGACCGACCACGGAACCTTTCCCGCGGGATCGTCCACCCCTGTCCACCAAAGGCGCGTGAGTGGCGTGCCGGGCAGCTCGACAGCGCAAGCGCCGAAGGCGCGCGTGGCGTAGCCCGGCGCGCGCTGCACCACGCGCTCGCGCATGCTGGCGGGCCAGCTCAGTAGGTCGGCGCTCTGCGCGTGCCATACTTCCTCGTTCGGGCTGCCGATGGCGTAGACGACGTGGAAGAGACCGTTGGCTCCGCGCCACAAGTCGGGTTGACTTGCCCATCCGGGACCGCTCTCTGCAAGCACTGGTTGAGGCGCGACGGTGAAGCTCGTGCCGAGCCACGGCAGGAAGCTCGTCGCCTGACCGATGGCCGGCTCCGGCCGGTAACTGTTCGTCGCGAACAGGGCCACGATGACGCCACCGAGGACGAGGTGCGTGGGCTCCTGTACGCCGCCGGCTAGCTTCCCGGCCTGTCCGCGGTACGGCAGCGTCCACCCGTGCGTAGGACCGATGACCGGACCGGCGCCGACTTCCGTATAGGGGCCGAAGAGACCCGCTGAGAAGTGCATGCCGATGCTCGAGTAACGCCCCTCGCGGGTCCAACTCCATTCCGGCACCGTTGGATAGCCGCACGACATCAGGGACCAGACCGGGAGCTGCGGGGTCGGCGCGTGCAGGCTCGGAGTCTCCCGGCCGTCATGGTCCCATGCACCAGGGGTCGGGCGGAGCACGATCAATGGGCCGGTCCAGATCACGCCGTCCGTGCTCGTGCAGATCGCGATGCAGTTCTTGCCCGTGAAGGGATCGTTGACGTGCAATGCCATCGCGAAGCCTCCGGCGGGCAGCGATGGCTCGAGGCCGGGCGCGCACCACACGACGTCAGGATCCGACATGGATCCGCCGGGCCACGGGAGGGTGCAGGGTTCAGGGCTAGAAGTGAGCTGCAAAGGTTCACCTAGGGGAGAAGTGCCGGCGTGCGCTCTCGCGGACCAACCGTCAAGGAATCGCACGAGAACGCAGCGCCGGCGTGGTCATTCAGTGGCTCGGCTCGGCTCGGTCTGGTGCTGGTTCCTCTTCGCGCATGATCTCGTCGAAGGAAGGAAGTTGCTCGATTGGATCGCGACCGTGCGCTGCCGCGGCGACCCCGTGAACCACAAGCTCAAGCTGCTTGACTTGCGCGGCAAGCGGTTCGATCGCGTCGTTCAGTTCCGTACGTGTGATGCTTCGGTGCTCGAAATCGGCGAGGCGCCGATCTAACACCGCATCGGTGCAGTGCTCGAAAAACTCATGCAGAAGCGGAGCGAGCAACAGGTGCAAGTCTGCCCGGTAGCGTCGCGGGGCTCCGTCGGTGAGTAGGTCGGCGATGCGGAAGATCACGCTCTGCAAAGGTTGTCGCGGCATCGAGGGCTCCCAAGGTTGGCTCCGGCGACCTGCCGCGGCGCAGCTTGGCTTTCGCTTCGCTTCAAGCAGCTTGGCTTTCGCTTCGCTTCAATGGGGCCGCGTGCGACCTGCACGCGGAAAGCCGCGACAAGTCGCCGAAGTGTCCGAGATTCCAGCAGCGCCCGGCCGGCGGCGCAAGGGGTTACAGCGGAGGAAGTGTCCGAGGCTTCGAATCGCGCAACCCGGGCAGACCACCCGCGCCGGTGGCGCCGAGCCAACGGTCGAAGGCCGTGTAGACCGCTTCGCGGGGCGAGTCGTAGGGATCGTCCTCGACGCCCGCGGAAGTCTGCCGTCCCTGCGCCACGAGGACGCAGTGCCAGCCGCGTTTCTTGCCGGGCCGCTCGCGGTGCTCGAGCCGCAAGGCGAGGCCGTGCGACGTGCAGGCGAGAAGAAGGCGCTCGAGCGAGAATGCACCCCAAGGGGCCGTGCGCCTTTCGGCATCGGTATTGTATGTCCCGCGCAGAGGGCCGGGTGTTGAGTCGCTTTCCATCGACGCAAGCTTCCATCCTCGGCGCGGACTCGGCAAGCTTCCCGGGCCATGCGCGAGGGCTCGCAGTACAAGCAGCGGGGCGGTTCAGGATGAACCGCCCCGAGACTCAAAAGGCATCCTTGGGAGGGGATGAGGCCGGCAAGGTAGAGGCGGGCCAGCCGCGGCGCAAGCTCTGGATAGCATTCCGCGGCAGGGATCCGGAGATCGGCTTCGCGGCGCTGCTGCTCGGCTTCGTGGAATGGTGCGAGGCCAGGGAAGGGCGCTACCTGCCAGCGAACCGGCCGCACCTGGTCGCGCGGGAGCTGGGGACCAAGCCCTCGAGGGTCGCGCGCTGGGCTCGCCAGCTCGTTCGGGCGGGGTTGCTCGTGCGGGCCGAGCAAGAGGGGGGCGGCCCGCCCGTACTGCAGCTCGGGCCGGCGTGGGCCGCGTGGAAGGCACGCGCCGGCGGGACGGTGCCGGTCCCGAAGACGATCGCGCGCCGGCGTGACCTGACGCTGGCGACCAAGTTGACCGGCGGCACGATCCGCGCCGAGCAACGAGCCATCGAGAAGAGCATCGCGGCGCAGCTCGGCGTGCCATGGATCCGCACGGATGAGCAGCGTGCCAGATCGGTCGGGCTGTCACGGCGCAGCATCCTCCGTGGCGTGCATGCGCTGGTCCGCACGGGCTTCGTCGGTGCGGCGCACATCACCAGGCGCTCGCGCACCGGCCGCTGGTTCTGCCTCCGGCTCGCTAAGCTGTGGCATATTTCCCGGACAGGAGACCCGAACGAAAGACGAACGGTTCAGTATTGTCGCTCCCACCAGGGCTCTTCGAGACGACCTCCTACGCCAGGGAGCAACGCTATACCGCCTTACCGTGCGCCGCCCTCGCATGCTGGTGCGCCGCAGAGCGGCGCGGCCGCGAGTGCGGCAGCGCTCGAGCTGATCGCGCACCTTGCCCGGGCGAAACGCCTGCCGCCGATGTCGAACGTGACGCCGGCGCAGCTCGCGCTGCGCCTCCGCTCGCCCCTGCTCGCCCGCGAGCTGACGGTGAACACCTACACCGCGGCGCACGCGCAGCTCTTGAGCATCGCCGGCGTCAGCTCGCCCCCGTACGGTGCCCGGCGCATGGAGCTGGCGCACCGCCTCGACGTGGCGGGCGTGCGACCGGCGTGGTTGTTCGGCGAGCTGCAGAAGGTCGCGGCGCGCGGGGAGCAGGTGCGGAACGTCGGGGCGTACGTGGCGCAGGTTTGCCGGACCGAGCTGATCCGGCTAGCCTTGATCCAGTGGCGCAGCAGCAAGGCAGCAACGGCCGCAACTCGGCCCGCGACCTGATCGCGCAAGCGGAGCGCGAGGTCGACCGCATCGAGCGCGAGGGCGGCCCGGTCACTGACCAGCGAGCGCGCTACATCGCGGCGCGCGGGCTCGTGCAATCGGCACAGGCACAGCTCGCCGCGGGTGGGCTCGGCTGGGCATTCCTGTTGCCCGTGCTACGCTTGGCGCTCTTGGCGTTGCTAGGTACCGCGACGGTCGCCGGGGCGGTGCAGACCGTGCGCGTGGTCACCACAACGGGCAGGGCCGCGGCGGGTGCGGCGCCGCGGCTGGTCGGCGGGCTCGTGACGCTCGCGCTGGTGGGGACGGCGCTCTTCGCCGTCGCGCAGCTCGGGCCGGCGCTCGCCGGATCGGTGCGCGAGAGTCGCGCGCGGCTCGCATCGTGATCGACTTTGACGCCTTCGTGCGCGAGTGCGACCCCGCGCGCTGGCGCGTCGCCGCCAAGATGCTCGGGACCGCAGGGCGCGCGCCGTGGCTCTTCGGCTTCCCCGCCGATCGCGACCTGGCGAAGGCATTGCGAGGGCTCGACGTGCCTCCGGGGCGTTACCTCGTCTCCGTCTTCGGCGCGTGCTCTTCGCTATCGGTGCGAATGACTCAAGAGAAGGACCGGCTCGGCTTCCAGCCGCGCGAGCGCGCACCGCGCGGCTACGTCGACGTCGTGCCGCTCGAGCCGCGAGTGCCGGCGGGACCGGCTGACGTGACCGTGCCGGAACACTCGGCGAACTACGCGAAGAGAGAAGCCGAGCGAAAAAAGTGGGAAGCAGACCAGGCACGTTCCGACCTGGAACGGCTCAAGCTCGAGCGAGACATGAAGGCGCTCGCCCGCGGCGAAGCGCCGCAACCGACCCCGCAGCAGATAGCCGAGACCGTCGCCGCCTCGATCGCCAAGAGCGGCAGCGGGGACGCGACGCTCGCGCTCGTGCTGCAAGCGTTGATCGCTCAACAGACGGCGATGATGCAGGCGCAGCAGCAACTACACGCCCGGCTACTCGAGGAAGCTCGCGACCGCGAAGCGCGAGTGCTCGAGCTGTTGTCTGCGCGCGAGTCGGCGCCGGCGGCGCCGGCGTCCGTGTTCGGCGGTCTCGAGGCGCAGCTAGGCACCGTGGCGCGCGTGCTCGAGCTAGCGCGCACGGTCGCCGGCGGGGCGCCGGAACGGTCCGAGTCGGCGGAGGTCATCGACCTGGTGCGTTCGATCATGCGCGACCGACCTGCACCGCCGGCCGCGGCGCCCGTCGCCTCGGTGCAGACAGCGCGCGGCCAAGCGGCGCCTGTAGCGATGGCTCGGCGCGTGCTCGCGTTCACGTCGCGAGTGCTCGCGGAACTCGAGGCCGAGACGGACCCGGAGCGCGTGGCCGACGACCTGGTCGACGACTTCGGGCTGTTGCCGGGGCGCCTCCGG
>Ga0187894_10005264_pt1 | contig 13344 bp, 11 predicted proteins | sample GBC1701081metaG_FD_136650 | JGI IMG/M metagenome (GOLD analysis project Ga0187894, IMG submission 136650) | White microbial mat communities from a lava cave in the Kipuka Kanohina Cave System on the Island of Hawaii, USA - GBC170108-1 metaG ... | reverse complement strand
GCGTCAGCGCCGGCGAGAGCGCCGTCTTGTGCGCGACATGCGCGTCGAACAGGCGATAAGGGGGCGGGCTGCCCATGACGGCCTCTCGTCCGTGTGTGACCTGGCCATCACACCTTGATTGCGAGTGAGTTTCAGTCGCAAAATTGGATCCGGCGCGTTGGCAGTCCGCCTGGGCACGGGAGCGCTCGGCTCGTGCGCGTCAACTTTGGCCGGGCCGCGCCGCTTCAGCGGCGCTCTTCGCCTCTCTCATTGAAGAAGGAGCGCCGCTGAGCGGCACGGTCCGGCCAATTCCGGGGCAGCAACGTCACGTCGGCCGCAGGTGCTCGATCGGCAGGATCCCAGGCCATTGCATTTGAAGTCCTTCCCCCGGAGGGGGAAGGTGGCGCGAAGCGCCGGAAGGGGGATGTTGGGCTGGACGCGATGTCGAACCATGACGCCGCACATGAGCGAACGTCCCCCATCCGCCCTTCGGGCACCTTGCCCCTCCGGGGGAAGGACTTCAAACACATTGCCCCCTCCAAATGCGATTGCCCTGGTGCAGGATCGTGTATTTGCGGAAGTGAAACCGATGATGCAGTATGACGTGCCCGCCAGTTCAGGGAGCGTTTATGTCGGCCAGATGGGATATGTTCAGGCCTGCCGTGTACGGAGGCCTCATCGGGCTCCTGCTCGGTATCATGCATGCCGGACTTTTCTTCGCCGAGGGCTCGTACAAGGCCATCCTCGTCGTTCTTTGCTATGTCGGGGCGGGCGCGAGCTTCACGGCGATCGCCGTTGCCATCCGCAATGCCATCATTCGCTGAGGCGGCCGGGACAGACGAGTTTCGTATCCCATGAAGTACCGCAAGCTCGGCGCGAGCGATCTCACCGTCTCCGAGGTTTCGCTGGGGTCGTGGCTGACCTATGGGGTTGGCGTCGAGGCCGATCGCACCCGCGCCTGCGTCGATCGGGCGTTCGAGCTGGGGATCAACTTCATCGACACCGCCAATGTCTATGGCCGCGGCGCGGCCGAGGGCGTGCTGGGACAGGTTCTCGCCGGCCGGCCGCGCGATTCCTACGTGCTCGCGACCAAGGCGTTCTTCCCGATGAGCCTGACGGACAGGGGCCTGTCGCGCGCCCAGATCCGCAAGCAGATCGACGCCTCGCTGCAGCGCCTGCGAACGCACTACGTCGATCTCTACCAATGCCATCGCTATGACACTGAAACGCCGCTGCGGGAGACCATGGAGGCGCTCAGCGAGGTCGTACGCTCAGGCAAGGCACGCTACATCGGTTTCAGCGAGTGGTCGCCGCAGCAGATCATGGCCGCTTTCGCAGTTCCGGGTGTGGAGCGTTTCGTCTCCAGCCAGCCGCAATACTCGCTGCTGCATCGCCAGCCGGAGCAGCAGGTCATCCCGCTGTCCGCCGGCCACGGTGTGTCGCAGATCGTCTGGTCGCCGCTGGCGCAGGGCGTCCTGTCCGGCAAGTACCTGCCCGGCGCCGAGCTTCCGCCGGGCTCCCGCGCTGCCAGCGACTCGATGGGCCAGACGATGCAGGGCTGGCTCCGCCGTGACATCCTCGAGGCCGTCCAAAAGCTGAAGCCGCTGGCCGGGCAAGCCGGTTGCACGCTGTCGCAGTTCGCGCTCGCCTGGGTGTTGCGTCAGCCCAATGTCGCCTCCGCCATCGTGGGCGCAAGCCGGCCCGAACAGCTCGACGAGAATGCCGCGGCATCGGAGCTGGTAATCGATCCGTCGCTGTTCGCCAAGGCCGAGGCGATCGTGGCTGGCGTCGAACGGTAGCGCCGCTGAGCGAAGCGAAGGGCCTTTCGGGGTTGCCGCAGGGCATTGATGCTTGCTGGTGACGGGTCGGACCGCGTCGCTTCAGCGACGCTCTTAGTCTTCCGATGGTAGGCCATGAGCGCCGCTGGAGCGGCGCGGTCCGACCCGTCGCAGGAACCGCCACGCGTTGTGTCCTGCGCTTCGCTCATGACGACAGGATCCCCATGTGCGAATGCCCCGCCCGGAGGGGGAAAGAATCCACGCGCGACGTTCCACCGGGGATGGAATCGGTGCATAGTCCATCTCCGATCCAACCGAGGTGCATTTTTCCACCTCCGTCTGCACTGAGATGCATATTCCATCTCCGCCGAACTGAAATGAAGGGGGGAGCGTCATGGCCAGCCAGCGGCAGCTGTCGTTCTGCGCGGTCCTTGCGGTCGCGCTTGCGTCGATCCCGGGCACCCCACACGCCCAGATGATCTCGCGCGAGAAGGTCACCGCCGCGCTGCCGGCACTGGAAGCGATGGCCCGGCAGGTGATCGACTCGCGCGGCGTGCCCGGTTTCGCCATCGCGGTCGTCCATGACGACGAGGTGATCTACGTGAAGGGATTCGGCCATCGCGAGGCCGGCAAGGCAGAGCTGGTGGACGCCGACACGGTCTTCCAGATCGCCTCACTCTCGAAGCCGGTCTCCTCGACCGTCGTGGCACTTCTGGTCAGCGAGAAGTTGATCAGTTGGGATTCGCGCGTCACCGATCTCGACCCGGCGTTCCGGTTGCACGACGCGTGGCCGACCGCGCAACTGACGGTGCGGGATCTGTTCGCGCATCGCAGCGGCCTGCCGGGGACGGCCGGAGACGATCTCGAGGACATCGGCTATGGCCGGGAGGAGGTGCTGCGGCGGTTGCGCCTTGTGCCCCCGCTATCGAGCTTTCGGGCCGGGTACTCCTACAGCAATGCCGGGCTGACCGAGGGTGCGGTCGCGGCCGCGAAGCCGACGGGCAAGGCGTGGGAGGTGGTGGCCGAGGAGAAGCTCTATCGTCCTCTCGGGATGTCCTCGACCAGCTCGCGTCACGCCGACTTCCTCCGCCGCACCAACCGCGCCGCGCTGCACATGAAAGTCGATGGCGCGTGGGCGGCCAAGGTCAAACGGGATCCCGACGTGCAGGCGCCGGCCGGCGGTGTCAGCTCGAGCGCCCGTGACCTTGCGCAGTGGATGCGACTCGAACTTGACGGCGGGATGCACAACGGCACGCAGCTCATCACCGCGGCGGCGTTCGAGCAAAGCCATGTGCCGCTGGTGGCACGCGGCGCCAACCCGGTCACCGGCGGCAGCTCCTTCTATGGCCAGGGGTGGAACGTGGAGTTCGGCAGGCATGGCCTCACCTGGGGGCATGCCGGCGCGTTCAGCGTCGGCGGGCGCACCGTGGTGACGCTCTATCCGAAGGCCAAAGTCGGCATCCTGGTCCTGGCCAACGCGTTTCCCACGGGTGTCCCCGAGGGTCTGTCGGACAGCTTTGCCGACCTCGTCTTCAACGGAAAAGTCGAGAAGGACTGGGTGACGCCGTGGGATGCCGTCTATGGCGGGTTGTTCGGCCCGGCGCTCGCGGCCGCGAAGGCGGCCTATGCGGCGCCACCGGTGCCAGCCACGGCGGCCTTGCCGCTCACCGCCTATACGGGCCGCTACGTCAACGCCTATGTCGGCGATGCCGTCATTGCCGACCGGAACGGCGTCCTCACGTTGTCGGTCGGCCCCGGCGGCGCGCGCTCCTATGCCCTGCGCCATTTCGATCGCGACGTGTTCCTTGCCTTTCCGTCGCCCGAGATCCCGGACATGCCGTCCTCGGTGCGCTTCGCGATCGGTCCAGGCGGCCAGGCATCGGACGTGACGATCGAATGGTTGAACGACTGGGGCCTCGGGACGCTGAAGCGGGCCGAGTAGGGCGTATCCCGTTTGAACGCAATCCTCTCTGTCATCCCGAGCGTAGCGAGGGATCCAGGGGCGGCGCATGGATCCCTCGTGCGCTCGGGATGACAGAGAGGACGTCAACAGCAATGTGCCTCCAACCCATCGGGATGGGCTCTGTGGCATCGGACCTTCTTCCCGCGAGGGCGCACGGCGTGGACATCTCGTCACGAGGCAGCTCGGGTTTCGGATAGCAAGGGTCCGAGTGGCCCTGAACGATGAACCGCTGAGCGTACCAAGCGCCGCGGAATTCGGGTGATCCACATGATGAGCAGACATACGGTCGTGTCACTGGGCGCCGCAGTCATCCTCGCCGCTGCGACCATCCCGGGTGCACCGGCGTGCGCCCAACTTGTCAACCCGTTCGGCAGGGACGTGGTCGGTCTCTCGGAAGACGAAGCGGGCCAGATCAAATCGGCGGTCCGCCAGGTGCTGGCACAGTACGCCGATGGTGCCCGTGCCGACTGGCAATCGGCTGATGGCAAACGCGCGGGCAGCGTCTCCATCACCAGGATCTACACGAGCGACGGCCGGCGTTGCGCGACGGTCCAGCACGCATTCACCAAGGGGCCTGGCTATCCATTTCATGCGCCGCTCTGCGAGGTGACCCAGGGTGAGTGGCGCATTGCGTTCTAGAGGTATCTGCGCCGGCGAAGGTGACCACGCAGGTGTTGATGGTATCATGCGCTTCCATCCGGGGGGTGGCATGACGGACGAGGCACCGCAGTCCAAGGGAACGCCGGCGACCCATGCGCGGCCGGGGTTTTGGGCCGATTCGCGCGGCGCCTATTCGGTGGGGGCGCTGGCCGCGGCCGTGTCGGTATCGCTGGTCGTCATGGCGGTGATGTGGCCGCGATCCGAAACCTTTGAAGCGGGCTATCTTCGCGCCGGGCTGTTGCTGGGGGCGGTGACGGTCCTTCTGTTCGTGCCGGCAGCGTCTTGGATAGCCTGGTCAGTGGCGGCGGAGGACATGCCCGTGCTGCGGCGATGGTTTCGGCTGACGGCAGTCGCCACGCTCGTTTCAGTGGTGCCGCTGGCATTGCTGCTGAGCGCCATCAAGGACACCGAAGCCTGGCCGTGGCTCGCCGTGCCCATGGCCGGCACGCATGCCCTGTGGACCGCGATCTTCCTGCTCGGACGACGCCATGACCCGGACATATCGCGGTCGTGGTCCTGATGACACGGGCGACCCGACGCGAGCAGGCCATTATTTCCCTTCAGGCAGGAGCCTACCGAGGAAAGCCCGCATCACGCTGTTGAATTGCTCCGGCCTTTGCAGCGGCGCGAAATGGCTCACGCCGGGCAGCAGGATCAATTCCGCGCCGGGAATGCTGCGGGCGAGATATTCGGCATGCTCGGGCTTGATGAACTCGTCGTGCTCGCTTTGGACGATCGCGACGGGCACCCGGATATCGGCCAGATCGCGTGCGGAATAGTTGGGCTGCGTCTTCATCATCTGGCCGACCGCGTCGGCGAATGCCTTGAACTGATCCGGCGTCGCCGACAGCCGGGCATAGTCCCTGGCGTGCCGGCCGAAGCACCGGAGAAGGATCGGATCGGGTTGCCCGATCTCCTTCGTTCCGCCGGGGTCCATGCTGCAGCCAAAGAAGAATACGCCGGCGATACGTGCGGGGGCCTGCATCGCGAGGATCAAGGCGATGCAGGCGCCGTCGCTCCACCCTACGACGGCGGCTTTTTGCAGGTGCAGGGCGTCCATCACGGCAAGGACGTCCGATGCCATCAGCTCGTACATGAAGGGCCGCGAATCGCGCGTGCTGCGGCCGTGGCCGCGGCTGTCGATCAAGACCACGCGATGGCCGGAGGAGGTCAGCGCCGGGACCTGATAGCCCCAATTGCCACTATGGCCGAGGCCACCGTGCAGCAGGATCACGGGAGAGCCGGCCCCGTATGTCGCGTACCAGAGCCGCGCGCCGTCGTGGTCGACGTGACCCTGGTCGCGGGTGACCGGCAGGGGTGCGGCGCCGTGCGCTTCGAAATTCCTGAGGTCATCGTCGTACGAGATGGTCCTCGAGGCGCGGGTCTCGGCGTCCGGGTGCGTTCCGGTCATGTGGCAGCATCCTCCAATTGCGGTCGGAACCGTCGCCCGAACATATGGGAAATGGTTTCACGCCCGGCAGGGGTTCAGGGCATGATGCGCCCGCATTCGCCAAGCCATGGTGCCTGGGGATCAAGACATAACGTTGGGAAGGAATTCGCATGACCAGGATCCGCAATCCGCTCGTACTGCCGCGCCGCCAGGCGCTCGCGCTGGCCGGCAGCGCGCTCGCCGCGCCGATGATCGCGCCGGGCGTCGCCCGCGCCATCGATGACTGGCCCACCAGGCCGGTACGCTACATCGTTCCGTTCCCGCCGGGCGGCCCGACCGACACGCTCTCGCGCATCGTCTGCCACGACCTGTCCGAGACGACCGGCCAGCAGTTCGTGGTCGACAACAAGAGCGGCAACGGCGGCAATGTCGGCGCCGACTTCGTCGCCAAGTCGGCGCCCGATGGCTACACGGTCGGCCTCTACACCATCGCCGCGCATGCCATCGCGCCGACGCTGTTCAGCAAGCTGCCGTTCGACGCGGCCAAGGACTTCACCGGCATCGCCATGATGTGGGAAGTGCCGAACATGCTGATGTCGCGGCTGGACTTTCCGGCCAAGACGGTGCCGGAACTGATCGCGCTGGCGAAGGCCAACCCCGCCAAGTTCTCGTTCGCCTCGTCCGGCGCCGGCACCAGCCCGCATATCAGCGGCGAGCTGTTCAAGCAGCTGGCCGGGATCAACCTGCTGCATGTGCCCTACCGCGGCAGCGCGCCGGCGCACCAGGATCTGCTGGCGGGCCAGGTCGACATGATGTTCGACAACATCCCCGGCCCGCTGGGCCTGATGCGCGGCAACAAGGTGCGCGGCTTCGCCGTGACCTCGGCCAAGCGCCATCCCGCCGCGCCCGACTTCCCGACCATGAACGAGTTCCTGCCCGGCTTCGAGATCACCTCGTGGGGCGGCATCTGCGGGCCGGCCGGGCTGCCGGCGGCGATGGTCGAGAAGTGCTCGGCGCTGGTGAAGAAGGCGCTGGAAAGCAAGAGGGTGCTGGAGGCCTTCGAGAAGCAGGGTGCGACGCCGCTGTGGCTGAGCCCCGCCGATACGGCGGCCTACCGTGCCGAGAACGAGAAGCGGCTGGCGCCGGTGATCAAGGCATCCGGCGCGAAGGTGGAGTGATCATGCCTTCTCCCCGCGAAGGCGGGGAGAAGGTGCCCGAAGGGCGGATGAGGGGCTTCGTGTTTTGGACCGCGCGCGTCCACGCGCGCATCAGCGCGTCGCGCCGAACCCTTTCGCTCTTCGCTTCGCTATGAGCGAATGCGGGCGTGGACGCCCGCGGTCCGAAAGCCCCTCATCCGCCCTTCGGGCACCTTCTCCCCGCCTTCGCGGGGAGAAGGCCTGAACTTACGCCAGCCGGCGGAGCTCGGCCTCGGCCTCTTCCAGCCGGAAGCGCATGTTCATCTCGCGGTACATCGCCGCGGCGGCGCTGAGGTGCTCACGGGCCCGCGCCGGCGTCGAGCTGCGTTCGTACACCCGGCCGAGGCCGTGGTGGCAGCGGGCGGCGAGCGGGAGCATGCCGCGGGGCTCGGCGAGCGCCAGGGCCTTGCGGTAATGGGCCTCGGCGCCGTCGGCATCGAATCCGCGGGGATGGGTGGCGATGTCGCCGAGCAGGTGCAGGGCGTGGGCGAGGGCGCCATGGTGGGATGGCGCGATGTCGACCGCACGCTGCGCCATCGCCCTTGCCTCGTCGAGCCGGCCCACCAGCAGGCAGGCGTGGCCCAGCGATGTGTAGCCCAGGCCGAGATGCCCGCCGCTGCCCTGCGCCACGACATGCGCGAATAGATCCTCGCCCTCGCGGACCAGGTCGTACGCGCCACCGCCTTCGCCAACCTGCGCCAGCACCCAGGCCAGGGCGGCAAGCGCTCGCGGCAGGGTCAGGTTGATGCTGCCTGTCCGGCAGGATGCCACGCCGCGCTCCAGGTGCGTGCGCGCGGCGGCCCAGTCGCCTCTCAGCAGGTGCAGCCTGCCGGCCGCGAAGTGCGCTTGCCCGGCCGTGGTCACGTGTTGCGTCATCTCGGCCAGCCGCAGCATGTCGGCCTCGTGCCGCGCCGCTTCGGCGAACTGGCCGAGCTCGGCCAGACTCAAGACTAGCCAGCAGCGATCGAAGACGAAGGCGGGCGTGGCGCTGCCCAGGTTCTCGTAGACCCAGTCGGCCGGCAAGACGGCGAGGTTGGCGGTGGCGAGCTCGATGGACCGCGGATAGTCGCCGCGATGGTAGTGTACCTGCTCGAGATAGGACGTGGCCTGGATGCGCAGCCGCAGATCGCCCAGGCGGTCGGCGATCTCCAGCGCGCGCGTGCCGGCCGCCAGCGCGTCGTCCAGCCTGCCCAGCATCGACAGGATGTTGGTTGCGAAGGCGCAGACCCGCCCCCGGCGGCGGTCGTCATCCAGCTGCTCAGCCAGTGCCTCGGCCTGCTGCAGGCGTTCGAACGAGCGGCGGACCTCGCCGAACTGGATCAGCAGGTGCCGCAGGTCGAGCCGCAGCTCGAAGCTCACCTCCAGGGTCGACGGCGTTCGCGGCAGCGTCTCAAGAACGCCCAGCGCATGCTCGAACCAGACCCGGGCGTCCGGCAGCGCCGACCGCGCGGCCGACTTGACGCCGGCCTGGCGAAGATAGTCGACCGCCTTCTGCCGCAGCTCGCCGCGCAGCGCGTGATGGGCGAGCCGTTCGGTCTGCTCGCCCAGCCGATCCCGATGCAGGGCCTCGATCGCCTCGACGATCCACCCGTGAAGCTCGCGGCGACGCTCGTGGAGAAGCCCGCCGTAGGCGACCTCGTGCGTCAGCGCATGCTTGAAGGCGTACTGGAGATCGGGGAACAGCTCCGTCTCGTACAGGAATTCGGCCGACTGCAGACGATCGAGCCCGCGCCGCAGCTCCTGGTTCGGCAGCCCGGCGACAGCGTGGAGGAGGGCGAGGGGAACATCCTTGCCGATGACCGACGCGGTCTGCAGCAGGCGCTTGTCCTCCGGTGCCAGCCGGTCGATGCGCGCCGCCAGCATGCCGTGCACGGTGGCCGGGACCTGGATCGCGTGGATCGGCTGGGCGAGCCGGTACTGGCCGCGCTGCCCTGACAGCGCCTTGGTCTCGACCAGCGTGCGGATGGCTTCTTCGAGGAAGAACGGGTTGCCGATCGTGGCCAGGAGCTGCTTGAGCGGCGCCAGCCCGGGATGGTCACCCAGCAGCGCGTCGAGCAGTTTCCCGATGCTCTCGGGCGGCAGCACGTCGAGGCGCAGCTCGTTGTACCATGACTTGCCGCCCCAGCCGTGCTGGTACTCGGGCCGGCAGGTCACCAGCAGCATCAGACGCTCGGGCCCCAGGATCTCGACCAGGTCGTCAAGCAGCGACTGCGTCTCGCCGTCGATCCAGTGTAGGTCCTCGAAGATGAGCAGGATCGGCCGTGCGCGCGCTTCGCACAGCACCAGGTGCCGCAGGGCCTCGAGCGTCTGCTGGCGGCGCTGGCTGGGCGCGAGGGCCTGCCAGTTGGCGTCGTTCACGGGCACGTCGAGCAGCGCCAGCACAGCCGGTAGCGCCGTCGCCAGCACGCGATCCAGCGCCAGCAACTTGCCCGTCACCTTGTCGCCCTTGGCGCGATGGTCATCGCGGTCGTGGATCTCGAAGTAATCGCGCAGCAGGTTGATCACCGGCAGGTAGCTGGTCGATTTGCCGTACGAGACGGCGGCGCACTCGACCACCAGCCACCCCTGCAGGTCGGGCGCGTGCGTGAACTCGTAGAGCAGGCGCGACTTGCCGACCCCGGCCTCGGCGACGACCGCCATGACTTGGCCGTGGCTTTCCAGCGCCAGCTGCCGCGCGCGATGCAGCTGGTTCAGCTCCCGCTCGCGGCCGGCGAAGCGCGTCAGCCCGCGCCGGGCGGCCGCCTGCAGACGGGTACGCACCGGGCCGGCGCCCATCACCTCGTAGACCTCGACTGCGTCGGCCAGCCCCTTGACCGGCACGGGGCCGATCGGCTTCACGGCGACGAAGCCTTCCGCCATGTCGAGCGTCGCGCGCGTCATCAGGATGCTGCCGGGGCTGGCGAGCTGCTCCATGCGCGACGCCAGGTGCGTCGTGCGGCCCACGGCCGTGTAGTCCATGTGCAGGTCGCTGCCGATGGCGCCGACCACGACCTCGCCGGAGTTCAGCCCGACGCGGATCTGCACGTTCACGCCGTAAGCGCGGCGCGCCTCCTCGGCATAGCGCTTGACGCGCTCCTGCATGCGCAGCGCCGCGTAGCAGGCGCGCACCGCGTGGTCCTCGTGCGCGAGCGGCGCGCCGAACAGCGCCATGATGCCGTCGCCCATCACCAGGCTGACGGTGCCCTCGAAGTGATGGACGGCCCGCATCATGCGCTCGAGCACCGGGTCGAGCAGCTTGCGCGCCTCCTCGGGATCGCGGTCGGACAGCAGCTCCATCGAGCCCTTGAGGTCGGCGAAGAGGACCGTGACCTGCTTGCGTTCGCCTTCGAGGGCGGCCTTCGAGGTCAGGATCTTCTCGGCCAGGCGCCGGGGGGTGTAGGTGGCGGGTGAGCCGAAGGGCGACGGGGCGGCGGAAGTGGCGGCGGCTTGGCCGCACTCGGGGCAGAATTTAGCCGTGGGCGAGAGCGGTTGGCCGCAGCTCGCGCACGTCCTCTCCAGAGGCGCGGCGCACTCCTCGCAGAACTTGGCGCCAGCGGGATTGACGTGCTGGCATTTTGGACAGTTCATCAGTGGCCTTCGGGAGGGTAGGCACGCCGGCCAGCGTACCAGGAGGCTAACCATGGCTCTTGCAGGCGGCAAGACGCTTTCGGTTTGGGCCGATGCTCGTCTCCGGCAACGCCGGACGTGACAGTGAGGGTTGCTGGCCTCGTGTCGCTGGCCTCGTTCGGGATCCCGATTCACTTGTATAATGACCAATGTTATGACCAGAAAGCTGCAGACGATGATGATCGTCAACCTTGCACAGGCGAAGGCGCGTCTCAGCGATCTTCTTGACAAGGTCGAGGCCGGCGAGAAGGTCGTGATCACCCGACATGGTCGCCCGATCGCCCATCTGTCGCCGTTTGCCCCGCAAAAAGTGCCGGTCCGTTCCCTGGCGTCATTCAGGGCCAGGATGCCGGGGTGGCGCCGGCCGAGCGCCGCCCTGCTGCGCGAGGCCCGCGACCAGGAGCGTTGAAAGGACAACGCCTCAGGCTGCCAGACACGCTCACGGACGTCATGCATCGGGCTGCTGAGCTCCTGGCCGAAGGCCGGCCAGTGATCGTGTTGCCCGATGAGGAGATGCTGTCGACCCAGGCGGCAGCCGATCTTCTGAACGTCTCTCGGCAGTATCTGGTCCGGATCGTCGACGCCGGAGAGCTACCCGCCGTCAAGGTTGGCAGCCATCGGCGCCTGCGGGCGGCCGATGTCGTGGCGTTCAAGGCGGTGCGCGACGCCAAACGGCGATCGGCATTGGACCGCCTGACCGCGCTTAGCGAAGAGCTTGGGGGCTACACAAAGCCACGTTGAGGAGGATTCACTCTCAGCCGGCATCATAGGCGCGGTCGGAACCGGCCCCTGCCCAGGCTGGAACCTTTGCAGAGACCGCCTCCGGGCGCCCACACGTCGGATGGGACTTGCCTCAGGCCCCGGCACCTGCCGCAGCTTGATCGCCTTTCATGGGAACATGCCGCGGCGGCACGGTGTTGTCCTGCCGGGGCGCAGGCGAGACGTGCCCCGTTTCCGCCGGCAGGCCGGCGAAGCGGCGCAGCGCCTGGGCCATCTCGATGCGTCCGGCGACGCCCGTGACCACGACGTCGACCATGGTGAACGACGAATGGAAATGGCCGCGGGCCTGCAGTTGCGTGACGGGCACGCCGGCGGCGGCGAGGGCGTCGGCGTAGGCGATGCCCTCATCGCGCAAGGGGTCGAACTCGCAGGTGACGACGAACGCCGGCGGCAGGCCGGCAAGCTTGCCGCGCAGGGGCGACACCCTCGGATCGCCGCGGTCTGCCGGGTCGCAGTAGTGGTCCCAGAACCAGTGCATCAACGGCTTCGTGAGGAAATAGCCCTCGGCGTTGTCGCGGTACGAGCCGCGCTCGAAGTCACTGTCGGTGACGGGACAGACCAGCAGCTGGCCGGCGATCGGCGGGCCGCCGCGATCGCGCGCCAGCTGGCAGGTGACGGCGGCGATGTTGCCGCCGGCACTCCAGCCGGCGACGGCCACGGGACCGGGGCGGCCTCCCAGCTCGGCCGCGTGGGCGGCGATCCAGCACAACGCCGCGTAGCCGTCTTCGGCTGCGGTGGGGAAGCGATGCTCAGGGGCATGCCGGTAGCCGACGCTGACGATCATCATGTCGCTGCGCCGGCACAGGTCATGGCAGAACGGATCATCGGAATCGTGGCTGCCGAGCACCCAGCCGCCGCCATGGAAGTAGACCACGACGGCATGCGGTCCCGGCGTTGCCGGCCGGTACAACCGGTACGGAAGCGACTCGCCGGCGACAGGCAGTGCGCCGTCGACCACCTCGCCCACCGGTCGGCCGGGCGGGCGCGTGGCGTTGAACCCGGTGATGAAGTCGCGCGCCGCACCGGGCGCCATCGATTCGATGGTGGGCAGGTTCATCCCGGCCAGCATGTTCAGCACGAGGCGGACGTCGGGCTGCAGGCGCACGACCTCGCCGTCGTTGCATTGCGCGGGGACATCGGGGCCCGTGAGCTTGAACCCGAGCATCCCGCGGGAGACGACCTCGTTGCAGATGCCGCGGTAAGGGCCGACGCCGCTGGTATAGGGCATCACGCCCTGCGCCTTGCCGGGGACGTTGGCGCCCGTGTACCAGGTGTTGGCCAGGCGATGCAGCGTCATCATCGCGCAGTCCGCCATGTGACGCGCCCAGCCCGCCTGCGCCGCCTGCGTCGCCTCGATCGCGGTGAAGCCGGCATCGCGCGCCGCGGCCAGGCGGTCGACGATCCAGTCGACGTGCTGCTCGATCGACACGATCATGTTCGACAGCACCGACGGGCTGCCCGGTCCGGTGACCATGAACAGGTTGGGGAAACCGGCCACCGTCAGCCCGAGATAGGTCTGTGGGCCGTCAGCCCAGACATCCGACAGCGCGACGCCGCCGCGGCCGGCGATGGGATGAACCGCGAGCACGGCGCCCGTCATGGCATCGAAGCCGGTGGCGAACACGATCACATCGACGTCGTATGCGCCCTTCGCGGTCGTGATGCCCGATGCCGTGATCGACGCGATCGGCTCGCGCTGCAGATCGACCAGCGTGACGTTGGCGCGGTTGTAGGTGGCGTAGTAGCCGGTGTCGAGGCACGGGCGCTTGGCCCCGAACGGGTGATCGTGCGGAGAGAGCGCCGCGGCCGTCTCGGGGTTCTTGACGATGGCGCGGATCTTCTCGCGGACCAGGTCGGCCACCAGCGCGTTGCCGTCGGGATCGCCTCCCTGGTCGGCCCACAGCTGGGTCAGGATGACCACCAGATCGCCGGTCGCCCATGCCTTCTCGAAACGCTCGCGGCGCTGGGCGTCGGTCAGCTGCCAGCTGAATT
>Ga0187894_10005263_pt1 | contig 13345 bp, 9 predicted proteins | sample GBC1701081metaG_FD_136650 | JGI IMG/M metagenome (GOLD analysis project Ga0187894, IMG submission 136650) | White microbial mat communities from a lava cave in the Kipuka Kanohina Cave System on the Island of Hawaii, USA - GBC170108-1 metaG ... | reverse complement strand
GGCGACTATTGGCTGGCGCGCGACAGCAGCCGCTTCAACAGCCGGTGAAATTGAAATCATGTTCAGACGCTTGTCCTTGAAAAACGATATTCGCTCTCTTATGCTCAACCGCACTCAAGCTTAGCTTAGTCTTTCGGAGGAGCCAAGCGAAGCTTTTTCCCGACTTCGGTAGAACCAATCGGCATTATTGTGGCGTGGCGCGCGTCTTGCCGCGCTGTCTCACACTCGCGAGCGCCTTTGAATCTTAGGAGAAATCCATATGAGCAAACAAATACTATCCATCATCCTCGGCGGCGGCGTGGGTTCGCGCCTCTTCCCGCTCACCAAAGAACGGTCAAAACCCGCCGTGCCTCTTGGCGGCAAATACCGTCTGATTGACATCACCGTTTCCAATTGCATCAATTCCGGGCTTCATTACATTTACGTCTTAACGCAGTTCAATTCGGCCTCGCTCAATCGCCACATCGCGCGGACATACCGGTTCAGCCGGTTCTCGGACGGATTCGTTGAAATCCTCGCCGCCGAACAGACGCCCGAAAATAAGAAGTGGTTTCAGGGCACGGCCGACGCGGTGCGCCAGATAATGGTTCACGTCCGGGACTTCGATCCAAGCCACGTTCTGGTCCTTTCAGGCGACCACCTTTACCAGATGGATTACCGCAAGTTTCTCAATCATCATCTGGAGAAAAATGCGGACGTGACGGTCTCGGTCATCCCGACTGATCGCGAGCGCGCATCCGGCTTCGGCCTGCTCAAAACCGACGACGAAGGGCGGATCGTCGAGTTCCGTGAAAAACCTCCCGCCGATCAGTTGGACGCGATGCGCGTGGATACGACTAGACTCGGATTAAGTCCCGACGAGGCCGAGCGTAGACCATTCATCGCTTCAATGGGCGTATACCTTTTCAGATACAATGCGCTGCGCGAATTGCTCAAAGACGAGAAGTACAAGGATTTCGGCGGCGAGGCGCTCCCTGCGGCCATCGGCGTTTACAATGTGCAGGCCCACCTGTTCGACGGTTATTGGGAAGACATCGGGACCATCAGTTCGTTTTACAACGCCAACCTCGACCTTGCCTCGGTGATGCCGAAATTCAATCTGTTTGACGCCGACGCGCCGATCTACACGCGCCCGCGTTATTTGCCCAGCACCAAATTCGTCGACTGCGAAATCAAAGACGCGCTGATCTCCGACGGCTGCATCCTCAATCGCGTCGCGATCATCCACTCTGTGATTGGCATCCGCTCGCGCGTCGAGAACGGAGCGCGCCTGGAACACACGCTGATGATGGGCGCCGATTATTACCAGTCGTTGCCTGAGCTGGCCGATGACCGCCAGCACGGATTGCCATGGATGGGCATCGGCGAAAACACGATCATTCGCAAGGCCATCATTGATAAAAACGTGCGGATAGGATCGAACGTCCGTATCCTCAACGAGGCCGGCCACGACCATTTCGACGGCGACAATTACTACATCCGCGAAGGCATCGTTGTGATTCCGAAAGGCGCGACGATTACTGATGGGACTGTTATTTAGTGGTTGGTGGTTGGTGGTTGGTGGTTGGATACGAGAGCGCGACCAACCACCAACCACCAACCACCAACCACCAACCACCAATGATTCGATACTACTGGACATTCGTCGTCGCATTTCTGTTATTGGTTTTTATAGGCGTTCCGATCATCACCATCGGCCATATCCTGCGAAAGTTTTTCGGCGTTGAAGATTTCATCTTCCCGGCGGCAAAATTCGGATGCCGGATTTATGTGTGGGCAGCGGGCGCGCGAGCGCATGTCACGGGGCTTGAACACCTCGATCGCGACCAGGCATACGTCTTCATCGCCAACCACCAGAGCAATCTCGATCCGCCGTTGCTCTTCGCTTACCTGGGCTACAACGTCGGCGCAATCGCGAAGATCGAGCTGTCGCGCATCCCGATAATGAAGCAAGGATTCCCACTCGCGCACGTCGTGCCGATTGATCGCAGCAACCGGGAGCGCGCGGTTGAAAGCGCCAAGCGCGGCGCGGACGAACTGCGACGCGGGCATAGCTTGATGGCTTTTCCCGAAGGCACACGCACCGTCGACGGACGCGTAAAGGATTTCAAAAAGGGCGTGTTTTATATGGCTATCGAGGCGGGCGTTCCGATTGTCCCCGTTGTGGTCAATGACACGCGGCTGGTGATGCGCAAAGGCGTAAAACGCGCTGTTCCGGGCGCCGTTTACCTGGAGGTTCTGCCGCCAATCAGCGCGCGAGGGTACGCGATGGAAAACGTCGAGGAGTTGATCAAACGTGTTCGCGATCCGATCGCGGCGCGCGTCAGGACGGATTGAATCTTTCGCGCGTGGCCGCTCTCGAATTTGATCGCATCGCGGTGTATCTTTGCTCCGGTTTCAATCACACAGCGGGAGGTCCGATGAAACAATGAAGCTACGGCTCCTATTGTTTGCCACGTTCTTGGTCTTCTTCATTTCAGGAACCGCGATGACGAATAAAATCGAAGCTGATACAGGCGCGCTCGCCATCGAGGGAGTCTCGCGCGAACTGGCGCGCCATCGCGCCGCAAGTATCTCCGACCTTCGCTACCGGCTGAGTTTTGAGCTCAGCCCCGGCGCGGACAGGGTCAAAGGCCGCGAAGAGATCAGGCTTAAGCTGAATAACGCGACCGATCCGGTGATTCTGGATTTCCGCGATCTCGATCCGCAGGGGCGCGTCATCGAAGGCGCGGTCAGCAATGTAACAGTCAACAACGCCGCCGTGAACGACCTTCGCCAAACGGGCGGCCACATCGTGTTGCCCGCGCGCCATTTCAAAAGCGGCGAGAACACGATCACGATGGATTTTGAAACAGGCGTCGCCGCGGCCAATCGCCCGATCATTCGGTATCAGGACCGCGACGACGGCAGCGAGTACATCCACACTCTGTTTGTTCCGATGGACGCGAGCCTGGCGTTTCCCTGCTTCGATCAGCCCGATTTGAAGGCGCGGTTTACACTCACGGCCGCTGCTCCGCATGAATGGACAGTCGTCACAAACACGCGCGACCAAACCATCACCCGCAACGGAAAGATATCCGCCTGGATTTTTCAGGAGACACCCCCGATCAGCACGTATCTGTTCGCGTTCGCCGCGGGACCGTTCGAACAGATCGCAGGCGACGGTGGTTCAGTTTCGCTGCGGGTGTTCGTCCGCCGATCGAAGCTGCAACGCGCGAAGGAGGAATGGCCTGAAGTTGAACGGCTAACGCGCCAAGGGGTGGAGCGCATGATCAAATTCTTCGATCAACCCTTTCCATTTACAAAATACGATCAGGTGTTGATTCCCGGCTTCGCTTACGGCGGGATGGAGCACGCGGGCGCGACGTTCCTGCGCGAGGACTCGATCCTGTTCCGAACCGTCCCGACGAAGAACGACAGGCTAAATCGCGCGTCGCTCGTCCTGCACGAATTGGCGCATCAATGGTTCGGCGATCTGGTCACGATGCGGTGGTTCGACGACCTGTGGCTTAAGGAAGGCTTCGCCAACTTCATGGCCTCGCACGCGATGGCCGCAATTTATGATCCGAACGAAATCTGGAAACGGTTTTATCAAACGCACAAACCGCTGGCTTACGGCATTGATTCGACTAAGGGAACGACGCCGATCTATCAGGAGGTGCGGAACCTGAAAGACGCGAAATCAGCTTACGGCGCGATCGTTTATCAAAAAGCGCCGAGCCTCTTGCGCGCGCTCACGTTCGTCATCGGCGAAGAGAATTTCCGCGACGGCGTGCGGCTGTTTTTGAAAGAGCGCGCTTACGCGAACGCCGAATGGAGCGACCTGATCGGAGCGTTCGAGCGCGTGTCGAAACAGAAGCTTCAGACGTGGGCCGACACTTGGGTCAAGCGGCGCGGGATGCCGCAGATCGATGTCGAATGGAAATGCGACGCGCGAGGGTTGATTGACAGGTTTGAAATCAGGCAGCGTGACGCGCTGGACGAAGGCGGCATATGGCCGGTCAAGACGCGGCTACTATTGGCTTACGACGGCGCCGAAGCCTTGCGGATCACAGCGCAGCTAGACGGCAAACAAACCACAATCAGCGAAGCCGTCGGCAAAAAATGTCCGGCATACGTCTTCGCGAACGACGGCGACTTCGGCTATGGCAGATTCATGCTCGACGCCGGAAGTCGCCACGCCGTGATTTCAAGGATCGGCGGAATCAGCGATCCTTTTCTGCGCGCGATGTTGTGGGGCGCGTTGTGGGACGCCGTGCGCGAGGTCGAAATGAATCCGCGCGATTACATCGAGATGGCGTTGAAGACATTACCGAAGGAGGCCGATCCGGAGCTGACGCAGAGTTTGCTCGACCGCGTGACGCGCGCGTTCGAGCGTTATCTTTCAAAATCGGAGCAGACGGCGATCGCGCCACAGATTGAGTCGGTCTGCCTTGATCGGATGATGAAAGCGGACGCCGTTGATTTGCGAATCACTCACTTCAGAGCTTTCCGTTCGGTGGCCACAACCGCCGAGGCGCGCGAGCGATTGAAAGATTTGCTGTCGGGCAAACTCGCCGCGCCCGGCGTTGAGATAAAACCGCTGGATCGCTGGCGCATCATCACCGCGCTGCTCGCGCGGCAGGACACCGAAGCCGGGAGCCTCCTCGACGCCGAGCGCAAACGCGACACGAGCGACGATGGGCGCAAACAGGCTTACGTCGCGGAAGTCGCGCGGGCGGACACCGCAACGAAACAACGCTACTTCAACGACTATCTGAACAATCGCTCCGTGCCGGAAGACTGGGTCGAAGGAAGTTTGACCGCGTTCAATTCGTCGAACCAATCGTCGTTGACCCTGCCTTACCTCAAGCTTGCGCTTGAAGCGTTGCCGCAGGTGAAGCGCGAGCGGAAGATATTCTTCACGCTCGCTTGGCTCAACGCGTTCATCGGCGGCCAGCAGAGTCAGCAGGCGCTCGATCAGGTACGCGAATTTTTGCGGACCAGCCGGATTGACCGCGATCTTGAGCTGAAGGTTCTGGAAGTGATGGATGAACTGGAACGGACGGTGAGGATTCGCGCAAAGTTTGGCCTGTGAGATTTCACGCAGAACTGTCAGTAAGGGCTCAATAAATTCCGCGCCAATACTACCTCTGGCTTTCCATCATTATCACAACAGTCAAAAAGCCTGTTGTCATCAGTCAGCAGCAAGCAATTCTCCTGCCGCGCAAGAGTTACCAAGCCAGCGTCTGTAGGGCCTACCGTGCATATCAACCGGCGGCTGTTGTCATCCTCACGCATCGAAAGCAGTGTCACTAATCTTTCGCTCAAACCTTTTCTGCTCAAGAAATCCATCGAAGAGAGCATGAATTCCCGATAAATATCGGGCGCCAACGCGCGACGACTCTTGATTTGCCCGATGACGTGAGAAGTTGTCAAAACTTCCTTGATGCTATCAAGGAATGCAAGAAAGGCTCTTTCAGTTGTCGGATCGGTGATGTATTTAGGAAGTTTATGTTCATGAAGCACGTAATCACGAACGGTGGGTCGCTGCCGAATATAAACCAACGTAAGCCCAGTGAAGAGAGGGCCAGTGTCCAACACTGCTTTTGAAGGAGGCCTGCTCGGTGGCGGAGGCATACACGGTTTCACCTGTCTTAGATCATTTGAGTAGGAACATATGGCACGTCATATTTCAGCGATAATTCGTTCCTTGTCTCCTTCAAATCCTCTATCAATTCTTCGATTACCTTTAACAGCTTTTGCCCCATGTGTTCTACCGGAATAGCTTTCTGGTTGATGTTCGGGAGATCTAACAGGGCCAGGAATTCGTCTCGGTACTTGTTCCAAACTGGAGAGTAGACGAAAAACCTCGGCAATTCTCCGGATCGATTCACCACATATTGAGCCAGCGCTTCTAAATTCTCTTGATCCTTTTGCCCCAGGCCAAACGCGCTATTGACAGTGATCCCTTGAGGGGTTATCGAATTGTCTTCTTTGGCGCGTTGGTAGATCGCCAGCAGTTCTCCGCTCTCCTCGACTGCTCGCTGAAGACTTCTGCAGGCGTCTTCCAACTGGACTCTCGTACTCCCGTAAATTTCTATCTCGTCCTTCAAATCAGGATGAAAATTGAGGAATTGTTCGAGCGTGTCCTCGGCAAGTGGCTGGACCATTCTCTTAACAGGAAGAATTGACTCCAAATGTCCAGGGGGAACTTGCCATGTCCAATTACCTTCTTCCAAACGCATCTGTTCATACTTGAGGGTCTGGATCATGGGATTCAGCACGGCGTCAAACCAGCCACGTACAATTCCGGGGCCGAACGCTGGTTGCTTTTTCCTGGCATTACTCCTGGTAGTCATAATCCCACCTCTAGCGCCAAGCAATCACCTGTCACAGTAATTTCTCCAACACCTCCTACAATAATTGATCTTCACTTTATCTGTCCACTCGTCTGTCGTCCCACTCAGCCAACCGCTTCTTCACAACCTGGGCGTAAGGGTGTTCAGCGATCTCGAAAAGTTCGAGCGCGGTTTCGGCCTGCGCTATGGCCTGTTTGCGGTCGCCGGTGTGATCGAGCGCGAGGCTCAGGTTGAAGAGGGCGTTGGCCTGGGCTTGAATGTCGCCGATCTGGCTGGCGAGATTGAACGCCTTCGTCAGCAGATCGGTTGCGGCCTGGTAATCACCTGACGCGACGCAGGCTTCGCCGAGGTTGCTGAGCGCGATGGCCTCGCCCCGGCGGTCGCCGATTTCGGACGTCAATCGGAGCTGCCTGTTGAGCAATTCAATCGAACGTCCGAGATTGCCGTCGTGGTATTCGGCGATTCCAAGGCCGCCCAATGCGGTGGCTTCACTGCGGCGGTCGCCGATCTCGCGCGCGACGACGAGCGACTGTTCGTGAAACGCTATCGCCTGCCGGTGGTAATTCAGCGCGGCGTAAGCGGCGCCCAGATTGCCAAGCGCGCTGGCTTCGCCGCGCCGGTCGCCGATTTCGCGTGTGATCGCCAACTGTTGGTTGAAGAGGTCCGCGGCGCGCTTCGCCTCGCCCGTCGTGTAGTGTGACATGCCCAGCCCGCCCAGAGCGTGGGATTCGCTTCGCCGATCGCCGATCTCACGCGCGGCTTTCAGTTGCTGATCGAAGAGCATCAGGGCGTTGCGGAGATCGCCCATCGCGAAATAGGCCAGCCCCAGATTGCCCAGCGTATGGGCTTCGCCCCGGTGGTCGCCGGCCAAAGAGAAAATCTCCAAGGCCTCCTGGTGCAATTGGCGGGCGCGTTTCAACCCGCCGCCGAGGTAATAGGCCGTTCCCAGACCGCTCAAGGCTTCGGCCTCGCCCCGGCGGTCCCTGGTGTCACGCGCAATCTGCAGAGCCTGTTCGTAACATTCGATGGCATGATGGACTTCGGCGAGGTCAGTGTAAGAATCGCCGAGCGCGACCAGATGGCGGACAGCGGCTTTACGCCGTTTCAATTTCTGCGCGGCGGCGAGCGCGGCTTCGCTCCAGCGAATGCGTTCGCGCGGGTGCTGGCGCAGTTCCAGCACGTATTTGCCCGCGTCAGGATAGGAGTTGCACAATTCGCAGGCGGCGCGGGCGCTGTCAACATGCGTCACGGCCCAGACCTGTCCAGCCTGAATGTTGTTCCATTCCAAATCAACCAGGTCCAGCCCCTGCTTCAGAAACTCCGCGCCCTGTTCGTAAAGCGCGTCGGCTTCGTGTAATACGCTCTGGTAATGCGCCGAAAAGCGCTGACGCGCAATAGTTCGCTCTTGATCGTTCGAATGGGCGTCGGCGAACCGCGCCATCAGATCATGCAGACGATAACGCCCGGTGGCCCGGTTGCGTTCGATCAGGCTGTAGGCCATCAAACGGTCGAGCGCATTGGTCGCCCGCACGGGATTGATCTTCCACACCGAAGCGGTGGCGGCGGCGTCAAACGTGTCACGAAATACCGCCAGCATCCGCCACAGTTTTTGCAACCCCGGAACAAGCAGGTCGTAACTCAGACTCAGCACGGAGTCCACGGGATGAATCGGCGCCCCAATCGCCGGATGAATCGGCGGAGGCTGAGGCGCGAGCGGCTGACTTTCGCCTCTCACGGGTCCATCTATACGGTCTATACGGGCTATACGGGCGGGCTGTTGCAATTCTTCCAGCCGCTGAACGTAATCCGTAACTTTCAGGTTGGCTGTGAGCTGAAGCGCGCTCGCGGCCAGACGCAGAGCGAGCGGCAGGCGCCCGCAAAGTTCCGCAACCTGGCCGGCCTGACCGTTAACGCGCGGAACGATCCTCAACAAAAGATCGCGCGCCTCAGATGGCGGCAGGCTCCCCAACTGCTTGGAGAACATCGCGGGCAGCGCAATGTGGTTGCGCGAAGTGACGATGGTTATACATCCGTCCGGCGCCACGAGCGGCGCGACCTGCTGCGCGCCCACCGCATTGTCGAGCAAGAGCAGCGCGCGTTTGCCCATCAGCGCCGAATTGTAGAGATGATCCAGTTCGACCTCGTTTTCGGGCAGACGCACGGTCGGCAGATAGGCGCGGATGATCGACGCCTGGGCTTCGGCGACTGAAAGCGGCTGCGGGCTTGCGCCTTTCAAGTCAAGATAGAACTGCGCATCCGGATAATGCGGCATGAGTTGATCGGCCAGCTTCAAGGCGAGCGTTGTTTTGCCTACGCCCCCCGGTCCTTGAATGTTTAAGATGCGCACGTCGCGATTGGCGCGCGCGGCGTAAAGTCCGGCCATCTCTGACGACCGCCCAGCGAATTCCGGTAATGGAGGAGGTAGTTGATGGAAAGTGGCCATTGAGGAGGTAGAGGATTCGATCAAATGCTGATAACGGGCAAAAGTATCATCATCAGTCGAAACGTTGTTCCGGTTTTCGCTTCCGTAATCGACGCGATCTTCCGAAAACTCATGAATAATTTCAGCCGTCACGCGACGCCTGGCGACACGGCCATTCTCCGCGCCATTCTTCACTGCGACACGGCCATTCTCCGCGCCATTCTTCACTGCGACACGGCCATTCTCCACGCCATTCTTTACAATGGAGTTCGACACGGCCGCGGCTGCGGCCATTCCCTGGCGCCAATCTTCGCGTTTAATTACGGCGGTGAAGTCAGGCTCCGGCAATTGTTCCCAACTTAATCCATCGGAAAACCCGTTGCGGCTCTGTTGGATCTCAACCGGATAAACGGCAGATGATTTAGGAAAAACCTGCGTCTTGTGGCGGAGATGTTCGATGGGACCGCCGGCGCCAAAATCGGCGCCCCAATCTTCAGCCTCTTCGCCCAGCCTCTTTGCCCGTTTGGCCGCGAGCTTCGATTGACGTCTCAGATCAAATACGATCAGGGTTATTGCTCCCAGGCTGATAACCAACAAAACCGGCGTAAATCCGGCCAGAAATTGAACCAATTCGCCTTCAACTCCGGCCAGCCCTGTAACCGGCAGCAGGAACCGCGCAAGGATCAACAAGACCGCGACTAAAGTAATATCAACCAGAAATATATTTATCCATCTTTTCATGTTTAAGCACCAAGTGAGCGCCAAGGCGGGCGCCATTTGTCATTCGTCACCCACTGATCAAATCGCATGGGGTCGCATGGGGCTTGGATCATCGCTCGGGGCTTCGGGTCGCGCGAGGCTTGGATTGTATGGGTGAGAGGGGCCGAAAAGAAGGTTATGAAATTACTCCTTCGAGAGTCTCTTTCATCAATAAATCAATCACAGCGCGCAAATCGCCCGTCTCCTTGAAGACCCGCAACTGGCGATCCGCGCTGGAGCCGTCTTCCAGAATCCTGTAGACATAGCCGATCTCTTCGCGGCAGCCGAGATCATCAACCACGTCGTCGACAAATTCCAGCAGTTCATGAATCAGAGCCCGCGTGTCAACTTCCTGGCGTTTGCCGAAATCTATCAGCTTGCCGTCCAGTCCGTAGCGGGCGGCCCGCCATTTATTCTCTTCGATCAACGCGCGGCGGTATAGTCTGAAGCCCATGTTCTGGCGATAGAGCTTGTAAAGCTTGGCCGTGATCGCCTGGAAGAGGGAGGCGATGGCGATCGTCTCGTCAACCCGCGACGGGATATCACAGATCCGGAATTCGAGCGTGGGAAAGAACGGGTGAGGACGCACATCCCACCAGATTTTTTTGCCGTTATCAATGCAGCCGGTTTTGATCAGCAGGTTGACGAAGTTGTCGAACTCGCCGACCGAGGTGAAATATTCGGGAATGCCGGTGCGCGGAAACTGCTTGAAGACTTCGTAGCGATAGCTTTTCATCCCCGTGTTGCGCCCGATCCAGAACGGCGAACTGGCCGAAAGGGCGTAAACATGCGGCAGCATATAGCGCGCGGCGTTCATCACAGCGATCGCGGCTTCGCGGTCGGCCATACCCACATGGACGTGCATGCCGAAGATTAACAACGCGCGCGCCGTTTGCTGAAGCTCTTCGATCAACTGGTAGTAGCGCTCGTGTTCCGTGATTCGTTGATCGGCCCAGTGTGAAATCGGATGAGTCGAAGCGGCCACAATGGCCAGCCCTTTTTTATGCGCCAGTTCGGCGATCGTGCGGCGTAACTTGATGACGTCCGCCCTGGCCTCTTTGACGTTTTTGCAGACGCCGGTGCCGACCTCGACCATTGACTGGTGCATTTCGGGCTTGATCTGTTCACCGAGGATCATCTGTCCTTCTTCGAGCATCTCGTTGACGCGCGAACGAAGCTCTCGCGTGTGAGGATCAATGATCTGAAACTCCTCCTCGATGCCGATGGTGAACTCGTTGTCGAATGGCATTGCCGTCTCCGCTTACAGGATTCGCTTCGATTTTAAAGATTTTGCGGTTCAAAGCCATAGGGTCGTGTCTTTGAACAAGGGCGCGCGTGGAGAGCAAACACGCGTGTGAAGGCGGCAGAGATGGTAAGGCTTTTGTACGAATGAGGCAAGGAAGAAATTAATTTCCCCGCCTCATCACGGATTAGCCCTTCTCGCGCAACATCGCAGTGAACGACAACGACGACGCGCTGAAAGTCAGATGTTATTCTTTTTCGCGCTCTTACCGGTTTTCGCGCCGCGTGTTGTCTTGGTCGTCTTCGCGCCTTCGCTGGTGGTTTTGCGCGCGCGCTTCGGATTGACCGGTTCGGTGATCTCCTCGATCACTTCCGAAATCGCATCCGACGCCTTCCGAGCCACGCGGCTTGCGCCGATGGCGGCGCCGAGAGCGAATTCAGCTGTCTCTTGCGGCGTCTCGGCGTTCAGCCACTTGTACCAGCGGTGATAGACGCCTGTGGGCTTGCTGTTCTTCGCGTAATCAACCAACATCCGCGCCACGGCGTCCGTGACCCAGTTGAAATACGGTTCGGTCACCGACCAGATGTCGGCGTCGGGGGCCGGATTGGTGAAATCAATCGCATAGGGGACGCCATCTTTGATTGCGAACTCGACGGTGTTCAGGTCGTAACCCAGCGATTCGTTGATCAGGATCGTGTCGCGGATGATGCGGTCCTTCAACTCGCGTGAAATCGTCAGTTCCTCTTGCGGCAGGTAGCGACGATTTTTCGGATCGTAAGGCATCACCAGCACCTCTTTTCTGCCTACACAGTAGCAACGCGTGTATTCAGTGAAGTCAATGAATTCCTGCAGCGTCATGGCCAGCGTGCCTGTGCGGTCATAACACTCCCACAGTTCCTCTTTCGAGTTCATCTTGTAAACATCCCTCCAGCCGCCGCCGTCGTGCGGTTTCAGTATCGCCGGCAACCCCACATGCCCGATGATGCTGTCCCAGTCGAGCGGAAATTCCAGGTTTCGCAAACTGGCGTCAGTAACACCCTGCTTATAAGCCTTTTGCGGCAAGAGGATCGTCTTCGGCACGGTGACGCCGAGTTTTGTGGCAAGCGAATAGCCGAAGAACTTTTCGTCGGACGACCACCAGAACGGGTTATTGACCACGATCACGCCGTTGAGCGCGGCGTTTTTAAGATATGAGCGGTAGAAAGGGATTTCGTGTGAGATGCGGTCGAATATCAGGCGGTAAGGGCTCGGTTCGCCCATTTTGACGCCGCCGATCTTGACGTATTCGGCAGTGACTCCGGCGCCCATGCCGTTGATCCTTTCAATCAGCGCCGGGGGAAACGTGTTTTCCATTCCAACCAGAATTCCTATTTTCATTTTTTATCTCCTTCTCGAAAATACATATAATTAAAGGCGCGGATTTCGCGCAGGCGCGCCCTGCGGTTTTCGTTCAGAAACCGGGCAATTCCCTTGTTGAGGACTGGCGATAGACGCCGATAGTGAGTTATCATCCCGCGTAATCAAACTACGAAGTGTAGTTTTCGTGTTGGAAGGTGTCAAATCAAATGGCTCTTAAGAACTTTATGAACGCCTCGCCAAGGCTGGTTACCGCTGCTCTTTTACTCATCCTTTGCCTCTGTTTGCCGGTCAGTCGGCCTACTGACGTCGGGGCGCAGAAGAATCCGAAACCGGAAGACGTCGCCGAATTCGCAATCAGAGCCTATGGCAGCCGGGCGGCGCTTTATAGCATACAACGCAACGGGACGTTGCGAGCGCTGATTAAATTCATTACTCCAGAGGGGGCTCGCGAAGGCAAATCGGTCACAAAATTCATCCGTAAAGAGAAACTCGCCGAAGACCTGTTGATGATTGACCTCGAATTGCCGGGCACGAGATACACCATCGGTTTTGATGGCAAGGAGACCTGGGCGATTCAGGACGGCGAGATTCAGAAGCCGGCGGCGGCGGCGGTTGAGGCTTTTCGTTCCGCTCACGAACACAACTATGAAGCGCTGCTGCGTTACAAGGAAAACGGTTCAAAGCTCGAATACGTGGGCGCCAATAAATTCGGCACGCTGGAAATGGACACTATCGACCTGATTGCTCCCAGCGGCGCGCGAACCCGTTATGAGATCAGCCGCCGGACTGGGCGTATTATCTACGCCAGCTACGAAGATAACTCGGCGTCGAAATCAGCCCCGGTTAAATACCGGCTCTATTTTAAAGATTTTCGTGTGATCCAGAACACACTGATACCCTACGAAATTCAGGTGTTTCAAGACGGCAAGATGGTCGAGGAGCGAAGGCTGGTCGAATCGGTCTTCAACGTTCAACTCGACGAAAAGGCCTTTAAGGCCGAAAACGCAATCAAGCCGCCGGACGCCGCAATTAAACCTTAACCGCTCTCCTTCAGGCGGTAAGCGTATTTACGCCTGTATGGGACAGTCCCATACAGGCGTGGGGTTGGCTCGCACTCGCCCTCACCTCCAACACCCGTTGTCCCCTGATCTCAAAGTATCGCTTTTTTGACAGCTTTCTAAGCTTGGGTGTAGCATTAGGCTTCTATTACAGGCTTACATC
>Ga0187894_10005262_pt1 | contig 13347 bp, 3 predicted proteins | sample GBC1701081metaG_FD_136650 | JGI IMG/M metagenome (GOLD analysis project Ga0187894, IMG submission 136650) | White microbial mat communities from a lava cave in the Kipuka Kanohina Cave System on the Island of Hawaii, USA - GBC170108-1 metaG ... | reverse complement strand
AGGCGTCGAAGAACCGCTTCCCTTTGGTCCAACGGTCTACCGTCTCCAACGAACAACTTTCACCGGCTGCGATGATCACTTCCAGCGCGGGCAATTGCTCACTGTCCATCGCGGCCAGGACTGACGGCGGTAACGTCACGGTTGTGATTTCGTTTTCCCGTAACGTTTGCAGCAACGCCGGACCCAGCATTAGCGACTCGCGCGTGCCGAGATAGAGACTCGCACCGGCTAGCAGCGCCATGAAAACCTCCGACACTGATGCGTCGAAGCTGAACGATGCGAACTGTAACACCCGGCTGTCGCTACGAACACCGAATGCTTTGATTTGCGCGCGAACCATGTTGCCCAGACCGGTGTGCTGGAGCATTACGCCTTTCGGTTTTCCGGTAGAGCCTGAGGTGTAGATGACATAAGCGAGATTGTCAGATTCTGAAACGCCGTCGAGATTCTCTACGCTCTGAGTGGCGATCAGATCCCAATCACTATCCAGACAGATCGTTTGCAACCACTGGCATGGCAAACTCGCTGCGAGATGTTCCTGCGTCAGCAGCACCGGCAACCGCGCATCTTCAAACATGAACGAGAGACGATCCATTGGATAACTCGGATCCAAAGGCACGAAGGCAGCGCCCGCCTTCAAAATGCCGAGCATGCCCACGACCATCTCGAGCGATCGCTCCACGCAAAGACCGACGAGCATCTCGTTCTGTACGCCCAGGTCACGCAAGTGACGAGCGAGTTGGTTCGCGCGTGAATTCAGCTCTTCATAGGTCAGTTGCCGGCCTTCAAAACTGAGCGCGATCGCGTTTGGAGTCTGCTCGACTTGTGCTTCAAACAGTTGCTGGATGCACTTGTCCTTTTGATAGTCGACTGCCGTCGCGTTCCAATCGCTAAGAACCTGCCGGCGTTCTGATTCTTCAAGAAACTGAATGTCAGACAGGCGCTGCTCCGGATTGGAAACAATAGAGTCCAGTACTCGTTGAAAGTGTGCTCCCAATCTATTGATCGTCGCGGCGTTGAATAGATCTGCGCTGTAGATCAATGTAGTGGTGAGCAGATCGCCGTGTTTGCCTATTGAGCAGATCAGATCGTATTCGGTCGTCTGCTCTGACACTGTAAACGGAGCGACCGCCAAGCCGGGAAGTTCAAAATTCACGTCCAGCGGCATGTTCTCCATTCGAAATACAGCCTGGCACAACGGCATTTGCACCTGAGTTCGCTCCGGCTGAAGCGCTTCGACCACTTTCGCGAACGGAACTTCCTGATTGCCCTGTGCATCGAGCACCATCTCGCGCACACGTTGCAGAAACTCCTGAAAAGTCGGATTGCCTGACAGATCGGCGCGCAGCACGAGAGCATTGATGAAGAACCCGATCAGTTGTTCCGTCTCGACCTGATTGCGCCCGAGAACGGGAGTGCCGAGGTTCATGTCTTCCTGACCGGTGTAGCGATACAGCAGCACATAGTAAGCGGCGAGCAATGTCATGAAGAGAGTGACGTTCTCTTGCTGGCACAACTTTTCGAGCGCTTTCACCGTTACCGGCGATAAATCGAACGACTCGACCCCGGCGCGATTGGTAGAAACTGCGGGTCGCTGAAAATCCAACGGCAGGTTGAGCGCTGCGTTGCTGCCTTTTAACTGGCGCTTCCAATAAGTGAGCTGCTTTTCAAGTGTCGTTTCCGTGAGGCGCTTTTGTTGCCAGGCGGCGTAGTCGGCATATTGGATCGAGAGTTCCGGCAGTGGAGACGAATGGCCTTCGGAATAAGCCTTGTAAAGCGACGCCAGTTCGCGTAAGAAAACACCGATGGACCAGCCATCGCCGACGATGTGGTGCATCACGACGAGAAGGACGTGCTCTCGTTCATCAAGACGCCAGAGTCCGGTACGAAACAGTGGACCGGTGGCGAGATCGAAGGGCCTTTCCGTCTCTTCGTTGACCATTCGCGCAGCAACCTCTGCACGCTCACTTGCCGCGATATCGCCCAAATTGTCGACGGTCAGACTAATCGGTGCGGGAGGAGCCACCACCTGGACCGGTGTACCCTGGAGCATTGGAAAACTCGAGCGGAGCGCTTCGTGGCGGCGCGCAATCTCGCTGAGTGTCTGCTCGAGGATCTCGATCTTGAGATCTCCGATCAGTCTCATCGCGCCGCCCATGTTGTAGAAAGAGCTGTGTGGCTGGAGTTGGTGCATAAACCAGAGCCGCTGTTGTTCGAGCGACAAGGGATATGATCCTGAGTCTTCGCGGCCTGGGATACTCGGTCTCTTCGCTCGCTGCTTGTTCTTTTCTTTCAGCCGTTGTGAGAGCAGCGCGAGTTTTTCCGGTGACAGAGCTTCGATGCGTTGGGATATTTCACTCATGTTCTTATTCCTTGAGTCGTTTGGTCCGGGCGAAGATCTATCTCACGCAAAGGCGCAAAGTGCTATCGCGTTTCTAAAGGCTTTCTATGCGCCTTTACGCGAGAAATTTTTCCTATTGGAAGTGCTTCTAGGCGAAAACCGGTTGGAAAAGATTGATCAGCTGGTTCTCGTACTCGGTCATGTCGGCGGGTGAGTCGTCAAAGCTCTCAATGAGCATCTTCTGACCAATGGCGGCAAAGCGTCTAATCTGCTCCAGATCGAGTCCCTCACCCAGGAGATAAGCTATTCCTTCAAGATCTAAACCGTGCGCCGGAAACACACTGGAACTGCTGATGGTTCGATACATCAACTCAATCCAATCGGCGGCTCTCTGCCAGTCCATCGTTTTGTGTTTCCAACTGTAACCGGCTCCGGTGAGCTCAAAATCCTTTGCCTGCTTATGAATCGGCACCTTTACGTCGTGGTAGTAAAGCATGGCGCGATAAAAAGTCGGTGAGGTCTGCTCGATAAAGTCGATTGTCTCCTGAATCGTCTCCTCAGTCTCTCCGGGAAAACCGACGATGAACGAGGCCATCGTGATCACGTTGTTCTTATGCAGCTTGCCGATGCCATCCATGTAACGTTCCCTCTTCGCGGCCTTGTTCATGTTTTTTAGAATCGTGTTGCTGCCTGACTCGATACCAAGAAACACGCCCTTGCAACCACTCTCCGCCAACAACTCGAACGCCTCATCATCTGAATTCGAACAGCGATACATTGAATACCAGTTAAAATCAAACTTGTTCCTGATCATCATGCGACAGAGGTCTTTGAATCGCGGCAGCGGAATGTTGAAGGTGTCGTCGATGAAGTTGATGTTCTTGACGCCGTTCTCTTTCAGGTAGCGCATCTCTTTTTCGACAGCTTCCAGACTGGTCAGTGTCAGCTCGCCGGCAAGAAATGGATACGAACAGAACGAGCATTTGAATGCGCAGCTTCGCGCCGTTCGCATCGACACAGTCGGCACCATGAAGTCCCGATCGAAAAAACTCCAATCGACAGTGTTTTCGTCGAGGCCATTATTCTCGACTAACTTCCCCGTCTTCTCGAAGGTGTCGCCATTGGTCCTGTAGATCAGATTGGGGATACTGCTTAGATCTTTCTCCGGCGACTCGCGGAGGTGATGCAGGATGCGGCTGAGCGTTGATTCGCCCTGCGGATCGTAGACGTAAACATCGGCGCCGAGTTTCTTCCACAAAAACTCTTGCGTCGCCGGGTCGTGATGGGTATGCAGATTGAAGATGTGTGGTCCGCCGACGATGATCTTCGTCTCCGGGCAATGTTGCCGGATGAAATCAACCAACTCGATAATCGGCTCGTCATCAACGTAAAACGTAGTGGTGAGAGCCACAGCGTTTGGCGATTCCTTGAGCAACGCGGCAAAATGTTCTTTCTCGGAATTGAAGAAGTTTACGATCTCTATGTTCAGACCACGCCGGCTGAGAAAACTCTTGAGATAGCAAACAGCGAGATTGGGTAGATTGAAAACGTTCAGATCAGGATTGACACCGGTTGCTTGAGCAATGACCTGATTGAGCAGCTTCGTGTAGGTGATGCGCTCTCCGTGATAGATGAGGGAGTTGGCCTTGCTGCTCCGGTAACCGCCGGAATACTTCTCTCCCGTCTTCTGCGCCTTGAGATGTTTTGCGAAATCAACATCGTTGTAGCCAACGACAACGCAATCAAGTGTCGATAGTCCTGACATGGGAACCTCCAAACTTTGCTTGTAACTTGTGTGATTTAGTGGCCGGGATTAACTGATTAGGAGTGAGCGGGCTTCGTCTTCGGAGACGTCGCCGAGTTCTTCCAGTAGCTTCAGCAGTTCTTCTTCATCGGCGCGCGCTGCCTGATGTTGCACGATGAGCGTCGCCAGTTCAGCAATCGTGGGCTGCTCGAACAATGCGCGTACGGCCAGCTCGATACCGAAGTCTTTGTTGACGCGTGATATGAGCTTGATGGCGAAAATGGATTCGCCGCCAAGATCGAAGAATGAGTCGTGAATTCCAACCTGAGAGATGCGGAAAACTTCACTCCAAATACTTGCCAGCATCTCTTCCGCCGGAGTGCGTGGACCGCAGAACTCTTTGGCAACCGTGGCGCGCTCCATTTCCGGATCCGGAAGCGCTCGCCGATCTACTTTTCCGTTGACGGTCAACGGCAACTCAGTTAACGAAACGAATCGCGACGGGACCATGTATTGCGGCAATCGCTGCTGCAAATAACTGCGTAGCTCAGCGCTGCTGACTTCCTCAGCTTCGAAGACAACATAAGCAACCAAACGACGTGTGCCACTCTCACCGGCGCGCGCGACCACCACAGCCTCACGCACGCCCTCGTAGCGATTGAGCGGCGCTTCTATTTCGCCCAATTCCACGCGGAAGCCTCTGATCTTGACCTGCTGATCCATGCGCCCGAGAAATTCGATATTTCCATCAGGCAGCCACCACACCTGGTCACCCGTGCGATACAATCGCGCTCCCGGCACTGAACTGTATGGATGCGGCACAAACTTCTCCGCCGTCAACGCGGGGCGGCGCAGGTAATCACGCGCGAGTCCGTCACCGCCAACGTACAACTCACCGGCAACTCCGACAGGCGCCAGTTCCATTTGCTGGTCCAACACGTAAGCGTGAGTGTTAGCGATTGGACTTCCGATCGGAACACTGGCACCCTCAGACTGCCAACCGGAATTCATGCGATGAGTACAACTGAAAGTTGTGTTCTCAGTCGGACCATAACCGTTGACCAGTACGGCGCCATCATCAGCCGCCGATAAATATCGTTCGACATGGCTGGCGGATAAAACGTCGCCGCCGGCCAGCAATTGCCGGACTCCGTTCAGATCCTCCAACCGTTCGTCAACCATCAAGTGAAACAGACCCGCTGTAAACCACAATGTCGTCACCCGATTGTCTTTCAAGATCGCCCCCAGCTCGGCGAGTGAAGGCGTTGCCGGTGGTGCAATAACAAGTTGAGCACCGTTCAGTAAGCTGCCCCACAACTCAAAAATGGAAGCATCAAAAGAAATCGGGGCCAGTTGCAGGAATACTTCGTCTTCATCGAAGCTCGCAAAATTGGTTTCTTTCACCAGTCGAACTACCGCACAATGAGGCACTGAAACACCTTTTGGTTGACCGGTCGAACCGGACGTGTACATCACGTAAGCCAGCCCCTCCGGACTGACGGAAATACCTGGATTAGCGGTGCTTTGTTGCGCGATTTCCGGCCACTCCGCATCAAGACAGAGCACATGGTCCAACGGCGGCAATCCCTCTGCCAGATGCTCTCCGGTCAACAATATTCTGACCTGCGCGTCATCGATCATGAACGCAATACGCTCGGGTGGTTGCTGTTGATCGATCGGAACGAAAGCACCTCCGGCTTTGAGAATACCGAGCAGACCAACGAGCATCTCGATGCCACGTTCGATGCAAATACCAACCGGAACTTCTGGTCCAACACCCAGGTTGTGCAGGTGATGCGCGAGTTGATTGGCGCGTTCGTTTAGTTCCTGGTAAGTGATCTGCTGGCGATCGCAAACCGCCGCAATCTTGTCAGGAGTGCAAGCCGACTGCTCCGCAAACAACTCGTGAATACTCTGCGATCGCGGATAGCTGGTTTCAGTATTATTCCACTGCGACAATATCTGCTGCTGTTCGTCAAGAGTCAGTAAAGGTAATTCATAGAGACGTTGACGGCCTCCGTTATCAGCAATGGCGTTGAGTATTGTTTGCAGATGGCCGAGGAGTCGCACTATTGCAGACGACTCGAAAAGGCTCTCGTTGTACTTCAAAACCAGCGAGAGTTCCGAGCCGACAGACGCAGTTAAAGCAAGCGGATAGTTTTGCGATTCAAACGAGCGCAGTGTGCCGATCTTTCGATTGCTATTTTCGCTGCGGGGGGCCACCGGAAAGTTTTGAAACGCGATAATGCTGCTGAACAGCGGCACGCCGCGCGCCACATCGCTCCATGCCTGCACCTGAGCGAGCGGGCTGTACTCATACTGTCGTGCTTCGCTCTCCTGTTCCTGCAATTCCTGTAACCAGGTAATGAGTTGCATTCCGGGCGCAACGCGCACTCGGACCGGCAAGTTGTTTATGAAAATGCCGACCATCGTTTCGACGTGCGGCAAAGCAGCCGGCCGGCCTGCGCTCACTGAACCGAAGACCACGTCTTGTTCACCGCTGTACCTGCTCAGCAATAGCGCCCATGCACCTTGCAGGAGCGTGTTCATCGTCAACTGATGTTGTCGCGTGAGTGCTTGCAGGGCGGCGGTCGCGGACGTGGAAAGTTTGAGGTGATGTTCCGCAAACTTTTCTTCTCGATCGGTAGAAGCGCTGCCGGTGCGATCGATAGTCAGAGGTGTCGGCGTCATAAATCCCTTAAGGTTTTCCCGCCAGAAGGTTTCGGCCTGACTCAAGTTTTGCCGTTGCAGCCAGGCAATGTAATTGCGGTAAGGAACGCTTGGCGGCAGTTGTAAGTCGCGACCACTGGCGAAGGCTTCGTACAGGGCGAAAGCTTCTTTGAAGACCAACGCTATGGACCAGCCGTCCACCACGAGATGATGATGAGTCAACACTAGCTGATGCGTGTCGTCGCCGGTCTGGAATAACGCGATGCGCAGGAGCGGCGCCTTGTTGAGCAGAAATCCGCGGCGGCGGTCCGTTTCCAGGTACGAATCGAGACGCTCTTGCTGTTCGCTTACCGGAATTCCGCGCCAATCTTCCAGTTGAAACGGCAACTCGACGCTTCGCCCGACTACTTGCAACGGCTTCTCTACATTCTTCCAGACAAAGGCCGTACGGAATGCTGAATGCCGATCGACGATCTGTTGCCAGGCTCGGCGCAGGGCTGCAAGGTCAACCTCGCGCATTTCACACGTGTACTGGGCGACGTAGAGTCCGCCTTCCGGCGCGTACAGGTTGTGAAAGAGCAGACCTTCCTGCATCGGCGACAACGGATACGCATCTTCGACATTCTTCACACTCATTACTTGCTCCTAAATTGCGCTTTTGGTGACTCTGGTTGGCATCAGTCAAAGTCAACTTCACTGAAGGCGAGATCGAGTTCCTGTTGATTCAACTCGATTAGCGGGAAATCGGAAGGAGTGAAACCACCTGCTTCTGCTGACTGGCAATGCGCGATCAGATCTCGCAGTGCTTTCATGTAGCTATCAAGCACTTCCTGAATCGTTTTAGTCGCGTGCAACCGCTCGTTGTAAATGAAGCGCACGCTCAGTTTGCCCTGCACCACGGCTGCCGCAACTTCGAGCGCATAACGCTGCCGGCCTTGCAGACTCTGCTGTGGTCCAATGGCTTCACTTGTGCCGTTGAATAACGAATTTGGATCGAGGACCTGGGCCAGTTGGCCCAGGTAGTTGAAGCTCAGCTCTACCGGATTATCCGTCTTGAGTTGTGCTGCATTGCTCAGATATCGCAAGGCACCAAATCCGATTCCTCCGTTAGGAATGCTGCGCAGTTGTTCTTTCACTTCTTTCAGGGCGGCGCCTGGTGTCTCAGTGTTTCTAACGTCGAGAATCACCGGGTAAATGCTGGTGAACCAACCGATGGTGCGCGAAAGATCGACGTCTTCCGAGATCTCTTCGCGGCCGTGGCCTTCCATCTCGACGGCAATGCGACGTTCACCACTCCATCTGCCGATCGCCTCGACCAGCGCTGTCAGGAGCACGTCGTTGATCTGCGTGTGATAAACGGCAGGCACGTCTTGCAGCAGCGCTCGTGTTTCGTCAATCTCGAGGTGCTGCGCCACGCTCCGGCTCGAGCCGGGTGTTCTGTCGCCGTCTTCGCGGTCGAGAGGCAATGGCAGAGTCGATGCTGTGCTAACGATCTCTGACCAGAAGTCCAACTCTGCTTGCAGTTCTGTACTCTGTGCATACTCCGCCAGCCGTTCACTCCACTGGCCGAAAGAAGTAGTTTTCGGACCCCAGCTTATTGACTCATCTCGAGTGAGCCCGTGCTCCAAGTCGTCGAGCAATATGCGCCAGGAAACCACGTCTACTGCGAGATGATGGATTGCGATCAACAAACGCTGGTTCTGGTTTGGCCCCAGTTCAAAGAGGGCGACTCTCACCAGCGGACCATCTTCGAGATTCAAACTACGCTGCAACTCAGTGGCCCTGGCTTCAAGCGACTCTTCGTCATCTCTGAGATCAATCCCTTCAACACGGATCTGCCGTGCCGCTTCCTCACCCGCGTAATACTGTTGCCATTCACCGCTAATCTCGTCTCGCTTGAACCTCAGACGCAAAGCATCATGATGCAACACGAGTTGCTCGATTACGCGCTGCAACTGCCTTGCGGTGAGCCGGCGCCGGACTTCCAGCAACACCGACTGGTTGAAGTGATGCTGTTCCGCCAGGCCTTGCTCGAAGAAGTAGTGTTGAATCGGAGTCAGCGCGACTCTGCCTGTTGCAAGTCCCTGCTGGGCCAACGTTGGCGCAACAGACGACGTCGCAACCTGAGACAACTCAGCGATCGTTTGATGACGAAAGAGAAGTTTGGCGGAAAGTTTGAGACCGGCCTGATTGGCGCGGGCAACGATCTGAATCGAGAGAATCGAATCACCACCGAGTTCGAAGAAGTTGTCGTGGATTCCGATCTGCGGAATGCCGAGTACCTGCTGCCATATTTGCTGCAAAGTTTCCTCGACCGGATCGCGCGGCGCGACATAACCCGCCGGCGACTCACCGTGCGCGCTCTCGGGAGCGGGCAATGATGCCCGATCTATCTTGCCGTTTGGCAGTCGTGGCAATTCCGCCAACGCTACAAATGCTGACGGCACCATGTATTCCGGAAGTTTCTGCTCCAACGCGCTTCGCAGTTCGTTGACCGAGAACGGCAGAGTGATTTCAGGAACAACATAGGCCACCAGGCGTCGATGATCGGGCCCGTCCTCACGCACCACGACAACAGCCATTTTCACTGCCGGCTCTGCGCACAATGCAGCCTCGATCTCGCCGAGTTCGACCCGGAATCCCCGCAGCTTCACCTGATGATCGATGCGTCCGAGGTATTCGATAGTGCCGTCAGGCAAATACCGCGCGAGATCCCCGGTTCGATAGAGCCGCTGTCCGGGTTCGACAGTGAAAGCGTTTGGTATAAAACGTTCGGCAGTCAAATCAGGACGATTGAGATAGCCGCGTGCCAGGCCGATGCCTCCGACGTGCAATTCGCCACTGCAACCGATTGGCACCGGCTCGAGACGCGAATCAAGAAGGTAAACCTGGATATTCGAGATTGGGTGTCCGATCAACACACCGCGCTGGTCGTCGTTGACTTTGCAAGGACGAAACGTCGCGTCAATGGACGTTTCGGTTGGTCCATACAGGTTGCACAACTCCGCGTTCATGCGCTCGAAGAACTTTTGTTGTAGATCGACCGGCAGCGATTCACCGCCACAGAAGACGCGGCGCAAATGGTCGCACTTGCTCAGCTGCGGCTCATCGAGAAATACTCGGAGCATCGAAGGCACTAATTGCAGGGTCGTGACCTTGTGTTTAGCGATCGTCTCGACAAGATAAGCACTGTCTCGATGTCCGCCAGGCTCCGCGAGCACCAAACGCGCTCCGCTTAACAGCGGAACGAAGATCTCCCAGACTGATGCGTCGAAACTAATCGGCGTCTTTTGTAGAAGACTGTCAACTTCTGTCAGCGGAAACTCTCGCTGGATCCAAAGCAGGCGATTGCAGATCCCTTCATTTTTGATCAACACACCTTTCGGCCGTCCGGTAGAACCTGAGGTGTAGATGACGTATGCGAGATTGCTCAGGTTGACGTTATGCTGAAGCTGCTCGTGGCTTTCGATCTCAATTTCCTGCCACTGTGTATCGAGGTAAACCGACTCAAGTTGATCGGGCGCGATCGCGTGCAGGACACTTCTTAAACGCTCTTGAGTAACAACCACACGCGCACCACTGTCTTGCAGCATCAAAGCTAACCGCTCGACCGGATATTCGCTGTCGAGTGGAACGTACGCCCCGCCCGCTTTGAGAATGCCCAGCAGGCCCACGACCATCTCGAGCGAACGTTCAATGAGAATCGCGACACGCGCATCTGCGGCGACGCCTTTGCGTCGTAGAAATCGCGCCAGACGATTGGCTCGCTGGTCCAACTCGCGATAGGTGAGTTGCTGATCTTCAAGCTTCACTGCAACCGCATCAGGTGTGCATTTGACTTGTGCCTCCACCAACTCGTGCAGGCAGAGTGTATTTATCCCGGCCTCTGAAGTTTGGTTGAAGTTAATAAGCAACTGTGTGCGTTCCGCGGCGCCGAGTATGTTGACCGCAGCTACCCTTGCGTCCGGGTGTGCGTGAACGCTAAGCAAAACTGTCTGCCACTCAGCCGCCAATCGCTCGATGTCGCCCGTTGCATAAAGCCGAGTATCGTAGTGCCATTCAGCGATCAAACTGCCATCTATCTGACGCAGGCAGCGCAGCAACACATCGCTGTAGTCTGTACGTCCCCAGGCTCTCACGAGCTTAAACTGCACTTTCCCTGAATTGATCACCTCGACGTCCTCGTCGAGAAACTCATAGTTGAAAGAGGTGTGCGGGCCATCGGTTCTAAAGCTGAAGAATTCCTGCCACTGTTCTGCGTATTGTTGTTGTCGTTCAACTTCGCGCAACAAGCCCGCAAACGTAAGTTGTTTACTAAAGATCGAGCGCAGCGGCAGGTACTTGGTAAACAGGCCCAGCGCCGTCTCCAGCTCCTCGTAGTTGCGACAAGTCGACGCGACTCCCGTGACAACTTCAGGTTGCTGCGTCAGTCGCCATAACAACAGATGAAACGATGCGAGCAGTACGGTTGAAACTGAAACGTCGTAACGTGAGGCAAGGGCTTCGACGGTTTTAAGAGTCCCGGCGTCGATGGTTCTATGTAGTATCTGTGGATCGGTGTGCCGTTTTCCAGTGATGGTTTTCTTCAACGGCAGACTCAAAGCGCTCCCGTCGGAGAAATCGTGCTGTTGCCAGTGAGCTTGCCCAGCGGACGAATCTTCGGAAGTCAGTATTTCGTTTTGCCAGTCTGAAAAATCCGCGTACTGCATCGGCTCGCAAGCAAGTCCTTCGTTGCCAGACCGATTAGCATATGAAAACGCGAGCTCGTAAAAGAGATTCTTCAGCCCGATGGTGTCCATACAGAGTGCCGATATGCTCATCAGCAGCGTGTGTTTGTTGGCCGCGGTTTTGACCAGCCAAACATGCATTGGCGGGCCGTTGTCCAGATCGATCGGCAGACTACCGATTTCCTGAAACAGAAACTCGAGACGCTCGCCCTGTTGCTGCATCGGTTCGTGGCTCAGATCGTACAGCGGCAACCGTGGCAAAGTGTCGTTGCTGATTATCTGAAGCGGCAGAGACATCCCCGGCAGTTTGCGGAACGCTGTGCGCAGGATTTCATGGCGACTAATGATCTTGTTCAGCGCATCCTCGAGCGCGGTTGGGTCTAAGGAACCCTCAATCGCGATCGCAGCCTGTGCCCGGTAAGCACGCTCATCGTCGTGCTGTTGCAACGACCACAGATGGGCTTGTTGAGGTGAGAGCTGAAACCCCTCAATTACTTTGTTTGACATGACGTTTTTGTTCCGTGCTTTAGTGTGGAAAACCTAAGCAACTGCGAGTGGAATGTCTTCAGATGTCGTATCGGGAATGACCTCTGTGATCGGGGTGGAACGACGGCGTTCGGTAAGCTTTCGTCGCGTCGCTTCCTTGACTTCTGTTGCGCGGACCAATTGTTGTTCGCGACTCTGCTCCGCCACTACGTGCTTCACTTCGCTCAAGCGGCATTCGGGATTTTCCGCAACGAGCTTGAGAACCGAGAGCAGGTCATCGATCAATTGTTGCATCGTCGAAGCATTAAATAGATCCGTCTTGTATTCGAGCGCGCCAACCAGAGCTCGATCCACCTCCGCAAAATTGATGCTCAAATCGAGTTGAGCCGTCACAACTTTCATCTCCACCGGACTGATTGTCAGGCCCGGCAACGCCACCGAAGCCTCGGGCGTATTCTGGAAAGTGAGGTTCACCTGGAACAAAGGCGTGTATTGCAAGCTGCGTTCAGGATTCAAAGCTTCAACCAGGCGATCCAGTGAGATGTGTTCATGAGCGTAACTTCCCAACGCAACCTTGCGCACTCGTTCCAGCAGTTCGCTGAAAGTCGGATCGCCGCCAAGGTTAGTGCGCAGCGGCAACTGGTTTACGAAGAAACCGATCAGTCCTTCTGTCTCCATCCGATCCCGGTTGGCAAGATCTGTGCTCACCACCAGGTCTTCCGAGCCGGAATAGTGACTCAGAACCACATTGAACGCGGCGAAGAGCGTCATGAACATCGTCACACCTTGACGACGGCTCAGGCCGCGCAATGACTCTGAAAGCTCTTCGTCCACTACGACCGGCAGCCGCGCTCCGCGAAATGTCTGTTCTTCGGGACGTGGTCTATCCGTTGGTAGAGCAAGCAGCGCTGGCGCGCCGGCAAGATGATCCTTCCAGTAGTTCAACTGGCGCTCGAGCACCTCACCAGTCAGCCATTCTCTCTGCCACAATGCATAATCGCCATATTGAATCGGCAACTCAGCGAGCGGTGAAGACTTGCCGGTAGAGAAAGCCTCGTACAACGTTCCGATCTCGCGTACGAGCACGCCCGTGGACCAACCGTCGGCAATGATGTGATGCATTGTGAATGTGACGATATGATCGTCCACACCCAAACGGAGCAGACGCACGCTGAGCAGCGGTCCAATGGCGAGATCAAACGACTGTTGCGCCTCTTCCGCTACGTAACGCTCGGCTTCAGCCTCAGCTTCACTCGGCGTCAGATAACTCAAGTCTTCGACAGTCAGGTAAACGTACATCTCATCGGCAACCATTTGCCTGGGCTGGCCATCGATCGCCGGGAAGGTCGTGCGCAACGCCTCATGTCTGCGAATAACTT
>Ga0187894_10005260_pt1 | contig 13349 bp, 10 predicted proteins | sample GBC1701081metaG_FD_136650 | JGI IMG/M metagenome (GOLD analysis project Ga0187894, IMG submission 136650) | White microbial mat communities from a lava cave in the Kipuka Kanohina Cave System on the Island of Hawaii, USA - GBC170108-1 metaG ... | reverse complement strand
TATTTTATCAAAAACTTCTTGGGTAACACGGGCATGAAATTTATCCGGCAGACCGAGGGTCTTAAGCTCCCCTATGGAAACAATATCTTCACAAAAGAAAATATTCCCGATTTTATAATCGGCCTCCAGCGCCATTCCAATTTCCTTTTTTCCTTCAATAACAAAAAGCTGTTGTCGCCTTCTTTCGCGTGGTTTTTCCAACGCTAACAGGCTTTTGATCTTTGGATTTTGTGTGCTCGAAATAAGGTCTCCGGATTTCATGATCGGTAATTCAAGATTAAAGATTCAAAATTTAAGGATTACTACAGCTTGAAATCATGTTTTATTTCGCAATTTTGAATTCTAAATTTTCAAATTTGGAATTACTAAGCCCTGCTTCCTGGAAAGAATATGAACTCGTTGATTCGGGTGAGGGAGAGAAGCTGGAGCGCTTTGGAAAATATATGCTTATCCGTCCGGAGCCTCAGGCCATCTGGAGCAAAGCACTTTCGGAAGAGGAATGGAACAAACTGGCAACGGCTCGTTTTCAACGCGAACAAAAAGATAAGTTCCGTTTTTCAGATGACGTTACGGGTGGATGGAACCGCGGTAAGGGCATGCCTGAAAGCTGGCAAATGAATTATCAGTATAACGATTTGAAGCTAAGTATTCGGTTGGCGCTTACCAGTTTTGGGCATGTGGGTATTTTTCCGGAGCAAGGTTCGAACTGGAATTTTATTTATGATGCCATTAAAAGTTGGAACGCGCCAGGTTCTAAAGTACTTAACCTGTTTGCGTACACAGGTGCGGCTTCTGTTGTGGCAAAACTGGCGGGTGCCGATGTTACGCATGTAGATGCTTCGCGTCCGGGAATTAACTGGGCTAATCACAACATGCAACTCAATAACATGAAAGATATTCGTTGGGTGCACGAAGACGCCTTGAAGTTTGTGAAACGTGAAGTGAAGCGCGGTAATAAATACAACGGTATCATCATGGATCCGCCACCGTACGGCCGTGGACCTGATAACGAAAAATGGACATTACAAGAGAAGCTGAATGAATTGATTTTTCTTTCAAGTCAGTTACTGGAAAGCAAAAACTCGTTTTTCATTTTAAGCATGTATGCTGTGGGGTTATCTTCATTGGTTGGTTTAAACATTGCACAAACACATTTTAAAATTATAGAACCAGAGTACGGAGAGTTCTTTCTGAAATCGAAGCAGGGAAGAAACCTGCCCATGGGTACTTTTTTGCGGTTTAATCAATGACACGGAAGGAAGTGATTGAAAAAGATCATACCAATTCATTTTTTACACTCGCTGCTGAGTTTATCAATAATACTTCCCGGTCGGTTTTTTTAACGGGTAAAGCCGGTACCGGAAAAACTACATTCCTTAAGTACATTTGCGAAAACACATCTAAGAATTTTGTTGTGGCTGCACCTACAGGGGTGGCAGCAATAAATGCCGGTGGTATGACTTTGCACTCGCTATTTCAGCTACCGTTCGGAATTTATTTGCCTGGGTATCATTCGCAGGAAAGTTCTGTACCTGTAACCAACAGGAATACCCTGTTTAAAAATCTGCGACTGAGTAACAGCAAACGCGATTTGTTGCAGGAACTGGAGTTGCTCATTATTGATGAGGTGAGTATGGTGCGATGCGATATGCTGGATGCAGTCGATGCCATTCTGCGAGTAGTTCGTAAGAACCAAAAGCCATTTGGAGGAGTGCAGGTGTTGTTTATTGGTGATTTGTTCCAACTCTCACCGGTAGCCGGAACAAAAGAGTGGCATCTTCTGAAAGATCATTACGAGAGCCCATTCTTCTTTCACTCTCTGGCTGTACAACAGGCACCTCCGCTGTGCATCGAACTCACGAAAATATACCGGCAAAAGGAGCAAGTGTTTATTGACTTGCTCAATAACATCCGCAACAATGAGCTAACACAAGCCGATTTCGAACTACTAAACGCAAGGAAGATTGAAGTTGAGAATACAGATGGGTTCATTACGCTGACAACACATAATAGTAAGGCCGATTTAATCAATGAACAGGAGCTTAATAAGTTACCAGGTAAAGCCTTGCGATTTTCTGCTTCTATCGATAACGATTTTCCGGAGAGAAATTACCCTACTGACTCTGTTCTTATTTTGAAGAATGGAGCCAGGATTATGTTTATCAAAAATGATTCGAGCGAAGAAAAACTATACTACAATGGAAAAATAGCCACAATTGCTGACATCAATGAAGAGACGATCACTGTTCAGTTTGAAGAAGGAGAAGTGTTTGAGCTGACGAAAGAGATCTGGCGCAACATACGGTATACCTACAATACCGAGGAAGATGAAATTGAGGAGGAGGAACTAGGAGCGTTCACACAATATCCTATTCGCCTTGCCTGGGCTATCACCATACACAAAAGTCAGGGGCTTACGTTTCAAAGAGCTGTTATTGATGCTGGGAGTTCGTTCGCGTCAGGTCAGGTGTATGTTGCCCTCAGTCGTTGCACTTCTTTACAGGGATTGGTTTTGCAATCAACTATTACCCATAAGCAGATCGTTACAGATCCGATAGTAATGGCCTATTCGCGCCAATTAAAAAATGAATTGCAATTAAAAGACGAGCTGCAGAAGGAAAAGGAGGAATTCGAAAAAGAGTATTTCATAAAGTTGTTCAGTTTTAACAAACTTCAGCAGGCTATTTTCGATTGGTCGGAAGATGTTCCAAAGAGAAAATTACCGAATCTTCATGAAGCAATAGCACTCGCAAAAGAATTGAAGGCAGAGTCAATTAAACTAATTAGTGTGTCTGAAAAAACACAACAATGGATAGAACGAAATTTTAATCAAGCCCGTACCAATATCAATTATGATAAACTCTCAGAGGGGTTACACCGGTCTGTTGCACATTTTAACTTACTATTACATGATCAGTTTTTTTCGAAGCTTCAGAGCCATTACGATCCCTTAAAGAGCAAGAGTAAGGTAAAAAAATACGTCAAACAGGTAAGGCAATTGGCTGAAGTGATTTCCTTAAAAGCAAGGAAAATTCGAAGGGCTTCCTGGAAAGGTCAAATATTGTTTACCGGTAATGAAATATTCTCGGAACAAGAAGAATTAAAAAGGGACCATGAGAAAACCAACGTGAGCAGTGCATGGGAGACTTATGCATTGTTTCAACGTGGGTTGGATGTTCGTAAAATTGCCGACATGCGCGGGCTTGCGGTTTCTACCATTGAAGGCCACTTATTGGAGTTTATAAAATCAGGGAAACTTCAAATTGAAAAATTGATTTCGACCGAAAAAATGGAAGCTATACAAGATGCTATCTTAAAAACGAACTCTAAGAAATCGACAGAGCTAAAAAAGGTATTGGGAGACAGTTACTCGTACAACGAAATACGGGCAGTTTTATATCACACCAGGCAAGAGAAATCCCCTCCATAATCGGGCGATGCGATAAAACGATTTCCTGAATCGAATCTGAATTTTAGCCGGATAACCGTATCTTTGCGGCCTCAAATAATACAAAACATACATTTAAAGAGGATTTTGAGGTTTTATGGAAGCATCGAAGATTAGAAACATCGCCATCATTGCACACGTTGACCACGGCAAAACTACCCTGGTTGATAAACTACTACATGCCGGTCACTTATTTAAAGATCACGAGAACCCGGGTGAACTGATCATGGACAGCAATGACCTGGAACGCGAACGCGGAATCACGATTCTTGCCAAGAACGTTTCTGTTCATTATAAGGATTATAAAATCAACGTAATTGATACTCCGGGCCACAGTGATTTTGGCGGTGAGGTAGAGCGTGTATTGAATATGGCCGATGGTTGCTTGTTGTTGGTGGATGCTTTTGAAGGGCCGATGCCACAAACTCGTTTCGTGTTACAGAAAGCATTACAATTAGGCTTAAAGCCGATTGTGGTAATCAATAAAGTAGATAAGAAAAACTGTACACCCGATGAGGTGCATGAGCAGGTATTCGAGCTTATGTTTTCGTTAGATGCTACGGAAGAGCAGCTTAATTTCCCTACATTCTACGGTTCGGCCAAGCAAGGCTGGATGAGTCCGGATTGGAAGAAACCGACCACAGACATCACCTCCTTGATTGAAGGTGTAATTGAGCACATTCCCGAACCAAAAATTGATCAGGGAGCAACGCAAATGATGATTACTTCTTTGGAGTACTCTTCTTATATAGGACGCGTAGCTATTGGACGGGTTCAGCGTGGTACCGTGAAAGCGGGCCAGCCAATTGTTTTGGTGAAGCGCGATGGAAAAATCTCCAAGACAAAAATTAAGGAAGTGTATGTGTTTGAAGGATTTGATAAGAAGAAAGTAGAGGAGGTAAAAGCAGGAGAAATTTGTGCGTTAGTGGGATTGGAAGGGTTTGAAATTGGCGATACCGTTGCCGACATCGATATGCCGGAAGCCTTGAAGTCAATCTCCATTGATGAGCCTACCATGAGTATGCTCTTCACGATTAACAACTCACCGTTTTATGCAAAAGAAGGAAAGTTTGTTACCTCACGTCACGTAAAGGAGCGGTTAGAAAAAGAACTGGAAAAAAACCTGGCACTTCGGTTAGGTGAAACCGGGTCAGCCGATAGTTTTATCGTGTTTGGTCGTGGTGTACTTCACTTATCGGTATTGATTGAAACCATGCGCAGAGAAGGCTATGAACTTCAGATCGGTCAGCCACAGGTAATTTTCCGCGATATTGACGGTGTGAAGTCTGAACCTGTCGAGGAGTTGACCATTGACTTACCTGAAACAGTAGCGGGCAAGGCGATTGAAACGGTATCGCAACGCAAAGGCGAAATGGTAAACATGGAGCCGAAAGGAGAGCGCATGATTTTAAAGTTCATGATTCCTTCAAGAGGTATCATGGGGTTGCGTAACTATTTATTGAACGTAACTGCGGGTGAAGCAGTAGTCACGCACCGCTTTAAAGAATACCAGCCGTACAAAGGAGAAATCCCTGGCCGTATTAACGGTTCATTGATTGTGATGGAAGAAGGAGAAGCCATTGCCTACAGCTTGCACAACCTGCAGGATCGCGGTAAATTCTTCATTAATCCGGGAGAAGCTGTGTATGAAGGACAGGTAATTGGTGAGCATAGCCGCAATGGTGACCTGGTAATTAACGTTACAAAGACCAAGAAACTTACCAACATGCGTGCATCCGGTTCGGATGAGAAAATGAAAATTGCCCCTCCGCTCAAACACACGCTGGAAGAAGCATTAGAGTACATTCAGGCAGATGAGTACGTGGAGGTTACACCCAAATCAATCCGGTTGCGTAAAATCTATCTGAAAGAAAACGAAAGGAAGCGCTTTAGTAAATAAACCGGATGAGGGTATCAACCTTACTCTTTTTTCTTCTTTCTGCGTTAAGTGTAAGAGCACAAACATCTTCTGCGAAGTGGAAGGCGATGGAAGTGGAAGGTGATACATTGTTAAATCGCCAGGATTTTCAGGGAGCGATAAAAATCTACAACAAAGTAGTAGAGCTTTCGAAGCTCAAAGACACCGAATCAAAAGGCGTGCTGTACAAGCGCGCCTTTTGTTTTTATAGCATGGGTGAATTTCAAAGAGCGCTTGATGACCTGAACATTTTTATTCCGGAATATCCGACTTTTCCCCGCGGTAAACTTTTGCGCGCTTTTGTTAACCGTGAGTTGGGCAAAACTGAGGCTCAGCTAAAGGATATTGATGACCTGCTTATGTTAAACCCAACGAGCCCCGACTTGCTGAAATTTAAGGCAAGTATTTATCTGGAGTCGGAACAGTACAAAGAAGCAAAGACAGAACTCCTCAAGCTGCAAAAGGTCGCGAACGATGAGGAAATAGAAACAAAATTGGGCTTTACCTACTACAACCTCAGCGACCCCGACAGCGCGTACCTGCATTTTGATTCCGCACTTTCGTTTAATGGTGGATATACTCCGGCATATCTGTACATGACCTCACTTTGCCTGGAGCAGGAAGCGTATGAAATGGCGTTAACATATGTTGATCTTGGACTTCGGCTTGAACCTGGTAATCAACGGTTGCTATTTTATAAAGGTATAGCGCTTGCTGAAAATGAAAATCTTGAAGAAGGGTGCCGTTTGCTTGCCAGGGCATTTTATGCCGGAATGGATCAGGCGGGCGACTATTTGAAGCAATATTGCTATAGTGAGATTGATTAATCCGTTAATAGTTATCCGTTTACGGATAACTTATAATTGATAGCTGATAACTGACAACCGATTATCTTTGCACCATGTCTCAACAGATTTTAATCCTCGACTTCGGTTCACAATACACACAACTTATTGCCAGGAGGGTACGGGAATTAAACGTGTACTGCGAAATTCACCCGTTTAATAAAGTTCCAGCCATCACGCCCGACATAAAAGGCGTAATCCTTTCCGGAAGCCCTTGCTCCGTAAGGGATAATGGCTCACCCAGCGTGGAGTTAAACTTATTCAAAGGAAAGGTACCCGTACTTGGCGTTTGTTATGGAGCACAACTGATGGCTCAGCAAAGTGGCGGTAATGTGGTGCCTTCTAAGATCAGAGAATACGGCCGGGCCAGGCTTACATCCGTGGATCATCACAATGAGTTGTTGAAAGAAATTTCACTCGATACGCAGGTATGGATGTCGCATGCCGATACTATCGATAAAATACCTGATCATTTCGAAATTATTGCCAGTACATCAACTGTAAAAATTGCAGCGTTTCGTGTAAAAGGTGAAGAGGTGTATGGAATTCAATTCCATCCGGAAGTAACACACACAACAGAAGGCAAAAATCTGCTTCGGAATTTTGTAGTTCATATTTGTAAATGTTCACAAGACTGGACACCCGATCAGTTTGTAGAAACTTCCATTGCTGAATTAAAAAGTAAATTAGGCAATGATCAGGTTGTGATGGCACTGTCTGGTGGTGTAGACTCAACAGTAGCAGCTACCTTAATTCATAGAGCAATTGGAAAAAACCTGCATTGCATTTTTGTTGATAACGGGTTGCTCAGAAAAGATGAATTTGCACAAGTATTGAAGTCGTATGAGGGAATGGGCTTGAATGTGAAAGGAGTTGATTCGAAGGATCAGTTCTATTCTGCATTGAAAGGATTAACTGATCCTGAGGCAAAACGAAAAGCTATTGGTAGAACGTTCATTGAAGTGTTTGATCAGGAGTCGCACAAGATCAGTGATGTGAAGTGGTTGGGTCAGGGTACGATCTATCCGGATATTATAGAATCTGTTTCGGTGAAAGGCCCATCCGTTACAATTAAATCTCACCACAATGTGGGTGGTCTTCCTGATAAAATGAAATTGAAGGTAGTTGAGCCCCTCAATACCTTGTTTAAAGATGAAGTGAGGATTGTTGGGAAAACATTAGGCATTGATCCGACAATATTGGGCCGCCATCCTTTTCCAGGCCCCGGGCTGGGCATTCGCATCTTAAGTGATATTACCGCAGAAAAAGTGCGTATACTGCAGGAAGTCGATTCTATTTTTATTGGTGGCTTACGAAAGCATAACTTATATGATAAAGTGTGGCAGGCAGGTGCGATGTTGTTACCGGTGCAATCGGTAGGCGTAATGGGCGATGAGCGAACGTACGAAAATGTGGTGGCCTTGCGCGCAGTAACCAGCACGGATGGCATGACCGCGGATTGGGCACATTTACCGTATGAATTTTTAGCCGAAGTTTCGAGTGATATTATTAATAAAGTAAAAGGTGTGAACCGCGTGGTGTACGATATAAGTTCGAAGCCGCCAGCTACCATTGAGTGGGAATAATTTCAATTTTCAATTAACAATGATCAATTTTCAATTAATAAAGATGACTATAGTTATTTTGGTAATTGTTAATTGCCAATTGCTAATTGTTAATTGTGCTTCAGCGCAAACCGACTTCAAACAACAGTATTCTATTTCCAAGAAACTATTCACTGAAGGTAAATACAACCTGGCCATGGAGAGTTTTAAGAAATTAATCCCGTATGATCAAAACAATCCTTACTCAGAATACGCTTCTTTTTATTATGCGTTAAGTGCTTATCATCAAGGTTATGGTTCAGTCGCGAAAGACATGCTCAACCAGATTAAAACCTTATATGCGACCTGGGATAAGATGGATGAAGTGAACATCTGGTTAGCCAAAATTAATTTTGATGGCAAAGATTATTTCCAGGGGCTTCGCATCCTGGCAGGTATCAGGAATAATAAAATCTTGAAAGAAGCGGCTCCGCTAAAAAAGCAGGCCATTGCATCAATAGGTGATATTGAAACCCTGAAAATGATGTTGAATAACTATCCCGAAGATGAAGTGATTGGGGAGAAGTTAGCGAGGGAACTTGCTAAGAATCTGACACGCATAGAGGATCAGGAACTACTGGAAGGTATTATTAACAAATTCAAACTGAAAAAATCAGATTTTATTAATGAAACACCCTCCACCGTCCATAAGGATGTGTACAGCGTGTCGGTTTTGTTTCCGTTTGTAGTGAATACGTTAGACCCTACGCCTACCCGAAAGAAGAATCAATTTGTACTTGATTTATATGAAGGTATGAAGCTGGCGGTGGATACGTTAGCGAGGCAAGGTATTAAAATCAGTTTTCGGGCCTACGACACGGAACGCAATCCGGAGAGAATAAAAAAGATGCTGGAAACGAAAGAGCTAAAAAATACGGATCTTATCGTTGGTCCGCTTTTCCAGGAAGAAAATAATTTAGTACAGGAATTTTCAAGCGTAAATCAAATCAATGTTTTCAACCCGATATCTAACAATACCGAACTCATTGAGGGTAATTTTTATGGTTTTCTCTTTCAACCCGGCTATGAAGTATTGGGCGAGCAGGCAGCTGAATTTCTCATTAATCGGGACAGCACCCGGAGGTGTATGGTTTTTTATGGTGAGAGTAGACGTGATTCAACACTTGCGGCAAGTTTTATAGATCGTGCTGGTAAGTCGGGGTTAAAGATTATAAGAACCGAGCGAGTATCGAAGGAGAGTTCAAGAAAAATTATTGACATTTTGGCCACACCTACAGAGTTTGATGAATTCAAATACCCGATACAGTTTACGTTACCTAAAGACAGTCTGGACTATATTTTCGTGGCCTCCGATGATCCGTTGATTTATACGAAAGTAATCAGCAGTGTGGAGACACGTGCTGATTCTGTTTTGATTGTTGGATCTGAAAACTGGCTCGATCAGGCAGCAGTAGACTATGAAAAGTACCAGTCGTTGCAGGTGGTGCTAACGGCTCCAAACTTCACCTCATCAGACAATAAGTGGTACCGGGCATTTCAACGCAAGTTTATTAGAACACACGGCCGCATTTCATCTACTTCAGCGTATACCAACTATGCCAAACTGGGTTACGATTTTATGCTGTTTGTGGGAAATGCTTTACAGAAGTATGGCGTGTACTTTCAGGAAGGATTAAACGAACATCTCATCACACCAGGGTATTTGATTGAAGGATATGATTTCCAAAGTAGCCACGACAATCAATATGTTCCCTTCATTGAATTCGTAGGAGGAAGACTCGTGCGAGTTGATAAAACCCGTTAAAAATAACTGGAGATACCAATCTGTATGCCACCGGTTTTAGCAGGGGGGTTTCCAAGGATATCCTGTTGAGCGCTGTACTTGTAATTAACACGGATGACCGTTTGTCGTGTAGGACGCAGGCCAATGCCGGGAGTTATCGCCCAAACATCTTCGGAAATATTGCCACCTGTTTCAGTAAAGTTCCCGACATTCCAATCTACATATTCTAATCGGCAGGAGAGACTGAGCGTTACCCGCTCGAAACCAAGTAAACTTTTTTGCAGAATGGGGTGAACAATATCAACAAAGCCTCCGTGCTGTTGCTTTCCATATTGTTGAGTGTAGGTTTCTGGAACGTCCACCCAAACCCAAGCCCATTCACCGGTGATGTGGGTTTTAGAAGGCAGTGTGGAATTAAAATCAATGGCAATCACATCCACCCTTCTTTCAACGTCCAACACAAGTCCATCATCTTCAAATGTATTGTACATACCACCCATGTAAGATATACCGACTTCACCAATTTTAGCGTAACGTACAGCCGTCTTTGTTGTCAGTAATAATTTTCCATTACTGCTTTCTTCAAAGCGTTCTGCAGCATCTTTTGCCGCAGGCAAAAAAGTTTTGTTTTCACTGTTTGAAATAATAGCATCGTTAAAGCCATTGGTCAGGTAAAATTCATAACCAAATGCCCAGTCTTTTGAATAATTTTTACCGTAAAGACCAAATCCCACGTTACTCCAGGTGGCCGGTAACATTTGTGTTGCAGAAATCGGCCGGTCAATAAATTCCCACTTGGGCCCATCATGATTTTGATTAAAAGCACCGATGGGGTTCATGATCACTCCGCCCCGGAGATTGAGCAGTGGATGGAAAGAAAAATCAACAGAGGCAAATTCAATTGCGATTTCTTTGCCGCCTTCTTCCAACTCGATCTCCGTGAGGAATTTTATTCTTCTGTGGATGGATGATGCAACGAAAAGCGTGAGCCTTGGAATGCTAAAGGAATGGCCTTCTGTAACGCCATCCGTTCCCAGGTACTGATAATGCGCTTCTACATAACCACCAACAGAAACAGGAGTTTTGCCAAATGAAAGAAACGGCCGGTTGTACACAGCATCCATATTCATATTGTTTAAATAGGTTGTGTCGCGGGGTGTTCGCTTAAGCAATGTGGTATCAATTTGCGAAAACGAATTCTCAGCGATTAAGAACATCAGGAAAAAAAGAATTGAATATCTCACAACAAATTTATTTTCAGATTTTCATTTTCAATTGTTACCGGAAAAGCCCGAAGGGATGTTTCAGCAGGGCCATTTTGAACAGATCCGGTGGTTGAGAATTCGCTTCCATGAGCAGGACATTGGAGTCTGTCGCCAAATACCTGAAGTTCAGTTCCCTGGTGGGTACAACGCATCAACAGAGCCCGGAAATTGTCGGCCGACAGTCGATAAACGCAGATGAGGTACTGTAGTTTATCATGGTGCGCAATCACATATTTCTTGAAAGAGGCTTCCCCTTTCTTTTCGGTTTGAAAAGAAGAAAGAGGTATAACCATATCAGAACCTGAGAACTCTCCGGTTACATAGTGTGATCCGGTACAACTTTGCAGCAAGGAAAATCCTCCACCCAATACAACCAGGCAACCCTTACTACACGTATTGATGAATTTCTTCCGATCCATTGCTTATTGTTAAATGGATTTTAAAAATTGAACGAGCTCATCCACCTGACTTTGGTCGAGCAGTAAATACTGATCACGGCTCGAAGCAGCCTCGCCACCATGCAACTTAATTGCATCCTGAATGGAGTGGGCCCTGCCATCGTGCATTAAGAAGAACTTGCCTCCTTGAGAATTTGGTGATAAGCCGAGCCCCCAAAGAGGTGGAGTTCGCCATTCGCTGGTCAATGCGCTTCCTTCCGTGTAACCATCATCAAGCGCAGGTCCCATGTCGTGTAGCAATAAATCGGTGTAAGGTGCTATAGTTTTGTTTGATAGGGCGGCAATAGGCGATGGTTCTGTTTTGAGTTCAGGAGTGTGACAGTTTCCACAGCCGATGTTGATAAATAGTTGCTTTCCTGCAGATACTTCCTGATTATTTTGATTTCGCGGCACAGGCGCTTTTAATGTTTTCAAGTAAAAGACAACACTTTGCACGGTTTGATTAGAAACCTCAGGGTCAATTGCTTCGCCTGAGTATGTATCGATTGGTTCAAAGGAGGAAGTAATTCCAATGTCCTGGTTATATGCATTTACAGTTTGTTGCAGTAAATCGTATGTAGCTCCTTTTTTTCCAAATCGCCCGATGTATTTTCCACTCTGCTGCACAGCTCCGTTTCGCAGCGAAGAATAAGGGGGAGGGTTAACCCAATTTGGAACTCCCGAAATTCCATCGCCATTTACATCTGTTGGATCGGCCAGCGACAAAAGATCAGCATCGGCAATAGCATCTAAAAATCCCAACCCCGTGTTAGCGGGTGGCATTAATTGTGTGAAAGTGGCACCACTCGGTATAAATTCAGGTGTGTATCCCGGAATTGCCCTGTGTTGCAGTTGGGGTCCGCCTTGTTGGAGGTATTGATTTCCGGTTGCATCAGTTTGCCCGAATCGTGTGAGCGTTGAAAAAGGATGCCCCTTTCCATCTCCGGCATGGCAACTTCCACACGAGGTCGCAACAAACAATGGCCCGAGTCCATTTGCAGTGGTGAAGATTTCATCATTGAATGCGATATCGCCAGCCAGAAACTGCGCTTGTTCGGCAGGACTAAGTCCATCGGCAGGACCGTCTAATAGTTCGCTAACCAGAGGAGCTTCAGGAATAATTTCTTCACACGAAATCGCAGCCAGACTTACCAGGCTTACGACAACTAATCCTATTGCAACTTTTTTCCTCATGTTGATCTTATAATTCATTACACCGTAAAGATAGTCATATATTTTGCTCATAAAAGTATAAAGTTAGATAAATCTAACAAAATTAATAAAGTAGTTTATCGGTATTTGACTATTTTTGATGCGCATGAATTCCCTCACGGAGGAAAATTATTTAAAGGCGCTGTTTGTACTGGCCGATGAGCATGGAGCCGTCAGTGTAATTGATCTGTCCAGACGCCTCGGCATTAAAATGCCTACGGTTACCAGCATGATGAAGAAACTGGCTAAAAAAAAACTGGTTCATCACGAAAGTTACAAGCCACTTAAATTAACGGAGAAAGGAAGGAAGGAAGCGGGAATGGTTATCCGTAAACATCGGTTAACAGAAATGTTCCTGGTTCAGAAGATGGAATTTGGCTGGGAGGAGGTTCACGAGATAGCCGAGCAGATTGAACATATTCAGTCGCCTGCTTTCTTTGAAAAGATGGACGAAATGTTGGGCTACCCTACGGTTGACCCACACGGGTCGCCAATTCCGGATCAATCAGGAAAAGTTGAATGGAAAAAGTTTGTGAAATTAAGCAGTTGCAGGGTTGGTGAAACGGTGAAACTCTCTGCCGTTATGGATTCTTCCTCGGATTTCTTAAAATACCTGAACAGCAGGGAATTGCAATTAGGATCGAAAATCAAGGTGAAATCAATCGAGCCCTTTGATGGCAATATGACCGTTAGCTATAACAAGAGACCCGCTGAAGTTTTCAGCCAGGCAGTTTGTGAAAGGTTGCTGGTAATTGATTAAATTTTCGAACTCGAAATTCCGGGCTGGGATCAATTAACTGATTTATAGACATGAAAAGAAAATCCGCCAAATACAACCTCATACTTGCAATAATAGGAGTAGCCATCACCCTGTTG
>Ga0187894_10005258_pt1 | contig 13357 bp, 12 predicted proteins | sample GBC1701081metaG_FD_136650 | JGI IMG/M metagenome (GOLD analysis project Ga0187894, IMG submission 136650) | White microbial mat communities from a lava cave in the Kipuka Kanohina Cave System on the Island of Hawaii, USA - GBC170108-1 metaG ... | reverse complement strand
GACCTCCGCAACGGTCTCGTGCCCGATCACCCCGCCTTTCGGTACGCGGTGGTCGAGATGACCCTGGAAGATGTGCAGGTCAGTGCCGCAGATGCCGACCCGCCGCACGCGGAGCAGCGCCTCGTCCGGCGCCGGCGCGGGCATCGGCGCAGATCCGGTCGCGAACGTCTGGTTGCCGTGGTAGAACGAGGCTCGCATCGAATCCTCCTGGGCGCGCGGGTGTCGGCTCATGATGCGTGGCCGCCGTAGCCGAGTCAAGCCGACGGACACTCGCGCAGAGGACGCTGGAACGCTCGTGACGGGAGATGGCCCATGTCCAGCATTCGTGACCGCGACCTCGAACACGCTCTGCAGGCGGGCATCGAGCGATGAAGCTGGCGCACCTCGTCAACCCGTTTCTCGCCTCGCCCGAATCGGACCTGGCGATCGCCCAGCCGATCACGTTCGAGACGATGCGGCGGGCCCAGGCGTTTGCGGGCTCCATCGCCCAGGTGGAGTTGTTGTCGGCACAGTTTCCGGAGGATCACGCGGCCATCCCGCCCGGCTTCTCGGCAACGGCGGACCTGGATCGCTCGATCCTGAACTTCGCCCGGTTCAAGACGCCACGTCGGCTGCCCCTGATACGCGACCTGTTCGACCGGCTCTACGCCGCGTCCGACGCCGAATACTTCGTGTACACGAACGTCGACATCGCGTTGATGCCGCACTTCTACCTCGCCGTCACGGCCCTGATTGGATCGGGGTACGACGCGTTCGTCATCAACCGGCGAACGATCTCGAAGGCGTTCACGCACGTCGATGACCTGCCGCACATGTATGCCCAGATCGGGGAGCCGCATCCGGGGCACGATTGCTTCGTGTGGCGGCGCGCCGCGTATCCTCGCTACGTGCTGGCCGATACGTTCATCGGCTCGGTCGGTGCCGGCAAGGCCATCCTGGTGAATCAGCTGTGCACCGCGACCCGGTGGCAAGAATTCGCGGATCTCCACCTGACGTTCCATCTCGGGGCGGACCGCGCGTGGCTCGCCGACGATCAGGACGACTACCGGGCATTCAACATCGGCGAGCTCCGGAAGATCGTGGAGACGTACCGTGCGTCCGGCCGGTTGCCGACCCATCCCCTGGTGGAGCGATTCACGAAGAACCTCGGCGTGTAACGAGGACGGTCCACCCATGTCCACTCCCTCGAAGACGATCTGCGTCCTCGGCATGCACAGGAGCGGGACCAGTTGTCTGGCGGGGACGCTGCAGCAAGCCGGCGTCTCCCTCGGCGAGGTCTTTACCCGCAATCGATTCAACGCCAAGGGCAACCGCGAGCACGCGCGCATTCGGCAATTGCACCAGCACCTGTTGCTGGACAACGGGGGACACTGGTACCGACCGCCCGATCGTGTGCTCTGGCACGATCATCATCGCGCCGAACGCGATGCCATCATTCGAACGTTCGCGGGCCATCCGTGCTGGGGTTTCAAAGACCCCCGCTCCCTGCTCACCCTCGACGGCTGGCTCGAGGCTCTGCCCGACATGCAGCTGGCCGGTATCGTGCGCCATCCCTACGCCGTCGCCGTCTCGCTCAACGCTCGCCCGAACGGGCCAACGCTCGAGGAGGGGCTGGCCCTCTGGGCCGTGTACAATCGGCGCTTGCTGGAACGCTATCGGCGCTCGCCGTTTCCAATCGTCTCGTTCGACCTGCCGGACGATCTCTTCAGGGACAAGCTCGCGTCGATGGCTTCCGCCCTCGGGCTCGCGGTGGCAGCCGGACAGTTGGATTTCTTCGAGCCACAGCTGCGCCACGGCGGCCCACGATGGGAGATCAGTGCGCTGCGTGGCGACGTCGAGACGATCTACCGGTCGCTTCTCGCCGTCCTCCTGTAGCCGCGCTAAGGTCGGGTCGCCTGGAGCAACTGGGCGAAGAGCCGCACCACCTGCACCATCTGAGGCATCGCCCAGCGCAGATCCTCGCTGACCGTGTCGACGCCGCGGGCGGCGCGTTCGACATACTGCCGGACCAGATCGATGAGGCGCTGGCGGGAGCGCTCCCAGCGCAGGCCGTTCTCGAGAAAGACCGTCGACGTGGGATTGGTGTTCTTCACGCTGAGATATGACCGAATCTGCGCGATCTCGAGGGATTGGAAGGTCTGGCTCGCGATTCCGTGGCTGAAGACGTGATCGAGGACGCCTGCAGCTCGTTCGAGGTATCGGGAGGTCACGGCGTAGTTGTTGGAATGGCAGACTCGATCCAGCGGCCGAAGCTCGATCCCATCCGGCACCTCGAGCACCGGCTCCCGTGCGGCTTTCTTCAAGGGACCGAACACAGCGTTCCCCCAGACCACACCGTCGTACGGCCTCAGCGCCGCTGTGTTCAGCGCGGTCGGCAGGTCCGGACTCAACCAGTCATCGTCGTCGCAGATGACGTACACGGCACCGGGAGGCGGCACCGGAATCGGCGCCTCGCCGGTCGTGATCTGTTCGGGACGCAGCGCGCGAAGCGTCTCACCGGCGATGTCCTTCAGCGTCTGCCGTGTCTGACAGTACGACAATGGGAACGCGGTGTCCCAGAGACGGGCCGTGTCGATGACCTGCTCCTCGGGGCGGTGCACCGCGCGGCAGAACAGGCGCGCCTGCGCTTCGAACTCCTCCTGCGTCAGGCGCCCCCAATCGGGGCTTCGCCGCACGATGACGAAGAGACGAAGGGCGCTCGCCCTCTTGCGCCACCGGAAGAGCGCCGTCCGCACGCGTGACCTACGCGAGTTCGTAGCCGAGCTCGCGCAGCATCGGCCCGGCGATGTGCTGGAATACCCGGGTGTCCTCGGACGACAGCTCCCGGCGCCAACGCTGGACTCGCTCGCTATCCGGAGGCAGCGAGCTCCGCGCGTGGATGCTCCGGAGCTGTTCCTTGGTCACTTCCACGGTGCCATCAGGCCGCACACGCCCGCACTGCTCATCGAGCCGCGCGGCGGCGTCGCGATGGTATTCCAGCATCCGGTCGGAATAGCGAAGATCGAGGAAGCGGCAGATACGTTCCAGCGTCGCGCGGGGGTGTGCGACAAGCTCTTCATAGCGGACCTCGACGTAGTGCGGGCACGCCTGTCCCTGCTGTCGGCCTTCGCGAATGCGCCAGAGCCAGTCGACAGCTTGCGCCTCGATGTCGTGGCCAGGCCCCCACCAGAGCGCGCGACGCGACACGGCAACGTCACGGCCATCACGGATGACATGGACGAACCGCGCGTTCGAAAGGACGGCTGCGATCTCACGGAGGTGAAGCACATACCCGGGCGTCTTGTCACCCCAGAGCGGCTTGCCTCTCGCTTCCGCATACATCCCATAGAACGCGTGAAGGCCCTGAGCGACGGTGAACGGCTCGAAGGCTTCCAGCCGTGCTTGGAAGCCGGTGGCGCTCAAGTGAAAATCGTTCCAGCGCCCCCCATTCACGATCGCCTCGAACATCTCCGTTCGAAGCGTCTCGCCGCTGCTCGTGAGCTGGAGCACCGTCGGCACGAAGTGAGTCTCCGGCGGGATGGTGACAAGCGGGTGTGCGTCGAGCATGAGCCGGAGCAGCGTGGTCCCCGAGCGCGGACACCCGATCACGAATGGCAGCGGATCAGTCCAGGGATCTGGCCGCCGGAAACGCCGCAGGAGGAACCGGCCGAGGCCTCGTCGCGTCGGGCGCGTTCGCACGGCGGGCGGCCGCGCGGCGGCAACCGGCAGTGGCGGCCTCCCGATCGAGCGGCCGAGGAACGGATGGTACGTCCATGGGTCGGACGTGTCCCACACGCCGTCGTCACGATACTCCTTGAGGAGTGCTCGGTCGGGTAGCCGCAGGTTCTCGGGTCGAAACGCAACGCGCGGGTCATCCCACGAGGTTCGCTCAATGCGGTCCACGTCGTGGACCCGCGCCGCGTACTTCGCCAGCGCATGAAGTCGGCTGAGCGCGATGTAGTGCCGGAGGGTGAACGACTTCGGATAGATCCGACGTCCCGGAAACTCAACCCGGTGACCGAAGTAGGTGGTCAAGTCGATCGGCCCGACGTTCTTCCACGCGTTCACGCGGTGCCGTTCGTTCGGCCGGAAGTGATAGTAGTGCCGCATCTCGGCCACGAAATCGCGCCATTCGAACCGCTCCTCGTCGAGCGGCATGAAGACGAACTCGTCGAAGTTGACGGCGTTGTAGCCCTCGCGGTCCACCGCCGCGATGCCATCGAGCAGTGTCGTCCATGGACGCGGCGCTTGCCTGATCTCGTCCACGTCGTGATGCATGAACCAATCGGCCTGAAGCTCCCGGGCGAGCTGCTCTTTCCGCCGCAGGATCTCGCCAACGCGGAACACGCCGTCGAACGGCACTCGCTCGATGTGCACGACGCCGCGGCTTCGGAAGGCCTCGGCGATCGCGCGCGACGCGTCGGTCGAGTCGTTGTCCAGGATGCACGCCTTCACACCCTGTTCTTCCAGGTGCTCGAGACAGCGCCGAAGGTACAGCTCTCCGTTCCGGAGACAGATCATCGCGATGACGTTCATGGCCCTTGCCGCCTGTTGATCCCGCTCGCCCTTCCCATTCTTACGCGATCACCGCACAATACGCCCCATGGCGATGAGTGACCTCGCGATCGCGTTGATCATCGGATGCGCCCGCTCGGGCACGAGCATCCTCGGAGAGCTCGTGGCCGCGCATCCGCGTGTCTCGTTCCTCTTCGAGGCGCATGCGGTGTGGCGAGTAGCCGGGCCGGGGCCCGACGAGTCCCATCGGCTCGTGGCCGCGCATGCGACACCATCGGTCCGAACCCAGATTCGCGAGTGGTTCCAGAGGCAGCGCGGCGCCGGCGCCATCGTCGTCGAGAAGAATCCGCGACACATCCTGAGGATTCCCTTCATTCGCGCCGTGTTCCCGGAGGCCCGGATCATTCACGTGATCCGGGATGGACGGGACGTGGCGTGTTCGCTGATGCCGGGGATCGGCGGGAACGAGTGGCGGCACTTGAAACCCCCTTCGTGGCGCTCCCTCTTGTCCACGTACTCCGGCGTCGAGCGATGCGCACTGGCATGGAAGGAGATCCTCGAGATCGCCCTCGAGGACCTTGCCGACGTCCCGCATCTGGAGGTTCGATACGAGCACTTGGTGGAGCAGCCCCAACAAGAGGCCGCCGCGATCGTGCAATACCTGGGCCTTCCCGAGGCGCCCCAGATGCTGGCGTTCTGTCGGAACATCCAGGACACCACTGTTCGTTCGTATCAGGCCAAGCGTCAGTCGAAGTGGTACCGCGACGACCATGAACGACGCACCGGACGATGGCGCAAGAACCTCACCGCGACCCAGCAGGCGGCAATCCAGACGACGCTGGAGCCGCTCCTCCGACGGCTGGGCTATCAGTGAACGGTCCCCATGATCGCCTCGACGTTCGACGGCTCGAATCCGGCGGGCAGATCCATGCCGAGCTCACGAAAACTCCTGGCACAATTGCGCGTCACTCGGCCGTCCTTGGTGCTCTCGCCGAACACGACCAGGTTGGACTCGACCACATACAGCCGGTGGTCGGCAGGCAGTGCGATCCGATCCTTCATCCCGTCCATGATCTTGGCATTCGGGATGAACTCCGGAAAGCTCGAGAACAGATGCCGGAGCACCTTCGTCCGCAGGAACTGATGAATCCAGATCTGTGAATAGTCTCTCCGCCGAAGCAGCCTGATCCCCGCCGGGCCGTCGATCGTGTCATCGAGCAGATGCTCGTGACGCAGCAGCTTGCGGCATCGACACAGAAGGAGCCCATCCGCTTCTGCGAACGCCCCGTCCAGCAATGCTCCGGTCAGGACGGCCACCGGTTGCTCGATGAGGCGAATCGGGTACTTGTCGTCGATGCACCAGTAAATCCACTCGTCGTCTTCGAATCCTCGAAGCAACTCCACGACCGTCGCACGAATTGCCTCCGGCGTCCGGCGCGCGACGATGACGGGGGACCGCAGGGGCTGGTCCTGGTACGGCACGTTGAACGTGAACGGATGCGACGGCCACGCCATTTCATATCGACGCATCATGTGGATGGAAAACGCATGGTATCGGTCGCACGTCAGGACGACCGCCGGGATCCTTCGGAGAGGGCCCGTCCTCACCGAGGCGGTGTCTCGAACGGCATCGCCGGCGACATCGGACGGTGGCGCCACGTATAGCGGCGCTTCAGCCAGGCTCGATGCCAACGCCACAATGTCAGAGGGTAGCCGTTCGCGACCAGCCACTCCTCGGCGCGATCCTCGACCATCGCGAGTTCCTCCGCCGAGAGTGCCATCCGCCACTCGCCGCTCCGTCCGGATCGAATGTGGTTGATGTGGAGATTGGACACGGGGTCGTAGTACGCCTCGGCGGCCCGTTCGAGACGGCCGGTCTCGATCGCCTCGTGGATCCGCTCACGCTGCCGTGCCACCGTGTACTCCTCCGCCACGCGCTCACACTCCAGCCGACTCACGTCGAGCCCGAGATGGGCCGCGATGCGCGCCGCCTCGGCAGCCACGTCGATCACAACCGCGTCGTAGCGAGAGACCAGCACTTCGGCGAGGCCGGTCCACCCCTCGAACGCGTCGAGGACGCGTTCGAGGAATCCGACGGTCCACAACGCATCGAACGACCGGCCGGTCTTTCTCATCCGCGAGACGATGACGTCGCGGACGTCCCGAAAGATGTAGACGCCCTTGGCGTTCTTCGCAGCGAACTCGGCGGCGATGGCCGGCGTAAAGTGGTGAATCTTGAACACCTTCCATCCGGCGTACGCGGCGTACTTCGCTCGAAGGACGGGGAATTCGGCCGGCCTCACCCATTCCACGCGCATGCCAAGGCCGGCGTGCTCCACGAGATGGGCGGTCAGCTGAAACTGCAGCGTGGAACCGGACCGTGGCATCCCTCCACAGAAAATCCACATCGCTGCGTCCCCTCCGAGTCGCCTGGACCCTGCGGTGCGCCCGAATCAGATCCCGACCTAGTGATGGACCCACACCGGCCGCGGTGTCAAGGAGATCGGTCGGGTCCGCTGTTGCGTGGCACGATATGAAAGGCGTTGTTGGCCAATGACGCGCGTACGCCCCTCGAAGGAAACGCCGCACGCCTCTTGGGTCGGCGTCCCTTCCCTCGCATTGGCTGCCCTCGCGCTCTGCGCTGGCGTCCTGTTCTACCTCGCGCCGCGCGAGCAGCTCGGCTACGACTCGTTCTGGCACGTCTTCGTCGCCCGCCAGGACCATTGGTGGCAGTTCTGGTTCGAAGTGGCCGACAATGCCCACCCTCCGCTCTACTACCTGGTGCTCAAGGCGACGCTTCTGCTCGGCAACAGCCTGGTCGTCTATCGACTCCCCTCCATGGCGTCCACGGTCATCTCGGGGGCCCTCCTGTACGGGATCGCCGCCCGGGTCGTCGCCAATCGCTGGCTGCCAGGAATCGCTACTCTGGCATTCTGTCTCTCGTACACCACCATCACCGTAGGGCTCGAAGCTCGGTCCTATGCGCTTGCGACGAGCCTGACACTGGCCGGCCTCTACTTCTACCTGAGCCTCGCAGAGACAGCGTTCGCGGACAACCCGAAGGACCGTCGGCGGTTTGCCTGCTTCATGACGCTTGCGTTGTTGACCCACTATTCCGTCGTGTTCGTCGCCGTCGCGGCCGTCCTGAGCCCGGTGCTGCTCGCCGCCGTCGACCCTGGGTACCGGACGCGTGTGCGGCGCGCGTGGGCGCAGTCCCGGCCGGCCAATCTCTTGACCATCGGCGCGCCCATCGGCGTCTTCGGGCTGTTCTACCTCGGCCATGCGCGGCGCTGGGTCCACCGGATCCAGCACTTGCCGGAGTTCATGTTCGATCCGGCGCGGGAGAGCCTCGTCGCGTTCTGCTGGCGAACCACGCGTGCCGAAATCGAGTTGCTGACGCCGATTCCCGTCACTGGCGTTGCCGTCTTGGCGGCCGCCGCGGTCCTATTGGTGCCCCTGTCCCGGCTCCTGGCGAGAGGCGGCGCTCATCGTCGGGCGGAACGGCGCGTGGCGGCCATCCTGCTCCCGGTCATGCTCGCCATCATGGCCGGGCTCGCCCTGGCGACGGCTGTGGCGGGCCGGTACCCCTTCGGGGGACCGCTGCGGCATCAGTTCTTCCTGTTTCCCTTCGCGACCCTGAGCTTCGTCATTGCCCTGGACCGGATCGACCAGGCGCTCCCCGTCGGCTGGCAACGCCGAGCGTTCATGCTGATCGCGGTGGCGGGCTGCGTGGCGAGCATCGGCGGCTGGATGAGCCAGTTCCGTGTTACCCCTGGCCTGATGCTGCAGGCGGCGGTGGACGCGTTCCGGTCGTCGCTCCCGACAACCCGTGCCGTCTACGTCGACCAGTTCAGCCTCATCCCGTTCTTCATGCACCATCACGAGTGGCAGTGGCGCCTGGAGGACCCGGACGGTCCCCCATCGCAGTTCCGCGTGTGGACCCTATCGAAGGACGGGCGCGAGCTGCGGGTCTGCCGTGACCGGGCGCACTGGCAGCTGGATGTTTCAGACGCCAAGCTCTACTCGAATCTCGTGGAATGCCTGGACGCGACGGCCGAGACGGACGTTGGGCTGTTCCGCCTCAAGCAGACGAGCGTTGCGCCCGGGTCCGAAGCAGACCTCGAGGCGCTCATGGAAGCACTGGCCGTGAACGCCGGTCTCCAACCCGTATCAATCGTGATCCGAACGGGCGAAGTGTTCGCGGCCTTCGAGCGCGGGCCGCGGTGAGATCGGCGGGAGTCACTCCGTCATGCCCGCCCCAGCAGTCGCCGCAGCATCGCCGGGAACCGCCGTGGCTGCCTTCTTGCCAGCTGCCCCTCCACCGCCGCGATCGACTCCGCCTGTTTGGCCAGGCCGCGCGTGACATGCTCCACGTCTTGCCGCAGGGCGGCCAACGCCCGTTCTACCCCGCCAATCGCCTCCACCTGCTCGGCCAGGGTGCGCGTCATGAGCGCGAGGTCCTGCCGGAGGCCGGTGGCCGTGCGCTCGATGTCGGCGGATCCCGCCGCGCTGGCGGCCACCGGCGCCAGATCCTGCCGGAGCGCGGCCAGCGTCCGCTCCAGCTCCGAGCGGTCCGGCACATTGCCGGCCATCCGAGCGAGATCGTGCCTCAGGGCGGCCAAGGCGTGGCCCGTTTCGGCTCGTTGCGCGTGATCCTGGGCCGCGTGAGCGTACACGACAAACTCCTCGATACAGGGCCCGTAGAGCGCCGCAACCCGCCCGAACTCCTCCGCACCGCGTTGCAGTCGCTCCCAGGCGTCGGTGTCACGGCTGAGTTCCAGACAGGTCTCATACAGCTCGCTCACCAGGAGCGGAAGGGCAGCGCCTGCATCGGCTGGTATCTGGTGATGGCGCGCGCCGGCGTCCAGAAACGCCTCGATCTCCGGTCGGGCCTCGTCGACGGGGCGCCCCCAGGTGATATCGAGCGCTCTCGCCACGCGCTCAACGGTGCCGGGCCAGTCCGCCATGACCTGATCATAGGTGACCATCACCCGAGGGATCTCGCGCGTGGCGCGCTCCGCCTCGAGCAGGTGCTGGGTCCAGAGCAGCAGAGAGTGCGCTGCCGTCCAGCCGTTTCGCGCCTCCAATGACGCAGCGACTTCCAACGGATGGCGAACGACGAACAGGATGCCCGGCTTGATTGTCAGCTCGCCGAGTGCCCGGAGCCAGACCGGCGACAGGCGGCACATCCGTGGGTCCTTCACTGCCCAGAGCGATGCCGACTTGAATTCTGCCTCCACGAAGCGCTGGATCTCGGCCCGGGCCTGCGATGCCGCCGGCGACTCGAGCCAACCGGCCGGCATGTCGCGAATGTCGTGCCACGACCGGCCCACGCCGGCGAGCAAGCGTTCGTCGATATCGAACGCGTCGCGATTTTCCCAGAAGCCCCTGTCGTTGTCGCCGGCGACGGGCGGCAGCACCCGGGCCCCCAGCTCCACCCCGAGAAGGTTCAGCACGCGCGTCGCCGCGGACGTGCCGCTGCGATGCGTGCCCAGCACGAGGACGGCAGGCGGCGCCCCACCGGCGATCGAATTCATCGAGCGACGCAGTATACCCGCCAAAAGACCGAGTCAAGCCCAAAAAAGGTCGAGCGCCTGCCACGTCACCCGAGATCTGCGGCGGAGATCGGCCGGGGCTGACGTATAGTAACGGTGCGATCGGCTCGTAGCTCCGTTTGAATCGCGCATTGAATACAGCACCGGCCTTCTTACGCATAGCTCGCCGAGGGCCGCAGGATCGATCCTGCGAGGAGCCGCCGGGCCGTGGGTGTTGACGGGCTGCGCGTAGGGTTGGTCATTCCGGCTTACCAGGCTGCCAGCACCATCGAGAAGGTGCTCCGCGGGACGCCCGAGTGGATCGATGCCGTGTACGTCATCGACGACGCCAGCTCGGACGAGACCGGCCCGCGGGTGCGGGCGATCGCGGACCCGCGCGTGCGCCTCCTCGTCCACGAAGCGAACCGCGGCGTGGGAGCGGCCATGGTCACCGGCTATCGGGAAGCCGTGGCCGACGGGATGGACATCTGCGTCAAGATGGACGCCGACGATCAGATGGATCCCAGCTATCTCCCGGGACTTGTCGCGCCGTTGATCGATGGCCGCGCCGACTACGCCAAGGGAAATCGCTTCCACGACAGCGAGGCGCTCCGACAGATGCCGCTCGCTCGTCGCATCGGAAACGTGGGGCTCTCCTTCCTGATCAAGGCGGCAAGCGGCCAGTGGCGCGTCTTCGACCCGACCAACGGCTACACGGCGATCCATCGTTCGGCGCTTCAGGCCCTGGACCTCGGCCGGCTCCATCCGCGCTATTTCTTCGAGAGCTCGCTCCTGATCATGTTGGGAACGGTGGGTGCCGTGGTGGAGGACGTGCCGATGCCGGCTCGGTACAGTGAGGCCGAGAGCAACCTCAGTGTCTCCAGGACGCTGCTCGAGTTCCCGTGGCTCATGGTGCGACGAGGTATCCGCCGCGTGCTCTGGCAGTATTTCGTCGCGGATTTCAACGCCGTGTCGCTCATGCTCGTCTGCGGCGTTCCTTTGATCAGCTACGGAATCCTGTTCGGCCTCTACCATTGGATCGACAGCTACCTGACCAATCGGTTGACTCCGACCGGTACCGTCATGCTGGCCGTGCTTCCGCTGATCCTCGGTTTTCAGCTCCTGCTGCAGGCCTTGGTGCTGGATGTCCAGAACGTCCCGCAGCGGCCGATACAGGCCCGACGCACATCGCGGGTCGGCCCGGCTGACCCGGGCCACTCGCCCACCGGCCGTGACCGTTGACGCCGCCGCGACGCTCCGTCGCGACGAGCCCGGCGACGAGGGCGCCGCGACGGCCTCTCACCGGTCGCTGGAGGCCGAAGCAGACTACCTCCATCGTGCGCTCTTCGGAACGGTGGCGCCGGAGCCGGTACGTCGACTGTACGTCCAGCTCCTCCGAGGAGCCTCGCTCGCTGCCGTTCCGAGATGTGAGATCGCAACACTGATGGCCCGAGGCGTGGACCTCGAGGCCGTCGAGTTGGCCCTCCGGCGCCGGAACCCCGTGAACTCGCTGACGCAGCGATTTCATGCCCTCTGCTACCTGGTGGAGGCACGGCCGGAGTACTTCGATCGGTTCGTGAACGAGCAGCAGCGGTTCACCGGCGGATTCGCCTGTGTCGCTGTCCACGCCGTGCGGTCGATGTACAAGCTGCTGAAAGGCTGCGCGCTGCTCCGAATTCACAATGTCTCATGATGTCTCCGCCAACGTCGTCGTCGTCGGATCGGGACCGGCAGGGACGTTCTCGGCCTTTCAGCTGAAAGGTCGTGGCGTCCTCGTCCTCGATGTGGGGCACGTGCCGCCGGCACGGCGGCTGACCGGCAATCTCTACCGGCTTCGCCGGGACCCCGCCGTGACCCCGGACGACCTGTTCGAAGATTTCATCGGACCGCAGTTCGAGAGCCTGCACAACGTGTTTCGCCCGTACCTGAGCCCGAAGCTCAAGGCCCCTCGGATGCGGTTCGTGACCGAGGGGGCTGAACGGCTCAGTCCGGTCGATGCCCAGAACTTTCGCGCGGCGATGAGCTTCGCGACCGGCGGCTTGGCGAACGCATGGGGCGCGGGACTGTATCGCTTCAGCTCGGCGGACCTCGCAGGCTTTCCCATCTATTCCGCGGACCTGGAGCCCTACTACGACGCGATCACCATGAAGATCGGCATCAGCGGCGCAGACGATGACCTCGCGCGGTTCTTCGGCCCCACCGGGGACTTGCAACCGTCGCTCCAGATCGATGGGAATGCTCGAGCGCTGCTTCGCCGCTACGCCGCACGCCGGGCCGCGCTCAACCGCAGGGGCCTATTCCTGGGCCGGCCTCGCGTGGCGGTGTTGACACGCGAGCACGATGGCCGCCCGGCCTACCGGTACGAAGGGCGAGAGTTCTTCGAGCCGGACAATCCGTCGGTCTACAACCCCGCCTACACGCTTCGAGAGCTCGCCGGCCGAGGGGAGATCCGCTACGAACGGGGATGGCTCGTCGAGCGGTTCCTGGAGCAGGATGAGCAGGTGCTCGTCGTGGCGCGCGACTCGACCCGCGGCACGCCGCGGACGTTCGCCTGCCGGCGACTCATTCTCGCCGCGGGTGCCCTGAACACCGCCAAGATCGTCCTCCGCTCGAACGACGATCACACCGCCAGATTGCCGCTGTTGGACAACAACGTCTCCTACATTCCGCTGCTCGATCCGTGGCGGATCGGGGCGGCGCTGGAACCGAGCATCTACGCGGCAGCCGCGCTCAACGGCGTCTATACCGGCGACGCTTCCCCGCAGGTGATCCAGATGACGCTCTACGGACTGACTGGCGCCCTTCGCTCGGACTATCTCTTCGATTTCCCGTTGTCGGTGCGCGGCAATGTGGCGGCCGCCAAGTATCTCACGCCCGGCCTGACGGTCGTGCAGCTGTTCTATCCAGACACGCCCACGCCCTCCAACTACCTGCGGCTCGGCGAGGATGGCCGGCTGGAATTGCGATACGCGACCAAGGCCGCAACCGGTCTCGAAGGGCGGCTGCTGAAGTTGTTTCGTCGCATGGGGTATCTCGGCGCGGCACGCTTCTGCAGACACCTCGAGCCCGGCAACAGCTTCCACTACGCCGGGTCCCTGCCGATGACGGCCACGCCTCAACGTCGGTATCAGACCGATCGCACGGGTCTGCTGGGTGGGACCCGGCACGTGTACGTCGCCGATGGCGCGAATTTCCCGGCGCTGCCCTCGAAGAACCACACGTTGACCATCATGGCGAACGCGATGAGAATAGCCGACGGGGTTGGGCGCTCGCTGGGATGACCGCTGCGTTCATCACCGGCGTCAACGGGTTCATCGGCTCGCATCTCG
>Ga0187894_10005257_pt1 | contig 13360 bp, 11 predicted proteins | sample GBC1701081metaG_FD_136650 | JGI IMG/M metagenome (GOLD analysis project Ga0187894, IMG submission 136650) | White microbial mat communities from a lava cave in the Kipuka Kanohina Cave System on the Island of Hawaii, USA - GBC170108-1 metaG ... | reverse complement strand
GAGTATGCAGGAAGAATCAACCACGGGGGACACGGGGATCACGGGGATGGCCAACAGGTTTCACCCCCGTGATCCCCGTGTCCCCCGTGGTTGATTCTTCCTGCCCATGCAAGTGAAAACCGCCGTAAAATAGCTTTTTAGTATGAACGGCCTGTTCACTAGCTTTATTGTACCAACCTACAACCGGCGACAATGGATCGGCGAGTGTCTGGAAGCCATAAGCAGGCAGACATATCGGAACTTTGAAGTTATCGTTATTGATGATTGTTCGAGTGATGGCACGGTTGAGTGGCTGCGTTCCAATCCCGAATTCAGCTTTGTCAGGATTCACGTTCAGGAAAAGAACGCGGGCGCCTCAGTAGCCCGCAACACTGGCATCCGTCTTTCCAAAGGAGACCTGATCACCTTCATAGACAGCGATGACGCGCTGGAGCCGGAGCACCTGGAAACAGCGGTGGCGGCGTTCCGGCAATATCCGAATCTGGGGCTGTTCTGTTGTGATGCGATGATGATCGGACCGGATGGTCAAATGCTGGACGATGGCCGGACCTGGCACGCGGTCAATGGCGAGATCAAACGCTATCCTGTGAAAAGCGGGCTGCGCAGCCTGACGGATATTTTTCTTTTCTCGAACTCGTTCCCCGGCTTCACCCTGCGGCGAGAGGTTTTTGAAAAGGTAGGCTACCTCGATCAGGATATTTTTCCGCTGGATGATTACGATCTGGCGCTGAGGGTGGCTGGGGGAGGCTATCAGGTTTATTACTGTCACCAGCCGCTGGCGCGCTACCGTGTCCACGGGACCAATTCATCAGGGGCGGCGAACGGGATCAAAGTGGGAAGAGAGAAACTGCGCTGTTTGCGACTGGCGCTCGAACGTAATCCGGAAATTCGCCAATCAGGGGCCTTTGTATCAAAACGTATGGCGGATGTAATGGCGGAACTGGCTATCAGCTATGCGTATGCTGGCGATCGGGGCGAGGCCGCGCGGACGCTTTCGCAAGCGGTTGTGAATGACCCGGCTCTGCTTATACACCTGGCGAGATTATCGGGAAGATGGATTCGCCGCAGAGTCGAAGGTAGCTGAGACATGCTGAAAAGGTTGCTGCGCAATCTCGTCCATAAAGTCCTGGCCGACCATGGCCCGTACATCATGGCGGAAAATAAGAGGTATGCCGGTTACCAGATCGGCGAGGGAACTTACGGATGGCCGGAGATCCTTTACTATGACGCCGGCGCGACTTTGAAGATCGGCAATTATTGTTCCATAGCTCCCGGCGTAAAGATTTTGCTGGGAGGCGAACATCACATGGAATACGTTACTACATACCCCTTCAGCCTGTTATTGAATGAAGCCAGGAACCTGCCCGGCTATCCGTACAGCAAAGGGGATGTGATCATTGGTAATGATGTGTGGGTCGGGCAGGACGCCATGATCCTTTCCGGTATTCGCATCGGTGATGGGGCGGTAATTGCCGCGCGGAGCGTGGTGACCCGCGATGTGGCTCCTTATTCAGTGGTCGTGGGAGCGCCGGCGCGCCATATCAAATTCCGTTTTTCTCAGGACACAATTGACGCCTTGCTCGGAATCGCCTGGTGGAACTGGCCTGCCTCTGAAATCAAGAAGGCCTGGCCGTTGTTGCAATCACCGGATGTTGACAGGTTTATTGCGCAATTTATCGATCTGTACAAGTAATTTGAGAACAAGTAGTTTGAAAAATCCCCCCAACTGCCGTTGGGGGGATTCGAGAAACGGAAAAGCTTCCGATGTAGGTTGGACTTTAACCATCCCCCAACTGCCGTTGGGGGGATTCCAGAGAAAACATTTGCACAAACAGGAAACTACTTGCACAGGTCGCAATTTTTGCAATAGGTCTAATAGTTATGCGAATTTGCTATCTTGCTGACGGGCGATCAATGCATTTTCACCGATGGCTGAAATATTTTGCCGGTTGCGGACACGAGATGCATTTTATTTCGTATCAGCCGGTTGACGGCGAGCATATTAAACAGATCGAGCAGTCAGGGGCCAATTACATTGGAGAAATCGGCCCGTTTCACGTCAAGAAATTCTGGAAAACTTTGCAGAGGCTATGGTGGCTAAAGGATGTCTGTAGAAAGAGAGAGATTGAGGTCCTACATTGCCACTTTTTGAGCTTTAACGCATGGTATGCGGCCTTGAGCGGTTTCCACCCGCTGGTAATCACAATTATGGGAGGGGGAGACGTCTGCGGGCCGGATTGGAAACCACAAGGAGGGCTTGCGCCGGCGCTTGCGCCTTATTCTCTACGCCAGGCTGATTTGATTACATCCTGGTCACCGTTGATGGGGCAGGTCGTAAAACCCTGGTGCAGGGAGCAGACCCCAATAAAAGTGGTGCACGGCGGGATAGATTTCCGGGTGTTCTACCCTGCTGAGAAGCCGGGCTATTTGCGGGAAAGATTAAGTCTGCCGGCCGGCGCAAAAGTAATTTTCAGCCCAAGGTTGATGCGTCCCTTGAGCAACATTCATCAAATTGCGCGCGCGGCTGTGGAAGTCGGTAAGAAAGCGCCTGACGCCTACTTTATTTTTGCATACCCAACATCAACCATAGATACGGAATACAAAAACAAAATTGAAGCGATCGTCAGGGAAGGCAGGATTATCGACCGCGTTAGGTTTGTTGATGCGATACCTCACAGCGAGATGGCGGACCATTATCGTCTGGCCGATGTGACCGTCTCGATCCCGGAGACGGATGGAACGCCGATGACGGTTCTGGAATCAATGGCCTGCGGGACTCCGGTTGTGGTCAGCGACATCCCTGATTATGACCCTCATTACATCGAACCGGATAAAACAGTGTTGTCGGTCAAACCACAGGATACGGCTGAGTTGGCCGATGCGATTCTGCGATTGCTGAAAGAGCCTGATCTGGCGAAGAGGCTGACGGCGGAAGCCGGAAACAGAGTCCGGTTGACGGGGAGTTACGAAGCTCAGATGTCACGGATGGAAGAACTTTACATGAGCTTGCTGAATAATGCCTGATCCGTTGAAAAAGGTAAGAGCCGTGCTTGCGGCTCCGCCGGAGCCGTTTTTGGTTACTGGCCGCACGATACGACGGGTTCAATCGTTGATTGATAAGGCGGGCAGCGACGCGGTAATCCTGAATGTCGGAGCGGGGTATACGGATTATGGGCCGCGCGTCATCAATCTGGACATCTTTAACTCCGGTACCACGCGCGTGATCGCTTCCGCCCTCGCTCTTCCTTTTCCCGATTCAATCGCGGATTTGGTGATCCTACAGGGCGTGTTGGAACACGTCGAGGATGCTGACGCCACACTGAAGGAATGCATCCGGGCGCTCAGGCCGGGAGGGCTGTTTTACACTGAAATGCCCTTTCTGCAACCATATCACGAATCGCCGATTGATCTGCGGCGCAGCACCAGGCCGGGACTGGGGAAGCTTTGCGAGCCACTGGTCGAAGTCGAATCCGGCATTCACATCGGCCCGGCCTCGACCGTGACCTGGATTTTGCGGGAATTGATGGCCGGCGTATTGTCCGGAGGTAACCAAGCGCTATATCGAAGGATAAACAGCCTGGCGGGCTGGATGGTGTTTCCCTTGAAGTATGCCGACTACTTTCTTGAAAGGGCTTCGCAGTTTCATAGGATTGCAAGCTCCTGTTATTACATTGGTCGAAAAGAATAAACAACCGATGAAGAAACACTCAAAGGAGCTTGTGCTTTTATTGTCGCTCTCCGCTGTTGCTACCTTATCTATTAACCTGTCGAATCTTTATCTTATTAAAAAGGATAATCCCGACAACATTCCGCTGAATGCTCGAAGTACCTTTCAGGGCGTAACCGTTTTCTCAGTGGATAATGAGTATTACATCACGCCACCGGAGAATTTTATCAGCGGAAAGGGGTGGAAAAGGACCTCTCTCTATCAAAACTCAGGGGAGCCGGCGGGGAAAGGGGGTTACTTCAGAAGGACGCCGGGGTATTCTTTGTGGTATTTGCTTTTCAGGGCATTTTTGCCTCAAAAGACGGCACTGCTCTTCCTGGTGTCATTTCAGGTAATTATATTCCTCCTCTCCGTTTACTGTATTTTTCATCTCCTTCTTATGCTAGGGCTGTCCCGCCGCGCCAGAGTTCTGATTACGTTGATTTATGGCTGCGCGCCTTGGTTCAGCAGCAACACTTTTGTGACGCTCACTGAGGCGTTATCTCCCTATCTGGTTATTTTTCTTGTTTATTTCCTGTTTAAAGCCTGGTTTGAAGTGAACCCTAGAAAGAAACTGATCTTATACCTGATCTCTTCCTTCTTCTTAGGCTATTCCATCCTTACCAGACCATACACCGGTCTTGCCGCCATTCTTTTACCGGACTTTCTGTGGAGAGATTATTTTGCAAAGCAAGGGTTTAAGTTCTTTGCTGAAAGGGCGCTCCTTGTTGGACTTATCCCTCTGTTAATGCTCTTTACCTGGGCAGCGCGGAATTACGTGGTGACGGGCGAGGTAGTGATCCTTGAAAAGGACCACTACCCGGAAAGCCTGGATCCAATCAAACCTGAATTCAAGGCGATATGGAATTTTACCAAGTCCTGGGGAGCCTCCCATTTCTGGGAGTACCAAACCCCATTATTTGTCCATGTGATGAGCGGGGAGACTGATAATCAGAAAGACATTGATCTTATCTTGAATTCGTTCCCCGATTATGTAAAAAGGGATTTCGGCGAAGAAAAGTTACGAAATCTTCTGATGGATTATAGGAATATTCTGCTGAGTCAGGAAAAGTTCTATGCCGATGGGGCACCTATGCCGCCCTTTTACACTCAAGAACAACTAAGGCTTGCGCAAGAGTGGGATTCGCTGACGAAAGAGTTCAGAAGAAAATATCCTTTTCAATATTATGTTATTGCGCCGTTGAAGTATCTTAAAAGAGTCGTCCTGCATTCTAACACCAGCGGTCTTCATATTTTTCAGGCTGCCTATAGGCATATTACCCCTCTTAATGTTCTCCGATACCTGCTGCTGGCGCTTCACGTAGCTTTGTATCTAAACATCTTGTTGAGATTGTTTTGGCTGAAAGAGCACAGTCTATTAACTTTCTCCTCTTTCGTCTTATTACCGTTGTTGCTTCTTGCCTTTTTCATCTTTTACTACCGCGAAATAGAACAAAGATATATGCTGCCCTATCTGCCATTGCTATTACTATCTTTTTCTTTGACCGTTGAAAAGCTCGTTAAGACCATTGAAAAGCTCGTTAAGAATGGTGTCGGTTATCTCTAAACCCTTTTCATCCATCGATATTCCCCGATTGTGCCGGTGGGTATTTGCTGTGCATCTTCTGCCACTGGCTGTATTGATTGTGAAGACCGCTCCCTGGATGACTGGGGATAGCAGACGATACATTGCGCTATCGGAATCTCTGGCGCGGGGACATGGGTTTGGCCTTGGGGATAATGCCACATATGAGCCTGCCGTATTTGAACCTGAAGGATGGCGATTGCCAGGTTACCCGCTATTCATAGCGGCCAGCAGATTTGTCGCGGGCGGGAACGATTGGGGGATCGTTTTGATTCAGTCCGCGCTGTTTCTGGCCTCTGTCTGGCTTGTCTACAAAACCGCGGTCAGAGTGTTCGGCGCCCTGACAGGCTTGATCTTTCTTGTGTTTTCGGCGGCCTATCCATTTGTCGCCTACAGCGCCGGGCAGATATCTCCCGAGGCGCCGGTCATTTTTTTAGTGTCGCTGGCATTTTTTCTTCTTTCCGACCCTACAACTTGGCGAGTGGCATTGGCTGCCTTCCTAATTGGACTTTCAGCCTATTTCCGCCCCAATCTTCTGCTGCTCAATTTTGCGCTGGCCGCGGCGCTGGTCTTGATGAGTCGTCATAACTACCGTAAGGCGTTGTTGATGGCCCTCATTGCTGTAATCTTGGCTTTTCCCTGGGCGGCAAGAAACTACTGGCTCTTTGGAAAATTTACTCCGGGGCCGGTTATAAAAGGGAGCGGGACTGTCCTGCTCTTGGCGACCTGGCAGAGCAGGGTTTCCATCCCATCGCTGGTCGAGTACGGGATGAATGGGAATTTCACATCTGAAGCTAAATCGTCAGGGATGATTGATCAGGTCAGCAGCCTGAACCGGCAGCTTGGGGTTCCTGAAAACACGTTATTTGTTTCACCTGAGGCCTATCCTGGTAACCAGGCTAAACTAAAAGCTGATGAGTTGTTTGCTGATACTGCTATCGCCAATATCAAAAATTATCCCTTGGCGTACCTGAAAAGCTGCCTTATTAACTCATTGAGGATGTGGTTTTCAGCCTATTTCCCTGAAAGAATTCCGGCGGTTATCAGGTATGGGCTGCTGGCCGAAGGGGTCCTGGTTTTGGTTATGGGACTTGGAGGAATCTTTGTTACGATGCGCGAGGGGGATCAGCTCCAAAAACCGGCGCTGATCTTATTTATCATGATGTTTTTATATTTTTCGGCGACCTTATGCTGGTTGCACACTGAAGCCAGATATACCATTCCCGTCCGGCTGTTGTTGTTATTATTTGCCGCTCAATTTGCATCCAAGTTAGTAGGCAAGTTAATGAAGCGTGTGCAAATTTACCTGACCAATAATGGCTAATGACCAATGGTTAATGGCTAATTTCCACGGATTCTTTGATAGCCTCTGGCATTCGCCAGCGGTATCTCAAGGCCGCAGCGCTCCACGGGCTTCGCCGACCTCGAACGGTCTTGTTGGGGAGTGTGTTTGTGTCAAAAACCGCTTACATCGTTCATTTGATTGAAGCGCTTGGTTCAGGAGGCGCGGAACGGCTCCTGTACACCAATTTAAAGCGCTTCGACAGGAGCCGTTTTCATAGCGAGGTAATAACGATATTTTCCAACGCAACCCATTGGAAAGAGCCGATTCAGGAGCTTGGCGTTGAAGTGACCAGTCTTGATTGTCAAAACCTGCGAGATTTGCCGAAAGGCGTTCGGCGGTTGCGGCGGATCCTGCAAAACAGCCGGCCTGACTTGATTCACACTCATCTCTGGGCCGCGAATGTGATTGGCCGCGTCACGGGACGGCTCAGCCGGGTACCGGTGATCAGCTCGATTCACAATCCCGATCACGAGCCTGACGCCTGGGACGATGGCGCGGAGGTTGGTCCGTTGAAGCGGCGCCTGGCGCGGTTGATGGATCGCTGGACGGCGGATTTCGGATGCGACAGGCTGGTCGCGGTCAGCGAGTATGTGAGGCGGAGCGCTCATCGGCGGCTTGGATTTCCCCTGGAACGGATTGATCTGCTATACAACCCGATTGATGTTGACCAGTTTCAATCGGCTGCTCCGGGTAAGCGTCAACAGTTGATTGAAGAGCTGGGGCTGCCGGAAAGAAGCGTAATTTTGCTCAACGTCGCCAGGGTGTCGCCTCAGAAGGGGTTGCTCCATGCGATTCGCGCTTTGCCCGCCGTGAGGGAGAAATATCCGGAGGCGCAACTGGTCTCGGTTGGGGCTACGGTGGATCAATACTGGTTGTCGCGTCTCAAAGCGGAGGCGGCCGGCTTGGGAGTCGCGGAGCAACTGCATTTTCTTGGGGCGCGGCGCGATATCCCTGATCTGTTGCGCGGTTGTGATCTGTTTGTTTTTCCCTCGCTTTATGAAGGTCTGGGAATTTCTTTGATTGAAGCGATGGCCTCCGGTTGCGCGTGTGTGGCGTCGCAGGCCGGGCCGATTCCCGAGGTGATCCGGCACGGGGTTGATGGCTGGCTGGTCTCTCCCGCTGACCCTCAAGCTTTGGCGGACGCGGTCTGCCTGCTACTGGCTGACGAAGAGGAACGGAAGAGATTGGGAGCGGCCGCCGCCGCTTCGGTCCTGGCGCGGTTTCATCCGGAGACCGCGGCCAGGAAGCTGGAAGGCATTTATGAATCAGTGTTGGGAATGCCGCGCTCTGCCATCAAGCAGGCTGCGTAACATAGCGAGTCAGTACCGCGAGCGGTAGCGAGCGCGGCTTGCGGTGATGTAGTAACAGTGAGAGCCACGCTCGCTACCGCTCGCGGTACTGACTTTGGACTACAAACGATGAAGACCACTTCAAAGAACAGAGACTCAAACGCGGTGATCGAACACTTCGATCACCTGTCGGCCACCGGATCGTGGTCACATCTTTACTCGGCGCTGGATGGGCTTACCTATCATTTCCACGTGCGGCGTCAGAGGGTGCTCGAGCTTCTGCCTGAGAGACTGGGACGGGTGGCGGATGTGGGCTGCGGGCCTGGGGTGATGGTCGAGGCGGTGTTGAATCGCGGAGGGACCTTCGATGGAGTTGACCTCTCGCCGGAAATGGTGCGGGAGGCTCGCGGGAAATTTGGACATCTCGGCAATGTCAGCTTTCGCGAGGGCAGCATCGAGGCGTTGACTCTCCCCGACGCGGCCTACGATCAGGCGCTCTGCATGGCGGTCATTGAATATCTGTCCGCTCCGCGCCGGGCGATGGCGGAGATCGCGCGCATTTTGAAACCAGGTGGGATCGCCATCGTGACCGTCCCGAAGCGGAGCCACATTGATCAGGTGATGGTTGCCGCTACCGCGCCTGTTCGCGCGCTGGGGCGGCTTTTTGCGCAGGGAACCGCCGACAGCCTTCCGCGGTTGCGGATGCAGCCCGGGGAATTGGACAGGGCGGCGATGGAAGCCGGGCTGATTCCGGACGGCGGATCGCAGTATCAGTTCACGCCGATCCCGTATCCGCTGACACGACTCGCTCCGAATCTGTGCATGCGGCTGAACCTGCCGTTCGAAAAATGGCACGAGACGAGGGCCGCGGCGCCGTCATTCTTCGCGCACGGGTACGTTGGCCGTTACAGGAAGGGCTGATTCATTTTCCATTTTCCACTTGTCATTTTTCATTTGTCATCGCCGAAATATGAGCCGTGAGCTGGTTTACCGGATTGCCGGGCTGACAGGATTGAACCTTCTGGCGCGGGCTGTTTTTGCCGACCGGCTGCTGATCCTTTCTTATCACGGGGTCTGCGGCGAAAAGCCCGATATTGCCGATCCTGACGGGCTTCATGTGCCGTCGCCATTGTTTGAGCGGCAGATGGATTTTCTGAAACGGCGCTATCATCCGGTCAGCTTGAAACAGGTCAGAGAGCATTTTCTGGCCGGAACCGTGTTGCCCCGGTCGGCTGTCCTGATTACTTTCGACGACGGTTATCGCAACGTCGCGCGTCATGCGGCGCCCATCTTGAGAAAGATGAGCGTCCCCTGCGTTCTCTTTCCCGTGGCGGGGCTGGTAGAAGCCGGGAAATGGTTGTGGACTTCGGATCTGGAATGGCGGCGCGGCGCCGATCCCGATTTTGCGCGGCTGAGAGGCTGGTTGAAGAGTCTTGAGGTGGATGAGCGGCGTGATTGGCTGGAGAGGGAATTCAATGACGGCAGGGCTTATCCCGAATGCGAGCACACGCTGATGAGCTGGGAGGAGATCGGCGAGGCGGGACACGGCGCTCTGGTCGAGATTGGTTCGCACGGGCTTAATCACGATCCGATGACGGGGTGCGACGATGATCAGCTTGAAAACGAATTGAGTGGTTCGCGGCGGCTTCTCCGCGAGCGCGCGGGCGTGGAGGCGGACGCGGTGGCCTATCCGAACGGAGATTTTTCGGAAGCGGTCGTCGAGGCTGCCGGGAGAGCCGGTTACCGCCTTGGCTTCACCACCGAGGCGCGGCATGTGCGTAAGGGGGACAAGCCGCTGGCGCTGCCTAGAATTCTGGTCGGCAGATATGACACGGCGCCGGTTCTGGCGGCGAGACTGGCCGGATGGCAGGAGTGGTTGAGAGCCAATTGATGCGCACCCTTTATCTTTGCTATTTCGGATTGCGCGAACCGCTGGTGCAGACGCAGGTGTTGCCTTATTTGCGCGAACTGAGTCGTGGAGGCATCGGCGTTTGTCTGATGACATTCGAGCCTGAATGGGGTCATAGCTGGCCCGAACCGGAGCGTGACGAGTGGCGCGCGAGGTTGGAGTCGGAGGGGATTCGATGGCGGGCGCTCGCTTATCACAAACGGCCGTCTTTGCCGGCGACTTTGTATGACATTGCGGCGGGCGCTTTGACGGCCATCCGGCTGATTCGGCGCGAACGGGTTGATGTGATCCACGCGCGCGGGTACGTTCCGGCGGCGATGGGCGCGCTGGCCAAACCTTGGGCCAATCCTTGGGCCAAACCGGGGAGACGATGCAAACTGATTTTTGACATTCGCGGTTTTATGGCGGAAGAGTATGTTGACGCCGGCGTGTGGCCCGAGGGCGGATTGCTTTACCGCTTGACGAAAGCGGCTGAAAAGAAATTGCTCGAGGCGGCTGACGGGTATGTCGTGCTGACGGAAAAGGCCAGGAAAATTCTATTTCCGGCCGACCCGCTTGCCGACCCGTCTAATAGCCGCGAGGCTGGTGTTTCAGCGCGGCCGGTGGAAGTGATCCCTTGTTGCGTTGACGCCGAACGGTTCCGCGCATTTGACGCGGAGTCGAGGGATGGTTTAAGACGTGAGTTAAATCTGGAAGGGCGGCGGGTGATTGTTTACGTCGGAGCTTTGGGCGGGTGGTACTTGACGGATGAGATGGCGGAATTGATGGCCGTCGCGCGTCATGAAGACGCTTCGACATTCTCGATGGTGTTGACGCAAAGCCCTCCGGAGATGATTATCAGGCGGTTGAATTCGCTGGGAATGGATCAATCCGATTACCTGGTGAAGAAGGTCCTCCCCGAAAATGTGCCTCGGTATCTGAAAGCGGCCGATTTCGCCGTGTCATTGATCAAACCTTGTTATTCAAAAATGTCTTCCTCTCCGACCAAAATGGCTGAATATCTTGCGAGCGGGTTGCCCGTGATCAGCAATGCGGGCATTGGCGATCTGGATGAGTTGATCGGAGAAGATAAGGTCGGGGTGATCCTCGACGATCTCAACCGGGAATCGTACCGGCGGGCGTTGGAGGAGATGAGGCGGCTGTTGCTGGAACATGGGATCGCCGAACGTTGCCGCGACAGCGCGCGCAACCGGTTTGATCTGGCGGGCGTTGGCGGCGTCAGGTATCGCAGGCTTTATCAAAGAATGGGAATGGGAATGGGGAATGGGGAAATGAAGAGAGAATGCAGGATGGACGGAATGAACGGAGTGAGTTGTAAGAAAGGAATTGAAAGATGAATGGACGACCCGATAACGACCTGTTTTTTGGGATAATTTTTCTACTGCTGTTTGCCGGGCTGGGAAGCTTTCTGCTGACGCTCACGCGCAAGCATTACCAGACGCGGAACGAACAGATCAAACTGTTTCTTATCGCGTTGGGCGTCCGGTTCGCGGCCTCAATCGTCGTTTATGAAATGGGATTGATAAAGGTGCTCGGCGATGAGGACAGCGGCGGGTGGCTGTACGGCGTCTTTCTGGCCAACGGATGGGATAAGCAGCAATTGACCCTGCTCAGCCTGCCTGAGATGTGGGCGGGCGCGTACACTAAACACCACCTGGGCTTTCATTACCTGTCGGGGTTGTTTTTCTTTGTCACGGGCGCTTCGGCCAGGATGCCCATCGCCGCGATGAACTGCTTTTTCGGCGCAATGACCGTCGTGATGGTTTACCGCATAGCGATCAGCCTGTTCTCGCGCTGGACGGCGGTGAGGGCCGGATGGGCGGCCTGTTTCTTTCCCTCGATGATCATCTGGTCGGCGCAGACGTTGAAAGAGCCGGTCGTGATCTTTCTGGAAGCGCTGGCGCTTTACGGTTGCGTGAATTTGAAGCTTTCGGGTTTTTCGGTGAAATACATTCTGATTTGTGTGGCGGCGATCGTTCTGTTGCCGCCGTTCCGATTTTACGCGGCTTATCTGGCAGCCGCGGTGGCGATCATGGCGCTGGTGATTCCGCGGCTGGGTAAAGGCAAATCTTCGTTACATTCGGCTCTGGTGGTTGCGGCGCTGATTGTGCCGCTGGTCCTCTCTTCAGGATATCTGGCTCGCAATGAAGCCGCGTTTGAAAGGTTTAGTCAGGTAAAAGAGATCGAAAAATTCAGGAACAACGTTGCGAAAGGGTATGGCTCCGGCGTCGAAAACAGATACGACCTGAATTCGACCACGGGGTTGGCGATGGCGATCGCCGTCGGCGGGGCGCACTTGTTGCTGGCGCCATTCCCGTGGCAATTGGGCGGAGGGAGCTTGCGCATGCTTCTGACCTTGCCGGAACTGGTGGTTTGGTGGTGGCTGGTCTTGGCGGGGTTGTTACCGGGCCTCTGGCATGTCTGCAAGACGCGGTTTGCCGAAGTTCAGCCGATGCTGTTTTTCATCCTGGGTCTGGGGCTGCTCTACAGCATGATGTTTGGTAACGTGGGGCTGGTCTTCCGGCAGCGCGCGCAGTTATTACCCTGGCTGTTGATTATTGCGATAGTCGGTTTGGAGCAGCGCGCCGTGCAGAAGTGGCTCAGGCGCCGCGCCTCGGTCGAGGGGCCGCCGATGATGATGCCCAAGCAAGCTTGATATACCGAGCACGGGTACAAATTGAGCTTTTTTCAACACAAAGGGTCAAAGGGGGAGTAGGGAGTGGGGAGTGGGGAGTGGGGGATCGGGGAAAAGGAGAGTCAGGTACTTACCCTACTCCCCACTCCCTACTCCCCACTCCCCTTTGACCCTTTGACCCTTTGTGTTGAAAAGCTCAGTTCATTCCTGTTCACAGTATACGTGGTTCACTGGAATGGGTTTGCGAGTCCTGTTTTTAACACCGAATCCGATCGAGGCGGCGAATACGCGATATCGCGTATATCAATTCCTGCCGTATCTGCGATCACGGGGGATTGAGTGCGAGATCGCCCCGTTCATATCGAGCGGATTGTTCCGCGATCTGTACAGGCGCGGGCGAGTCATCCGTAAAATAGCGGGCATGGCTCGCTCGGCGCTGGGACGCGTGGCCGACGTCGCGCGGGCGAGTCGGTTTGATGTGGTTTGCGTTTCGCGGGAGGCGATGTTGTTCGGCCCTCCGGTGGTCGAATGGCTGGTCAACAAGGTCGCGCGCTGTCCGATCGTTTTCGACTTCGACGACGCGGTCTTCGTTTCTTATGTCAGTCCGACTTACGGACGGTTCGCCTCGTGGCTGAAATATCCTTCGAAGTCATCACGGATCCTGGCCATGAGCGCCCACATCACCGCGGGCAACGAATACCTGGCGAGTTACGCGCGGCTGCATAACCGCCGGGTGACGATTCTGCCCACGGTGGTTGACACGGAATTGTTCGCCAATACTGATCCTCATCCACGTTCGAATGGCCATTCCATCAGCGGCCCGGATATAGGCCCGGATATAGGCCCGGATATAGGCCCGGATATAGGCCCGGATATAGGCCCGGATATAGG
>Ga0187894_10005256_pt1 | contig 13361 bp, 16 predicted proteins | sample GBC1701081metaG_FD_136650 | JGI IMG/M metagenome (GOLD analysis project Ga0187894, IMG submission 136650) | White microbial mat communities from a lava cave in the Kipuka Kanohina Cave System on the Island of Hawaii, USA - GBC170108-1 metaG ... | reverse complement strand
TCGCTTAGGCCAGCTTGGCTTCTTCGCCCATCCGGCCCTCGAGAAGGAGCGCCCTCGAGGTCCGGCGAATTTCGGTTTGCTCGACCAGATCGCCGCCCTCAAATGGATCAGGCAGAACATCGCCGCATTCGGGGGCGATCCTGGCAACGTCACGATCTTCGGCCAGTCGGCGGGCGGCAAGAGTGTGTTGGCCCTCTTTGCCTCTCCCTTGGCGCGCGGGCTCTTCCACAAGGGCATTGCGCAAAGCTCCTACCTCCTTCCGGATGCGACCAGAGCCAAGGCGCTCGCGACCGGCAGCCGGGTGTCCGCCGCTCTGGGTTTTGAGGGCCAAGTGACCGCGGCGGCGCTACGCGCCGTGCCGGCGGAAAAATTCGGCGAGCTCAAATCCGGCCTGTCGAGTTCGCCCGTCCCTATCAGCGGCGATGAGGTGCTGCCGCGCTCGGTTCAGGACATATTTTCCGATGGGCGCGAGGCGCCCTTGCCGCTCATTTTGGGCAACACCAGCGATGATGCGAGCGTCATCCTGGCCATGGGCATCGATCCGGCGAAGGTGCTCGGGCGGTTGCGCGGCTCAGGGCTCGCCATGCGGATCCTATATCCGGGGGTGCGCGACGACGCCGTGTTGGCGCGCCAGACGTCACGCGATCTCATCTTCACCTTGCCGGTGCGCTGGATCGCCGATCGTCATGCGAAGCTGGCGCCGACCTGGCGCTATTATTTCGACTATACCGCGATCGAGAATAGGCCCGGATTCCCGCGCGGCGTCCCGCATGGCGCCGAGATCGCGTATATGCTGAACACTGGCGACCTCTATGAGGGCACCAGAACCATCTTCACCGCCGCGGACCGGGAATATGCCGGACAGGTCAGCGACTACTGGTTCACCTTTGCCAAGACCGGAAGGCCGGAATCCGCGACGGGGCCCGAATGGCCAAGCCATCGGCCGCGCCAGGACCGGACGATGGTTTTCGGCAAGACCATCGCGGTCCAGTCCAATTTCATGAGACCGAGGCTCAATATCCTCATGGGCGTGATGCGGATCATCAGCCGGCTGATGAATCGTGCTGCTTAGATCGGCCGCTCTTCGCTCTCGATCTCCTCGAGCGCGCGCCTGGCCCCATCCATATGCGGATTGAGGCCGAGCGCTTCTTCGAAGGCGGCACGCGCCGCGCCGAGATCGCCCTGCTGGCGCTTGATCATGCCGCGACCGGAAAGGGCGCCGAAATGCCGGGGCTCGAGCTCCAGCACCTTGTCGATGTCGCTGAGCGAATCATTGTAGCGGCCGATGATGAAATAGACTGTCGCCCGCTTGTTCCACGCTTCGGCATAATCGGGATGAACTTCGATGACGTTGTCGAGGATCGAAAGTGCGGCCGCGGTTTCATTCGCGGCGGAAGCCTTCATCGCCTGCGCGAGAAGCGCATCGGCTGTCGGGCTGTCCGACGTCATCCACAGCGACCAGATCGATTGCTCTATACGCTGGGCTTCCGCGTCATCGGCGCTCTTGATCAGGCGGGCGAAGAGCTTGTCGAGCTGCTCGGCCCGGATTTCCGCCGGCTTGAGCCGCGCCACCGCCGGGATGGGTTGGGGACTGTCGTCACGCCCCGACTGGGCCTCGGCACCGGAGGCGAAGAGGAGAGCGGCAGATAGGACGAGAAGACCGCGCCTAAGCGTCATGGCCTCATTATACAGTGCGTCACTGCGGCAACAAAATGATCACCGCCGCCATGGCCCGGCGGCGGTGATCACAAAACCGTGGACGATGAGGCCTCAGCCCTGGCGGGCCTTGAAGCGCGGATTGGTCTTGTTGATGATGTAAATACGCCCCTTGCGCCGCACCAGACGATTGTCACGGTGACGTTTCAGGAGCGATTTCAATGAGTTACGGATCTTCATGACAATCACCAAATAAATCGCACCCAATCCTTGCCGGACGGGTGCCTCTTTCGGAGGCGGGACCATAATGATATGGACCTTCCCTGTCAATTCCGGCTGGACCCGTTTCGATGTTCACCCCGCACTTCCTCATGACCCTCCTGGTACTGGCGGCAGCACTTGGGGCTATTGTCCGGATGGTCGTCTTGGAGAAACGCCCGCGCGACGACCTCAATCCGCGCCTCATTCCGACGACGCCAGTCCTGCTCGCAAGCGGCTTCGTGGCCTTATTGGCCTTTATTCATCTGATCAATCTCATCGGCTTCCACACCGGCCGGTGACGCATGCGAAAGGCGCCCGTGCGGATGCACGGACGCCCCTTAAGTTCAACAATCAGACGCTGATCAGGCCGCCTTCTTGCTCTCGATCACCTTGGGCTCGCTCTTGCCGCTGGTGGTGACGGCGATCGTGCGCGGCTTCATCGCTTCCGGGATTTCGCGCTTCAGCGCGATGTGGAGCAAGCCGTTGTCGAGCTCGGCGCCCAGCACCTGCACGAAATCGGCAAGCTGGAACCGGCGCTCGAAGGCGCGCTGGGCGATGCCCTGATGCAAGAACTCGGTCTTCGCTTCGGTCTTGTCGGCTTTCTTGCCGCTGACGGTAAGCGTGTTCTGCTTCACTTCGACCGTGATGTCGTCCTGGCCGAAACCGGCGACCGCCATGGTCACACGATATTCGTCGTTGCCGACGCGCTCGATATTATAGGGCGGATAGGCCGGGACCTCGAAGCTTCCGGCATTGTCGAGAAGCTGGGCCAGACGGTCAAAGCCGACAGTCGAACGATAAAGGGGGGAAAGATCAAACATTGTGCACATCCTCCTTGAGCAAGGTGCAGTTGCATTGGTCCGCCGGAATGACCGGACCGTTCACGTTGCGGACCCGCCGGAGCGGCGCCCGCATAGCTCAAATAATTTTCCTGCGCCGATTTTCAAGAGGTCCGACGGACATAGATTTTTCTAGTTAAAACAAAAGCTTACAGAGGGCCTGCGGCGGCTTCGAATGAATGCAAAATGAACGCGGGCTTCGCATGCCGTTCAGTTACGAGGTCGTAATGTCGCGCCCATCGATGGCGAGGGCCATCACCCCGAATGAACGGTCAAGGAGAGATCAATGTTCAAGATTCTTGTCGCTGCTGCGCTGACGGCTGCGGTTGCCACGACGGCGCCGGCTCAGGCGACCAATATCGACTTCAACCTCGGTGTCGGCGTCGGTGTCGGCGGCTTTTATGGCGGCGGCTATCATGGCGGCTATTACCCCGTCTATGGCGGCTATTATGACGGCATCAGCTGCTGGAAGGCCAAGAAGATCGTGCAGAACCACGGCTTCTACAAGGTCTACGCCATCGACTGCCAGGGCAAGCACATGCGCTTCAAGGCTAAGAAGAAGGGCAACCCCGTCATCGTCACGGTCAACCGCTGGGGCAATATCGTCGGCGTCAATTACATCTAATAGGTCGACCGGCCACACAAAGTTAGTGGAAAAGGGCGCTTTTCGGAGCGCCCTTTTCGTTTGCGAAGGTCGGCACCACATAGGGATGAACCGCGAGTGAATTTCCGCGTGGGACGCGGTTCAGATGCAGTCTGACATGTTTGACCCAGACTGATTATCGACGGAGCCGCCATGACTGCCAAACTGCGTTACGCTTTTCTCTTCGCCGCCCTGTCCTTGCCGGCGGCGCTCTCTTCCACGGCCCATGCGGACTCCCGGAAGGGCGGTTACACCTGGCCGTCCACCTATGACTTCTTCATGCCCTATGGCACGAAGGATGGCGGTCCGGTCTATGCCAAGCCCGGATACACCGGCGCAAGCTTGACCCTCACTTGCAAGGAAGCCACCGGCATTCTCAAGATGCGCGGCTATCGGGACATCGCCGAGCTCAGCTGCTCGGGCGATGTCTACCGTTTCGAGGTCAGCCGCGTGGAAGGCCGCTTCATCATCGACCTCGATCCGCGCACGGGCAATATCGTCAAGCGTCAGCAGCTTTAGTCCATATCTCCGCGGGCCCCGATTCGGGCGGCACCTTGTCGCAAGCCCTGGATTTCTCCTGCCCATTCATCCCTTGAGAAGGCTTCGGGCCGCCCCATTTTCTTCATGATCCGCGCGCAACTTGGCGCCGTCCCATGGAGAAGTGCGTATGGAGAGGGGCATGCTTAAGACAATGATGGTGGCGGGGGCCTTGTCCCTTGGCCTGGTGATGGCCAGCGCCATGGGCCCGGCGCGCGCCGATTCGGATGTCGATATCGGCATCGGTATTGGCGGCGGTTATGATCCGGGCCCCTATTATTGGCCGGCCCGCCAGAGAATCAGCTGCCGCGAAGGCGCGCGCATAGTGGCTTCGGCCGGCTTCCGGAGAGTTCAGCCCTTCGACTGCAGCGGCAGCGAATACGGCTATCGCGGCTTCCGCCGTGACAATATGTATAGGATCACGCTGAGGTCGAGCACCGGGCGCATCAAGGACATCGACCGGATCCGCCGTGGCGGCGGTGGTTGGGGCGGTGGCTATGGTGACGACTATGACGACTATGGTGGCGGCTATGGCGGCGGCTATGGTGGCGGCTACGACGATAACGATGACGACTATTGAGAATATGCGGGGAGCGGCGACGCTCTCTGCCTTTTGAAGGAATATTGCCATGCTGATCAGGCTCGGACTCATCGCGGCGGCTTTGGTATCCGTGACGATGGCTTTCGCGGGCAGCGCGGATGCGGACAAGCGCTGGAAGTTCAGATATTACTCTTACGATCCGGACTATGATTTCTATTATGGTCCTGAATACGTGCCGCAGCCGCGCTACTACCGTTACTTACGCGACCGTCCCCGCTACTACGAGGATGACGAGGACGATTACGCCTATGAACCGGACTACTACGAGCCGGAATACATACCGCCGCGCAAGAAGCGCAAATCCTATGCCCGGCCGCAGATCGAGACGAAGCCTGCAGAGACGCGGCCCAAGACGCAGGCCGCCAAGAAGAAGCCGACCGCCATCTCCTGCGCCAAGGCCGGTCAGATCGTCTCGGGTTATGGCTTCAAGGGTGTCGAGCAGGTGAGCTGCAAGGGCCAGGTCTATGCCTTCAATGCGACCCGCGACGGCAAGCCTTTCTCCGTCAAGCTCAGCGCCGCTTCGGGCGAGCTGACCGAGGTCAAGAAACTCAAACAATAATCTCGAGAGCAAGGAACGGAGCCCGGTTCCGTTCCTTGCCGCCGCGGCCGGCATCATGTAAGCGCTGTCGGAGGCCATGAACGAGCACCAGCGCTTGGATCAGATTCTGAAGCCCCCTTTGATTCCCTTGACCCCCCTTCCGGGCAATGGCCTGCCGGAAGGCTTGGTGAGTTCCACGGTCACCGCCAAGGACGGCCGCAAGCTCAGGGCCGCTTACGTCATACCGAGCTCGCCGAAAGGCACGGTGGTGCTGCTTTGCGGGCGCGGCGATTTCATCGAACGCTGGTTCGAGACGATCGCGGATTTCATCCGCCGCGGCTTTGCCGTCGCCACCTTCGATTTTCGTGGGCAAGGCGGATCGGAACGCGTTTACACCGACCGCTATCGCGACGGCGTCAAGAACTTCGCCGAATATGACGACGACTTCGCTTCCTTCATGACGCAGGTCGTCCTGCCCGACTGCCCGCCGCCTTTCTTCGCCGTCGGCCATTCGACCGGCGGCCTCATCCTGCTCCAGGCGCTGACGCGGCGCACCTGGTTCGAGAGAGCGGTTCTCTCCGCGCCCCTGCTCGGTGTCGATGTCGGCATCTGGCCCTTGCCGCTGGTTCGCTCCCTGTGCTGGTTTCTTCCCAAAGTGGGTCTTGGCCGCCTCTTCCTGCCCGGCCAGAGCAAGCGGCCGCTCGCGCCGCAGAATTTTCCCGGCAATAATCTGACCAGCGATCAGCGCCGTTTCCAGCAATCGACGAAGACGCTGGTGGAACAGCCCGACCTCGGTGTCGGCGGCCCCACTTTCTCCTGGCTCCATGCGGCGCTCAAATCGATGGACCGGATGGCTGCCGAAGGCGCCAAGGCGACATTCCGCGCGCCCATCCTCATTGTGGCGGCGGGACGCGACCGTGTCGTCGACAATGAGGCGATCCGCCGGTTCTGTGCGGCGGCCACCGGCGTGTCGCTCGCCGTCATTCCGGAAGCCCGCCACGAGATCCTGTTCGAGCGCGACAGCATCCGCGAGCAGTTCTTCGCCGCCTTCGAAGCCTTCACGACTGGATAACCGCAAGCGCCTCTTCGTGAAGGGCTTGCGAGCTGGCGGCGACCACATTGCCGCCCTGTGCCGCAGGACCCCGCTCCCATGTCGTGACGATGCCGCCTGCCCCTTCGATGATCGGAATCAAGGGTGCGATATCATAGGGCTGCATATGCGCATCGAGGGCGAGATCGGTCTGGCCGGCGGCCAGCACGCAGAAGAAATACGCATCGCCGCCATAGCGCGTGAACCGCGTTGCCTCGGTCAAGCGCTTCAGCACGGCCTTCTCGGCGGCGCTGCGATAAAGCTCGGGCGCGGTCGTGGTGAAGGTCGCTTGCGACAGGGGCCGCGCCGCGCGGGTGCTGAGCTTGCGGGACGTACCCTGATGCAGCGACCATGCGCCTTGCGGATTGCCGTAGAAGGTCTCGCCCACAAAGGGCTGGTTCATGACGCCGACCATGGGCCTCTCCTCGAAAGTGAGACCGATCAGCGTGGCCCAGGTCGGCATCCCTGAGATGAAGGCGCGCGTGCCGTCGACCGGATCGAGCACCCAGGTGAAGCCTGACCGGGCAGGCTTGAGCCCATATTCCTCGCCGAGAATGCCGTGATCGGGATAGCGCTCCTCGATCATGGCCCGCATGATTCGTTCTCCCGCCCGGTCGCCCTCGGTGACCGGGTCCCACAGCGCACCGGATTTGACATCGATCTCTATGTCCTGGCGAAAGAAGGGAAGAATCACCTCGCCGGAGGCGCGGGCGAGTTCGAGGGCGAAGTGAGTGAGTTCGGTCCAGTTCTGCTCGGTCATGGGCGGCTCTGTTTCGGCGATTTCGCTAAACTTATGAATTCGATCAGTTTTATAGGATTAGTACAGAACTGGCGTTGAGTCCTTGTGATCTACGGGAACCCGGGCCTCGGCTCAAGCGGTGAAGTTTTGCTGCGCCGCAGCAGAATTATCCCCCGATTCAGGCATGCATTATTCGCATATCCTTTATCCAAAGATGTATGGATATACCGCGGAATAAATGGTTTTATCAAATAAAAACAAAGACATGAGACATATTCGCCTGACCTGCAATTTGTTAAAGATGTATGAGATTATTCACTTCGATTGACTCTTTCGCTTGAAATTTCGCTGCTGCACTGCCAAATAGACCTCGTGAGACGGAGACGTCTCGCATGCCCTTCCTGGGCGTTTCCTCCCTAGACTTGGGCCGGTTCACGAAAGTGATACCGGCCTTTTTTCTTGGCCTTTTCTGTTCGGGGCTCTATTCAGCCGCCTGCCGGCGCGGCTGCATGATGTCGGGCAAGGCGGCAAGCAGTCCGGCGAAGACCCGATGCAAAGTGAGCCTGACGGCGGCGTAGCCTCGGCTGCGCTCGAGTGTGCGCTCATCGAGATACAATGCCCGATTGATCTCGATCTGCAGCGCGTGCCGCTGATGCGCCGGCGAACCGTAATTCTGGGTGATAAAGCCGCCGGAGTAAGGCTTGTTGCGCAAGGTCCTCAGACCCTGACTACGCATCAACTCCTCGAGCGTGGAGACGATCTCATCGGCGCAGGCCACGCCATGCCGATCGCCGATGACGATATCGACCCGTCCCATCGGCGAGGGTGTGACATGCGAGCAGGCGGTGGACGGCATGGAATGGCAGTCGACCAGGAGCGCATAGCCGAAGGCCTCGCGCGCCCGGTTGATGAGATCGGCAAGGGTGCGGTGATAGGGCCGGTAAATGGTTTCTATGCGGGCGATGGCGTCGGTGAGCCGCAAGGGTCCCCGATAGATCTCATCGCCCTCGCTGACGATGCGAGGAATGGTGCCGAGCCCGCCCGCCACCCGCATGGAAGAGACATTGGCAAATCCCGGCAATTCCTCGCGGAACATGCGCGGATCGAGCTCATAGGGCTCGCGGTTCACATCGAGATAGGCGCGCGGGAAATGGGCGTGCAGCAAGGGTGAGCCGAGATCGGCGACGAAGGCGAAGAGCTCGTCGATATAGCAATCTTCCGATTTCCTTAAAGCGTGCGGGTTGAGGCGCGAGGCAGCGAGGAAATCTTCAGGATAGGTGCGGCCACTGTGAGGTGAATTGAAAATTACCGGCCGGGTCCATTGCCTGGGGGCGATGATGGCGAATGGCTCCATCTCAGAGGGTCTGCCCAATTCGCATGGCTCCTTGTGGCTGCATCATGGCGAGTATCGCGGTCAAAAGCGCCGTTGTCCACAAGCAAGACGGGCTTTATAGGACATTTACCTGTCCGGCCTAGGCTGGCGGGCCGAAGACGCGTGACCTAGTGACAAAAGCCTCCAGGGACCCGGGACAACATGGCCAAGATCGTTTTGGCTGAGGATGATGAGGATATGCGCCGGTTTCTGGTGCGGGCGCTGGAGCGCGCCGGCCACGTCGTCATCTCTTTCGGCGAAGGCGCCAGCGCTTTCGAGGAGATCAAGCAGACGACCTTCGATCTGCTGCTGACCGATATCGTCATGCCGGAGATGGATGGCATCGAGCTGGCGCGTCGTGCGGCCGAGCTCGATCCCTCGCTCAGGATCATGTTCATCACCGGCTTCGCCGCGGTGGCGCTGCACCCCGATTCCCGCGCCCCCAAGGAGGCCAAGGTGCTGTCCAAGCCCTTCCATTTGCGCGAGCTCGTGGCCGAGGTCGACCGCATGATGGCGGCCTGAGGGGGCTTTTTCGACGTGTGAGCGATGGGGGAGCACAGTCCCGCCCGACAGTTTATGCAAGGGTACGAGAGACATTCACCATGAAGAATCCTCAGGCTTTACTGAAATAGCCGGTTCAAATGCCCTGCAGCGACAGCGGCAATAAACGTGCAACCCTCGTCCGCGCGATGAAAACGCGCGCCAGCAGCCAGCAGCCGATTCCAAAAAATGAGGCCAGCTCCGCGCCCGACCCGACGGGCGACGTTATACTGCTGGGACTAAAAGCTTAAACACCTGGCAAGGGAGCCAATCGCCACCCAAGAGCTTGCAATCAAGCCGGCTTCCCGTTATAGGCAGGCCCGTTCACGCAAATGGAACGGGCGGTTAGCTCAGCGGTAGAGCACTACGTTGACATCGTAGGGGTCACATGTTCGATCCATGTACCGCCCACCATGCCACCAGCTTAAGAACGCATCGCCTTCTTCGAATTTTTGCAACTGAGCAGAACGGCACCGAAGCTATATCTGGGGCATGCCCCAGATACCACAGCCATCCTAATCGCTTGCCCCTCGTCAGTGCAGCCGGCGCCGTAGACTGGCAATCGGGGTGATGGTAGCCATAGACCTCCATCAGCATCTTCGTCGACACGACGATGGCGGTGTGGCGCGATGGTGTCAGCGGTGAACTCGAAAAAGCTGTGGATACGACGCTTCTCGTGCCGAGAAACTTGGACAACGCTGACGCGTTGCCACATACCCACTACTGCACCAGTAGCAGGCTTTGTTGCATGATGAAAGAGGAGATCGTAACAACTCAACTTCCAACTAAGACAACGCCCTTAGTGGTCCTCACTATGGTTCCACTTTATCCATCCGGATCAATCGTTGATCGCGCATCGCTTCCAGGATCATTTGATACAAGCACCAAGTAGGCGGCTTATGTGTTCGAAAGTGGGAGGATAGAAACCGATGCATAAAGAACATGTTCGAATGGCAATCGGCTTGGCGGTGATCGTTGTCCACGCTATGTGCCTCGGTATCATTTATTTCTTCAAGGACGCCTATCTGTCACAAAGCCAAAAGCTTGATGTGGCGTTACTGTTCATGCCGATCACTGCAGCTTATGTCGTCGCAGTGGTGAGAAGCGCAGTCCAGGATCAGGGCAAGTTTGGCATGGGCTCGCTGGTGAACGCGAATTATGTGATGATCGTCGGGACGTTCACAGTTTTGGCGCTCGGGGGCCTTCTTTGGACGGCGATAAGTCTCACTGGCAATTCGGACAGCGATCGACAGCAGATCTTACTTTTTGAGATCGCGTTCGGCGCAGCGTTTGGCCTAATCGCTTCCGATTTATTCGGCGAAATAAAACCGATCGTAGCTGAAGCTGCCGGTGCCACTCCGGCTAGCAAGAAAGCGACTCAACCCCCCGCCGGGTGATTTGGGAGAACCTCTGTGCGTATCCGCTTTGAGGCCATTTCTCTAGCTCTACTATGTTGTCTTGTGTACGATGCAAGGTGTTTCGCGCAACCCGCCCAGGACCCGGGTGCCGCAGACGCGGTTACAATGGGCCAGATTTGTGTAGAGGCGTCAAGTCCGAAGAAAGTTGTTAGTGTACTTAAGAACGCCGGGGGTGCTGCAAAGCAGATTGACGGCAATTGTGGGGACTTGATTAGTCTGGCAGTCCCGCACGGACTAGAGAGCTGGTCGATAACAATTTTGAAGAAAGCTGGCTATCAGAAGGCGGATCATCCGATTGCCTCGGCCGGTGGAAGTGGGGTAATTAAGCGACGCCTCGATGCCGGCGAGTTGTATCAAGGATCTAACACCCCATCCACGCTTGAGGGTGTCCACGACCTAATGCGAAAACGGATCAGAGAGCGGTTGGCGCCTTATTTCTCCGACATCCTTATTAAGCCTTGTCCGAGGCAAGTGATTGATAGTGAGCTTTGTTGGAACGTTTGGCTCGGCGGTCATGTGTCGACCTCGACCGGCTTGCCCAGAAAGTGCTTGGGCGGTCTGGTCAGTGAGCGTTACTGGTTTTCAGTTAGACTTGAGATGTGGATGGGAGAATTCGGTTCTTACCCCGACAATGACGGAAACAGGCTAGGGAAGAAAGTGCGCTTTGATGCAGCTGTAATTTCATCAAAGTATGCTCGCATGCCAGCGTCAGATAAGCCCGAGGCGGGAAACTATCGTCCAATCTCGAGCTATGAACCGTCGGTCGATGAATACGAGCTCGACGTTCTGATAGCGGAGCGTATCGCTGATTTGGTTCTGAACAGCAAGTATGCCACATGTTCGTGAGTAGGGTGTGTCGTTGCCCTTGGCAAGTTGCGACAAATCCTTGACAAGGTCAGCAAAAACTCAAACGCATGCGTCCGGAGGTAGCTAAAGCCTCGGGATGGGACCACGAAAGCCCGGACACTCGCGTGCCGGGCTTTTGTATTCGGCCCTTTGGCCAATAAAAAAAACGCTCTTGCGATGAAGCTTCGTTTACAGGACAATGCCGCCAGGGCAGGCTGAGGTTATTACCTATGCCAAAAGTCCGTTTGCTGTCATATGCGGGTGGTGGCCGGCTATTCCTCAATGTTGCTGTTTTCTTGCTTGGTGGATTTATAAGTTTAACCGAACTTGCCGCTGCAAGCTCAAAAAATGCCGTTGCAACCTTTCGGGCGCTGCCGGGACAGATATGTATCGAGGACTCTCATCTTCGGAGAGGATTGACGATCATTCGAAAAGGCGGAGGGGCCGTAGACTACATTTCCAATGGCGTCTGCAGTGATAGCACCATAGCAGTGCCACTCGGCCTGGAAGAATGGGCAATAACCCAACTTACTAAGAACGGCATTGATAGTGCCTATAGGCCACGTGACAAGACATGGCCCACACAAGTTTGCATTGACAAATCTCAGTTGAAACGGGGATTGAAAATCATTCGCAAAGCAGGGGGATCAGGACGTCATATTAAGCAAGGAGATTGCGGGAATCTTAGCAGCATAATGGTACCGACAGGACGCGAGGATTGGACCATTGACCTACTTCGGAAGAATCGCATTGCTGCTTCTGGAAGGCCTTTCATGCCCTTTATCGTAGCTGGGAAAATCGGCTTGAGCGACCATGAACTAAGAATGCTGCTGGGTGCTCAGAACGTGAAGGTATCCTCTGCGTTCTTAGGGGATTTAGATTTCCAAGAGCTCGCTGACCTCCGGAAGAACGCTCAAAGAAATCTCAAGAGTCGGTTGAACGACAAGTTTGACGAGGTAAGCTTTAGCCCTTGTCAGGCCAGCGAGGTGGATGGAGCGCTTTGCTGGGTGGTCTGGTTGGCGGGACACATCTCTTCATCCAAGGGATTGCCGGCGAACTGCTTGCAAAACAAGGTGAGCGATCGTTACTGGTTCTCAACGACCGCTGAAATGTGGCTAGGTGGCTTCTCGACGAACGAGACGCGCTTCTACGTAGCTGTTCGATCGAGCAAATTTGCGCGCAGTCCAACGTCCAACAAGCCCGAGAATAGCGCCTTTCATTCGATCGATAGTTTTGAACCGATTGATCCCGATGTCGTAAATGACCTGATCGCCAATCGGCTTGCCGAACTCGTGCGAAATTCATCTCAAGTTCCGTCCTGTTCAAACTGAAACTCATGCAAATCCATGGAGCGAGCGTTGGTCTGGCGGTTTGGCAAATTAGAGTTGCATTCGGTCCGCAGTGCTATTCCGTGGCCGGACCGCCTCCCGCGATATGGACGCCGATGTCGACATCGACGATGTCTCGAAGCCCTTCCTGGGCTAATTGCGCGACTCCGCTTTCTACAACCTCATCGTCGACAAACCAGATGAAAGGTCGTCAATATCGAACACCACTGGGACACGGAGCGGAGAGCCAAGGGGCTAAACCACTGAAATGACTGACTTGTTCGCCAAGCTGCCGCCTCTTCTCTGCACCCTCTATTTGATGCAGAATAGCCGACATAAAGCGAGCTCAATGGAAAGAGCCGGCGGCCTTGGTGTCGCGTTGCCGAACAGCCGGCCGTCGCGCTCAAGGGAGCAGATCAATGACAGCAAAAGAAATCCGTTTCGGCGATGAAGCGCGCGAGCGCATGCTGCGCGGCATCGACATTCTCGCCAATGCCGTGAAGGTCACTCTCGGGCCCAAGGGCCGCAATGTCGTGATCGACAAATCCTTCGGAGCGCCCCGTACTACCAAGGATGGCGTGACCGTCGCCAAGGAGATCGAGCTCGAGGACAAGTTCGAGAATATGGGTGCGCAGCTCGTGCGCGAGGTGGCATCCAAGACGAGCGATGCGGCGGGCGATGGCACCACCACGGCCACCATTCTCGCCCATGCCATCGTGCGCGAAGGCGCCAAGGCGGTCGCGGCCGGCATGAACCCGATGGATCTCAGGCGCGGCGTCGAGCTCGCGGTGCGCAATGCGGTCGAGGATCTGAAAAAGCGAACAAAGAAGGTCAAGGGCTCCGACGAGATCGCCCAGGTCGGCACCATCTCCGCCAATGGCGACAAGACGATCGGCGACATGATCGCCAAGGCCATGCAGAAGGTCGGCAATGAAGGCGTGATCACGGTTGAG
>Ga0187894_10005255_pt1 | contig 13365 bp, 8 predicted proteins | sample GBC1701081metaG_FD_136650 | JGI IMG/M metagenome (GOLD analysis project Ga0187894, IMG submission 136650) | White microbial mat communities from a lava cave in the Kipuka Kanohina Cave System on the Island of Hawaii, USA - GBC170108-1 metaG ... | reverse complement strand
GCGGCTCGAAGTGGGCTTCGAGCGTTACAACACTCATCCGAATTGCAAGGCGTTTATCGTGAATGCCGGAACTATTTCGGGTAACCATCTTTTTTTGTTTAATTATTTATGCGTCGCTCTATATAACCCTACTGCATAAATTTTTTAAACACTTCTCTTGAGTCGTTGCTCCTCTTGAAATCGTTGCCGCCGGAGAACTCGATAACCGCGGTCATCCGAACTGACGGTGGGTTCGTTAGCCAATCCAGCTTCTCCCGTTAATAACCCTATCAATGCGTCAAGCGATCTTATGGTCAATCTTTCATAAAGGCCGGCAACAGGTATGTCGATCTTGAATTCTTCCTTGAGTTGCGAGATTACCTGGATAGCAATGAGCGAATCGCCGCCCAGTTCAAAAAAGTTGTCATCAACGCCCACTTCATCCACGCCGAGCGCCATCTGCCAGATGGCGGCGATAACCTTCTCGCGATCACTGGCTGGGGGAACATATGCGTTCGGTAATATCGGTCTCGAATACGATGACGCAGATCCGCCAGTTACATCGGCCATGGCGTTAACTTGCGCCGTTTTCACGTCCTGTCTCTTGCCGATGGCCTCGCCGCCGCCGCTCTCTTCCCCTCCTCCTCCCGCTTCTATCCAGTACCGTTGCCTCTCGAATGGATAGGTCGGCAATCCGACTCTCCTCCGCCTCTCTCCTTCATAGTAGCTCTTCCAGTCTATCTCCACTCCCGCCATCCACAGCTTCCCTATCGCATTCGTCAGATATTCGCGGTCGTTGCGCTCTTCCCTTGGATCCCTCATGGTTGAGATTGCCGCCTGAGCGCCTGGCCTGACCAGTTTAGTTAAGACCTCCCCTGGCCCGACTTCAAGCAGTATCACACCAGGTCTCTTCCTCAACTCCTCTATCCCATCGCCGAACCTCACACGCTCTCTCATCTGCCTTCCCCAATACCTCGCCTCTGTCATCTCCTCTCCTCTCGCGGCCTTCCCGGTAACATTCGAAATGTACTCTATCTCCCCTGGCTTCAGCTTCACCTTCCTCACCTCTTCCACATACCTTGCCGCCGCCTCCTCCATCATCTCCGAATGGAAGGCTTGCCTTGTCTTCAGCTTCTTGGTTACTCTCCCTTCTCTACTCAACTCCTCTGTCAATCTCTCGATCTCTCCATTCTCGCCGGAGATTACTACCTGCCTCCGCCCATTGACCGCCGCGATGCTCAACCCATTCCCTTTGATCCTCTCCTCCGCCTCCGCCTCACTCATCATCACCGCCGCCATCCCTCCGCCTCTCACCCTCTCCATCATCTCTCCCCTCTTACTCACCAGCCTCAACGCATCCTCTGTCTTCATCACTCCTGCCAGACAGGCCGCCACGTACTCTCCCAGGCTGTGCCCGATCATCGCATCCGCCTTGATCCCCCACTTCTCCAACTGTTTCGCCATCGCATACTCGACCACAAACAGCGCCGGCTGCGTGATCCTCGTCTCGTTCAACTCCTCTTCCGCCTCTCGCTCCTTCCCTGTTGGCGGATACAACACTTGCCTCAGGTCAATCCCCAACTCCTCACTCAACACCTCTGCGCACCACCTCACCTGTCTCCCGAACTCTTCCTCGCCTTCATATAGCTGCCGCCCCATGTTGACGTACTGGCTTCCCTGTCCGGGAAACATGAAGACCAGCCGAGGATTCTCTACTTCCCGGTCCGCGGAAAACGGCTCTTCTGACTCATTCGATTCCAACAGCCGCACTGCCTCCGCCACATCCCGGCAGACCACCATCCTCCGGTGACTCATCCTCCTTCTCCCCACCTGCAGTGTGTAGGCCACATCGGCCAATTCCTCTGGCTCCTGCTCTCTCAGATGCCGGGCCAGATTCCGGCTCGCTGTTTCCAGGGCAGACGCGCTTCTGGCCGAAATCACAATCAGTTGATACTCTCTCGAGGCGCTGCTCGGCTCTCTCTCCGGAGCCTCCTCCAGGATCACGTGCGCATTCGTGCCCCCGACTCCGAACGAACTCACTCCCGCTCTCAGCTTCGATCCATTGCGGTTCCACTCCTCAAGCCGGGTGTTGACATAGAAGTGACTATTGGCAAAGTCGATCTCCGGGTTGGGTTGCTCGAAATGAAGGCTGGCAGGCAGTTGCTTATGTTTGAGCGAGAGGACTGTTTTGATCAGCCCGGCGATCCCGGCGGCGGCGTCGAGATGGCCGATATTGGTTTTTACCGACCCGATGGCGCAGAAGTTATTCTTGTCCGTGCTCGCTCGAAATGCCTTGGTCAGAGCTGCAATCTCTACAGGGTCTCCGAGCGGCGTACCTGTGCCGTGTGTTTCTATATAACTGATGGCGCTGGCTTCCACACCAGCCATCGCCAGGGCTTCGATTATTACCGATGATTGCCCATCCACGCTCGGCGCGGTGTAGCCGACCTTCAATGAGCCGTCATTATTGATCGCCGATCCTCTGATGACGGCGTGAATAGTGTCTCGGTCCGAAATCGCGTCGGTCAACCGCTTCAGCGCCACGATGCCGACCCCGCTGCCGAAGATAGTTCCCTGGGCTCGAGCGTCAAATGCTCTGCAGTGGCCATCAGGCGATGCCATTCCGCCCTCAGAGTACTTGTAGCCTGCCCGATGGCCAACATTGACCGAAACGCCGCCTGCCAGAGCCATGTCGCACTCCTCATTCAAGAGGCTTTGGCATGCCAGGTGAACCGCGGTCAACGATGTGGAACAGGCGCTCTGGACAAGATGGCTCGGACCTTTGAGATTGAGTTTGTATGAAACCCTGGTGGTGAGGAAATCGCCGCCGTTGCCGATATTTATTTGTACCGGCTCCAACGAACTTACCAGCTCTCTATTCGGTAATAGATTGTATAGCAGATAAGTGTTTATCGTGGCGCCGCCATAGACCGCGATCGGCCCCGGATAGTTCCCAGCTCCGTAACCGGAAACTTCGAGCGCTTCCCATGCGCATTCCAGAAATAGACGATGCTGCGGATCGGTGATCTCCGCTTCTCTATTACTAATACCAAAGAAGGATGCGTCAAATAGATCGTAGCCATCCAGAATAGCTGTCGCTTTGACGAAATTAGGATGACTTCTAAGTTCCGGGGCGACTCCATAAGCTTCTACCTGTTCGTCTGTCAAGAAAGTGATGGCCTCGACGCCATCGCGCAGATTTCGCCAGTATTCATCAATGTTCCTCGCTCCGGGAAACCGCCCCGCCATCCCAATGATAGCTATGCTTGTAGCATCGAATGAATTTGATGCTCTCATAGTGCTAACAGGACAAAGTCGAGCTTAGCGGTGCGGTCCCGCGCTTGAACGCTGCCAGTACACACCCCACCCGTCAATTTGAATGATTCTATCGCTGATTTGGTGTTTACGGCGGAAATCATTCACAGCATGGTAACAGGATGGAGCTATTCCGTAATCGTCTACGATCAAGTACCCTCCGACGCTAAGCTTGGGATAAAGATTCACCAGCCCATCCATAGTGGATTCGTACATGTCTCCGTCCAGACGAACAACCGCCAGCCGATGGATTGGGGCTTCCGGCAGCGTGTCGCGAAACCATCCCTTCAGGAAGCGCACTTGCTGATCGAGCAGCCCATAACGATCAAAGTTAGCCTTCACCTGCTCAAGCGAAACGGCTAGATACTCCGCTGTGTGAAACCGGCTGCCTTCGTCAAACGGGTACTTCTCAGCGTTAGGCGGTGGCAAGCCTTCGAATGAATCTGCGACCCAAACGGCGCGGTCGGTCACGCCGTGCGCCTTGAGGATGGCGCGCATAAAGATCGTTGCTCCGCCCCGCCACACGCCCGTCTCTATGAAATCGCCCGGTACTCGAGTGGCAAGCGCATCCTCAACACAGAATTGCAGGTTATCAAGCCGCTTCAGCCCTATCAGGGTGTGGGCGAATGGAGGGTAGTCACGGCCGTTGGCTCTGAGTTGGTGGTCGCAGGAATATGGCAGCATCAACTGGAATCCCGCAGCCATTGCCTCCTGGATCAGGGTCTGGTCCAACGCCGGCGGGAATGGCACTTTCTGATACTCGGCGTCTCTATAAATCCAGTTCACCAGCGCCCGCTTCATGAGGTCCAAGTATAAAGCTCCGGCATTATCTGGGCCGCTCATATTTTTCCTTGGCATGGATCAATAAAATCAACATGCGCCCTGAAATCACTCACCTCGCCATATACTGTATAGAGCCCCTTAAGACTTTTAAAACTAGGTCCCACGCTAATTTCGTCGACTCTTTTCACAACTTCCTCGGCTCGTTCTTTCCTTGATTGATTTTGCTCAGGCCAGTGAACCATCAGCGAGTTAATACCGTCCTGGAGAAGTTTGCTTGGGATTACCCAATTTGAAATCGTCCAATTTGCGCCGGCAAAAAAGCTATGAGTATCCACGCCATTTACGGATATCCTGACTGGCTCCGCCGGAGAACTTGCGCCAGGCGCTCGACAAACTATGCTCATTTTTATCAGGCAAGGGGTCTCGCAAATGAGACGAAAGCTGGATTCAGCTCCGTAGGATCTAAAGTATATAGTTTCTCTTTGCCAACCTTTCTCTATCCAGCTATGATCTATATACGGACGGCGCAATAGATCCGCCCCTCGTGAAGCTATTCCATATTCCTTCTTCAATAACATACCGACTGTTTGTTTTATCTCTGGGTCATAATCTGATAAAATACCAGTTAGTGATCGAATCGTGGACATATTTAATTCTCTGTTATTTAGGATTTTCGCTGGGGCATATTCGCTAGTATAGCCGGTGGAAAGCCTTATGTGGGCAAGGAAATTGTAGTGTTCAAGCCAGCTTCTTCCCACAATATCTTCAGCCTCCTTGACATACTTGATATTTGATCGCCGCACATGCATATCGATTAACAACCGCAGCAATCCGGCAATTTCAGGATCTCGCTTTAATGACTCAGAATATAAGTAATAGACGATCTCATAATCTTGCCCAAGTTCCGCGTTATGGCATGCCGCTGCGAGGTATGCTCTGGCAATCGCTCGAGGATCTACATCGAAATGAAGCTGATTCAAATCAGACCAGGTCTGTCCATGCTTCCCCAACAAAGGTAGAAGTTTCTCCGCGGTAGAGGCCATTGCAAGGCGTATACCGTCTGGGGTCATATGGCAGTAATCAAAAAAGTATGTTCGGCCAGGTAGCGTATCGGAAAGATGCTCCTCAAACCGCCGCGGTAAGTCAACCAGCGTAACCCCGTGCAATGAGCTTTCATGACGTAATACTTCTTGGATAAAAGAATAACATGCCGGAACGGTGTGAACATTTGTAGCGAGACAAGTTTCTAGCCCTTTCTCTTTCAGTCGCCTCGCTTCCGCAACTTTCCCCTGGATAAGATTACACTTCGCCAGGATCTCAAAGCCAACGGGGTTCATCTCTTCCTCTAGTTGGATTATTTCTTCAGCCAGCATTGCAGCCAAGTGTAGATTCCCGTCAGCCAATGCATTTTCGGCTCTCACCTTAATGCGAAGGCTCCGCTTTATCGAATCACTGGTAATCAATGGGCTTCGAGACCGGCTCTCCAGCCGCCAATCAAGGAGATTAAATTCCGGGATTATAAAAATAACGGGTATCTGGTTTTCCCTGGAGAAAGCCCCTAGATATTTTACAAAGCTGCGCACCTGCTCTTTGATCGCTTCTTCGATATGGGTCTTCACTAGCTCCCATTTAGGTGTTTCATGCAACATACTCGCGATTTTACTGTCACCCAATAACGCCGCGAAAAAATCAACGAAGGTCCAGTTATTACCCGCGAAGATCACATATGCGTCTGGCTCGAGCGCGAGCGACGGCGCAAGAAGCTTTCTCAGCGAGAGTAATTGCAGGCCATTTCGTGCGATGTCCACAACTTCGACATCCTGAACGCCTGTCGCCGATTGGAGTAAGGTTTGTAGCGCAGTAGCGCAAGTAAAATAGGGATCGGTAAAAGCCCCTCTTGCCACCGATTCTCCTAGTAGAACTACTCGAGATTTGTTTCCTTTTGGCTCAATACGCTCTATATCTGCCCACCCCCACCATGCCCGCCTATCCGGCGTTCGCACAAAGGAAACTCGCCCATTGTCTGTCTTCGGCTCCCATATCCCTATCTTACTCACTTCCGGCAGCCTTAAGATGTCGATGCTACCCGGTTTAGAAGGCGGCGGTTGCATGTCGTGAATTTGCTTTTTAAATGCCGTAAGCTCTTGAGCAAGCGCTCGCCTGAACCCTTGATTACTTTCTTCAGAGCTTAATAAGGCTGCCAACCGCGCAGAGAATATTTTCATTGGATCTGTGTTTTGCGCCATAACTCCGCTCTACGCTTACATGAGCGTATAAATTCGGCTATCTCCTCCGCTAGGCGGCACACTTTCAGTAATAACACCATCGCGCAAATTTACCCACGGGCCAAGCCCGGAACGATCAATAATAAAATCCTCGAGAACGAGAGTATCAATCTCAGATCTTGCAAAACACCAAATAGCGTCCGCCGGTGTACAGACGATTGGCTCATCACGCAAGTTAAATGATGTATTCAGCAGAATAGGGCATCCGGTTTGCTCCTCAAATGCCTCCAGCAATCTCCCGATCCGGGATGTCGCCTTTTCGTCCACAGTCTGAACTCTGGCTGAATTGTCAACGTGAGTAATGGCGGGAAGAGCCAATACTGATCTAACCTGACAAGTTTCGAGCATAAATGGTGTTGGATGAGTTAGGTCAAAGTGTAAATGCGCCTTCGACTCCAGCACAGCCGGCGCAAAGGGCCGAAAACTTTCACGTTTTTTCACCAGTGCGTTGATTCGGTCCCGCATGGTTGAATCGCGCGGATCAGCAAGTATCGATCTTGCCCCGAGCGCCCTTGGTCCAAATTCCATTCGCCCGTGGAACCACCCTATGACTTTACCGGCAGCCAGCCGATCAACCGTAGCCGACAGTAGTTCGGTTTCTCTGCCGCGAAAGTCTTGCGCAATTATGGCTGTGTCCTCAATCAATGTTGCTATCTGATTTGAGGAGAATTCTGGCCCTAGGTATACGTGCTGAAGCCTTTTTATGTTGGGACGTAAGCCGGTTAATTGACTAAATGCAAGAGTAGCGGCTCCCAAACAGGTTCCCGCGTCCCCGGCGGCTGGCTGGACAAACAAATTTTTGAATGGCCCTTTATTCAATATATGGCTGTTGGCGACACAATTCAGCGCAACCCCACCAGCCATGCATAGATTCTCACTATTTGTTCTTTCATGGAGATAGTGAGCTTTTGCGAGCAAAATCTCCTCCAGCACAACCTGCAGGCTTCTTGCAAGATCCGTATGAAAAGTCGATATTTGGGCGTCGGCCTGACGCGGCGGTTGTCCCAACAACTCAGGTAAGGAATCTGTAAACATCCTATCTCTACGTGTGAAATCAAAATAATCAAGATTAAGGAGATACTGACCGCCATGCTGTAGACTGAGTAATCGGCGGATTTTATCCGCATAGACTGGCTTTCCATAGGGCGCAAGACCCATTACCTTGTACTCGCCGTCATTTACAGAAAACCCAAGATAGCTAGTGATAGTAGCGTATAACAAACCAATAGAATGAGGAAAGTGCACTTCTTCAAATATGTTGATCTCTCTATCCTGGGCATAACCATAGGTGGTAGTTGCCCACTCTCCAACACCATCGACGGTCAAAACAGCAGCCTCCGGGAATCCGGAAAAAAAGAAACTACTTGCGGCATGGGCCTGGTGGTGATCTACAATCTTGATGAACCCTTCATAACCCAATATTTCACGGATTTCTCGTATTGGCCGTTTCGCGTTCCGCCAAACTCTGAACACCGCCTCCTCTGACAAATTTGGCGACATAATGTATATCTGCCGCTCAAGCTTTTTATACGGATCTTCATAATAGGCTACACAGTCTATGTCAGAAATGGTTAGCTTACCTTCCGCAAGGCAATAGAGGGCGGCCATTCTCGGCAGAGAGGGATCGTGTTTCCTGCGTGAGAAACGCTCTTCCTGTGCAGCCGCGATCAAGCCTCCATCCTTAAGGAGGCAGCATGCCGAGTCATGGAAATAGGCGGATATACCCAGAATATTTGGCATGATTATTACTCACTCCAACCTCTTTCAGCGGTAAGAAGCGATCAGGCCGTTATCCTGTACGTTGCACGGCTTTTTGTAATACTGTTTCCAGATCGAAAGCGGCAGCGGTGCGAGAAACCTCCTCATTGAGCGCCACCATCCGCTGACGCGCCTCTGCCAGTAGCGCCCCGTCTGACACAAAGTACCGCTCGACCGCCTCCTCAAACGCCTCCTCAAAATCCATTCGCTCCTTGGGCGCCGCCAGATGTATGGACACCCCGAGTTCCTCCAGCCGGCATGCCACAGCTTCTCGGTCATATCTCTGTGTCCCAATCGTTATCATCGGCAGCTGATGTACAATCGGGTAATGATAGGTGCCGCATCCACACTGATGAATCATCAAATCGACATGCCTGCAGACGAAGTTCATTGGTAGGTACGGCGCATAGTAGTAATATTTCTTTTCTTCAGCGCTGAGCCTCTCAACCCTGATACTTGTCACAACGGCTATTTCTTGCCGCAGCAGACGCCGGATACAGGATAATACTGGCGCGCCTGCCTGCGCCTCGGTCCCAAATGTAACGTAAATCCGTTTCCGCCGCGCGTGCTCCGCGAAAAAGCGCTCCAGCGGCGCAAATTTTTGCTGTTCAGGGGGCGCGCCATCGATGCTAGGCGCCGAGTCGGCGGCGCGCTCCATCAGGTAATCTTCCAGTAGCAGAGGGCCGGAGAAGAAATAAGTCGGATCAAAACGCAGTGATGGAGGAAGCAGTTCGATAGACGGAATGCCTGGGACGATCTTGCAGTCGGCGTCGAGCATATCGGAGAACGTCTGGGGTTGTGGTAATCCTGCAAAAGTCACATCCGGTAACTGCTTCACGTCATTGTTCAAACTAAGTCGGTGGTGAGAACCGCATGGCAGGCTGCCAGGAAAGAAGCCCGTCCGCTGAATCGTCACCCTCGGCAACTTTGTGAACGCAGTGGTGAGGCCAGTGGTAGGATTAGTGTCATCGATGACGACATCCGGGGAGAAGAGGCCGTAAGCGCGTAGCTCAGTGCGAAAACTGTGTTGGTCGACCCCGAGATAATCGATGTCGAGGGTGTTTAAGCCGAAGCTGGCGGCGAGTTGGTGCTCCCTCCGAGGCAGTAGGAATGCGGTTTTGATGGCTGTTTTGTCAATCATCCGACTCAGCGCGATGAGCGGTATGGTGTGAGAAATCCGACCCCCAAACGGGATGAATAAGACTCTCATATTACAGTAGCTTTCACTTGAATGAGATGTATCTGCGAATGCTGAAAGAGCGCTTGCCTGAATACGCGTGCGCGACAATCACTGCCGACTGTGAATTTCATTCGATCCATCTGGCGGCTTGGATTGAAAAGACCTTGAGACTGAATCGGGCAGGTTATTATAAATATTGGTAGTTGCATTTATCATATTTCGCAGAGTAAAGTTGGAGGTAACGAGTTGCTGGCCGGCAAGACCCAGGCGCAACCTGAGAGCTTCATCTTGTAATAGTTCAATCTGGGCATCCGCAAGCTTCATAATATCTATACTATAATGACCCTTGTTATCCTTGTTTAAAGGTATTAGAAAACCGTTTTTTCTATGCTCTATTAATTCTGATAATCCTCCAGTGTTACTTGCTATTACTGAGACGCCGGCAGCCATCGCTTCAGCCGCTACATAGCCAAAAGCTTCATGTATGGATGGGACTACGACAACATCTGCGGCATAATACAATTGGAAAAGCTGTCTCTTCGGTATCTTGCCAAGAAATCTGATTCTTCCATTGAGCCTGGGAAGATTTTGGGCGAGACTGAAAACAATATCCGTATAATCTCCTGGTAAACATTCGCCTGCTATCAAATAAATAGTGTCGTCTAAATGTTCAAGGACGCGAGAAGCCGATATAAGCAGAGCAGATACTCCTTTCATATAGTCAACACGGCCGGCAAATAAAACTATTTTTTCTCCATTCGGCGCGTATTCCCGCTTTATAGCTTCAAGTTCCGCAGCATTCGCGCCTGAAACAGCAATTTGTGCGGTATCAACGCCATTATAAACGACGTGAACGCGGTTCGGATCAACACCATCGATCCGTTCTATCTCTCTTTTCATAAATTGGCTCACAGTTATTATTGCATCGGACATTTTAAACATTTTTGACTGCACTTCGACAAAATCTCTCATATGGTACTTGCCATTCCGCCCCGCCGTCCATTCTTCCAAGAAATGCACAGTAGTGACAATAGGTGACTGAAAGAGCTGACGAAGAGTTTTTGCGGCTGAGAAAGCCAACCAATCATGACAATGAATCAAATCGGGCGGAGAGCATTGTGAGAAAAAGTCGCTAGAGTGTTGTACTATCTGATCATTAAGACTATTGATCTCTCTTATATCTAGTGTTTTCCTAAGGTCCTCTACTTTATCACGCGGTGAAATCAAGTGTACCGTAATATTCTTATCGCGGACTGTAGAGTTTAGGTTCGGGTTATAAGCGAATACAAATACTTCGTAGTGATTAGTGTTAAGGCCCTGTACTAGCTGATGAACATGTGTTCCCAGACCACTAATCATATACGGAGGATACTCACTGGAAATTTGCATTACCCTGGTCGGAGAACTATGCATAAAGACACTCAAATCTAGCCCGGAGCAGATATAAACGGCTTCTTGTTACTGGTAACGCGCGGCTCACCCCGGCCTCGCGGTCGGCAACGGCGGCCATTTCTGGATTTTTTGACTAAGTCCAGCGCGCAGAAACTTCAGCTATACTAGTAGCTCAAAAGAGTCAGAAGCCCATACCCTTTCATAAGGCTGGCTTTGTTTCCAGTGAGCGGCGTAATATCTCACAACGCCTAGCTCAAATTCTCCAATTTGACTTTGGTAGAACATCAAATTAGTAACCTTGCCTGAGAGCTCGTGATCAATTGGCACATACACTGGGGTTAATGTCGGGCACACAGACAATACGTGCTGAAGTATTTCATTTTCAGATACATGTGCAGCATAGGGTAAATCTTCATAGTATATTACGATTGGAGCTCCATGTGATGCTAATTCGCGCGATAATCGGTTTACTATTAAATGATCCCGGTGAAGTCCTAAACCCAGCGGAACGAACAAGAATTTAGGACGTTCATTATCGATAATTTCTCTGATAATCATGACCAGGTCCGGGGGGAACTGATCTTCCGTATGTATCTTTTTAGAGAAAATCTTATCGAAGGACGATCCAAGCCTCAGGCTAGCTTCAGGGAAATCGAGATACCGCAGCTTAATACCTAGAGAGTTGGTGAAAGCAAAATCCTCATATTTCCGTGTCGCAGTGACTATCTCCCAATTACTCTGAAATGCGGATTCTCGCAAATAATTTGAGCGACCAAATATTGTTACTAATGTGATCGGCTCCTCGAGCATTCTTTTGCATAAAATCCCTCCAAGAGAGAGAGCGGCATCATCTGCATGTGGTGAAAGGATGATAGTACCTTTACACTGTAAACTGGACGCATCTACGTACATCCGTAATTCCTATGTGAATTTCCGCGGAGCCCAGGTTATGCTTTATTTCTACAAAGCATTCGCACATCCCAGGTTAGACCCAGCCGATTACTAACGGTATTCGCCTGACGCGTAGTGAATGAAGGCGAGGTTAGCTGCCAGTATTTTTCAAGGTCGCCGCGATATACCTCGCGACAGATAGAGAGCAGCAATGCCCCGTGAGGCGTCAGCCATCCTGCGGCTTTTTCCAGTGCGCCGAGCGGATCAACTGAGCAGTAGATACATTCGTTGAAGACGACAACATCAAAGGCTTCCGCCGGCGAGAAGATATCCATATCCGCAATGTGTAGCTCGATATTAGAGTGTTGATCTGCCAGTCGACGACTCTGCTCAATCGCTTCCGCCGATATATCTAATCCGACATACTTATCAAGACGATAGGGTAAAAGCAGCTCTAGGAGGCGGCCTGCCCCGCACCCAACATCCAGGACGCGGCGGGCACGGCATACATATACGATGTATCCTAACAGGATAAGATGGTGACCGAGCTCGTCTGGTGAGAAAAGATAGTCCCATTTTCCTGCAAGGTAAGAAGTTTCCCAATATTTTGCCTGCTTATTCATGTAATACCTGCTCAATGAGCTGTACTGAAGGAGCCTGAACCTCACGATCGCAAAAAATACGCCGCATGTAAGTAAGGCTGTCGCGCATGTCGCCGTTTTCGAGCATGGTCTGAACCAATTGTTTTATTCTCTCGGGCGTACATTGGGAAGGCAGGCAATACTGACCCAATTTGTGATAAAGGACTCGTGCGACGTTGCGGGGCTGATCGGTATCGAATGGAATCACCAGCATTGGGACACCACTCATGATTGCTTCCTTTATGCCACCCTGGCCGCCGTGAGTAATAAAGAGTTTCGAGCGCTTCAACAAATCTAATTGGGGAGCTGTTCGTACCATTACAACATTGTTTGGACGGCTCTCCGAGCTAAGTATGTTAAACATACCACCTGCCACCAAGACTAGCTGATAATCAGGTAGTGACGAGAAAGCGTGAATGATGCCCTTTAAGATTTCGGGAGCCTGCCGGTATCGAGCGTATTGCGTTCCAAATGAACAGTACACAATGGGGCGATCTGAAGCGATGCTGTCCCAAGGAAATGCGACTTCTTGTCTTTGATTAAACACCGATGGTTCAGCGTAATACATGAGGCCCAATCCCGTTTGCGACGGATCGATAACTTGCGGGATTTCCAATTCGTGCGGACAGAGAATCACTTCAGGGGCGCCGAATTTATAGGCGCTCGCCTGGTCCGGTAACCCTACACCGATGGCGACAATAGCCTGGGGAAGCGCACGGCTTAAGGCGTTGCCGAAAACGCGCACGAGTATTGAGTCACAAAGTAGACATTCGAAGCGAAGATTGCGAAGGCCGAGAATCAATTTATCGAAAAATTCACTGCCACTGGCGTTCTTGTAATGTGCAAGTAGCAGTTGGCTGGGATTGGCACCCATACTTCCGAATAAATCGTCACTATGATTCGCCGGTAGAACATCTGAGAATATTGAATAGCATGACAGCCGATGTGACCGAAAAAAGCTTTCGTATCTGGGTACAGTTATATAGGTCACAACGTGGCCGCGAGCCTGCAACAACTTGGCGACTCTGACAGTTGGAAGGATATGCCCCGCCTCGGGCAACATACATAATGCAAAGTGTGACATTGACCTGCCCCTTTGGCAGACGCTGATATCCCGCTGGGCGACCAAAATAGGACAAAG
>Ga0187894_10005254_pt1 | contig 13366 bp, 12 predicted proteins | sample GBC1701081metaG_FD_136650 | JGI IMG/M metagenome (GOLD analysis project Ga0187894, IMG submission 136650) | White microbial mat communities from a lava cave in the Kipuka Kanohina Cave System on the Island of Hawaii, USA - GBC170108-1 metaG ... | reverse complement strand
CACCCACATCGACGTGTCGTGCCAACAACTTGCCGGCCACGCGGAAGGACAACATCGTCTCATAGCGCGCTCGCACGTCCCCGGCGAAACTCATCACACTGTCAGTCTGATCCACGATTCGGGTGACCTTCACGGGCCGTGCAACCTGCTGGGGTTGTCTGTCTTGAGGGGTGCACCCAAGAAACATCGTCAGTAGTAGCAACAGGCAAGCGAGGAATTTGCCTCGCATGTTCACGATCGATGAGAGGGGTCTGTCTCCGATGAGTGCAGGCCCCCGGGGCGCTGCTCGTTTCGCGAAAGCACGCATCGGGAACCCCCGCTTGAGCTGGAGCAATGCGGCTTGGAACCCAGTTTGTCCGGTTGCTGCCGTGATCAACATTCGTGGTTTTGTCATATTGTCTCCTCTCTCGGCTTCTTGCGCGGCCAGCGCCAAAATGGCATGTGTTTGTATATGCAAGTACATAGTCAAAAAAATACCCTTACCCCGAAGGAAATCCGAACTTATTTGCTGCGAGCTTTCGCAAGAGTGTCGCTCCATCATTCCCGATAAACTTTTGCGTGCGATCCTGCGCCTTTCGCCAAGACGGGCCGATGCGATTCAGAAGATGACGACCTCGGGCCGTAATCTGCAACGGCAAGCCTCGACCGTCTTCTCCATCTGCAATCTCTTCTATCCAACCGTTGGTCAACATGATCTTGAGATTTCTGGTCAGCGTTGATGGGTCGAGGTGAAGACGCTTGCCAATGTCGATACGCCGAACGGGACCGACCTTTGCCACAGCCACCAGGAGATTAAGTTGTGTGGCTTTCAGACCGAACGGGCGAAGTTCATGATCGTAGATGCCCATGAGAACACGATTGAGTATGCGTGCACGACTAAACAGACACTCACACCTGATCTGATCAATGATACCGTTATCGTATTTCATTTTGTTCGATTCCATTTTCACAAGTATGTTGCATATACAAAGATCTTGTCACGTCCAAAAGCAATTCGCATTCCAGCAGGGGTTCCGCGTGACTTAGCCGTCGATGTCGCTGAAACTAGAGAAGATTGAGTGAACTCGTCCATGGATCTCTGTAGCGAAAACAGCAAAATGCCGAGGACGTTCTGCCGAAGTGACGGCACGGTGCCGAAATATCGGCGCTATTGTGCGCGAGAGCATCTGTCGGCTGAGAATTTTCCGGATGAATTTTCTGCTGCTAAGCTGCTACCAGGGCAGGACAAGCCAAAACCATCAGGCCCTATATCAAGATCAGCCTCTTTTATTGTTTCTTGTGGGGTTAGATTGTCAGAGGTTGTGCTATGTGAGATTTGTAACTTGCAGGAAGCTCAAAAAGGCGATGTTCTCACCCGCCCAACCCCGGCGCACCAAGACGCGCCTTGACCCAAGCAGGCCGCAGCGAGAACCTTCCGACTCCTTATACCTCACTTAAGGGGAGTGGCCGAGGGGCTGCCATCCCATGCCCCTTCAAAGCTCTCTTGCTTCTCTCTTCTTGGAATGGCACCCATGCTAGTCCTACTGCGCCCGTCGAACGAGCACATTCTGATCGTGCGCGTTCCGCGAGCAAAAAGGATAGTCTGGTGGCTCCCCCTTCCCTTCTGAGGCCGCGCGTTGCGCGAGCACAGAAGATCATCAGGCTCCATCCCGCTCCCTTTTCAGCATCCTGCCGCTAAACTTGGAATTGGGCGTCGTAAAGCCGTGCATACACCCCTTCGTGCCCGATCAACATTTCGTGCGTTCCATCTTCGACGACACGGCCGTGATCCACGACAATGATTCGATCGACGCCATGGATAGTGGAGAGTCGATGCGCAATGATGATCGTCGTCCGCCCTTGCGTGAGATCCTCTAGCGCCTCCCGAATCTTGACCTCAGTCTCCGTATCGATATTGGACGTTGCTTCATCGAACATGACGATCGGAGGATCTTTCAGAATCACACGGGCGATTGAGACGCGCTGCCGCTGTCCGACGGAGAGCTTGACGCCCCGCTCTCCGATCCAGGTATCGTATCCGTTCGGAAGCGCCAAGATGAAATCGTGCGCTCGAGCCACCTTGGCCGCCGCCTCAACCTCGCTCTGCCCGGCCGAGAGATCACCATACAGAATATTCTCTCTGACCGTGCCATTGAACAAGAATGGTTCCTGCTGGACCAACCCAATTTGGCTTCGGAGAAAGGCCAAGGGCAAATCGCGGATATCGTAGCCATCGATGGTAATGCTTCCTTGTGTCACATCGTAAAACCGCATCAGCAATTTGAGCGTCGTGCTCTTTCCCGCCCCGCTCGGCCCGACAAGCGCAACTCGCTCTCCCGCGCGGACAGCTAGCGCGACGTTGGTCAAGATCGGCGCATCGGCGCGGTAATGAAACCCGACGCGATGAAACTCGACTTCTCCTCGCAATCGAATGGCTGGTACGCGAGCGGCCGACCGATCCTTGACCTCCGGAACGAGATCAAGCACTTCGAACACCCTTTCGCTGGCAGCCAACGCATGCTGCAGCATATGATTGACTGAATGAATCTGATTGATCGGCACATAGAACAGCGCAAGATATGAGATGAACATCACGAGCTCGCCCACGGAAAGCCTATGTTGCAAGACTTCGGCAGTGCCGAACCAGAGCACCATGGCCGCGCCTAGACTCCCGATCAACATCATGCCCGGAGAGTAGTAGGACCAGAGGTACATGGCCTTCAAGGTATCTTGCCTGCAACGATCGCTCTTCCGGTCAAATCGCTCCTGTTCATAGGGTTGGCGATTGAAACCCATCGTCTCCCGGATGCCTGCCAACATGTCTTGCAAGAGGGCGTTCAGTTCGGCCGCTCCCTTTCGAATCGTGCGATAGTGGCTATGAACGCGTCTGGTGAACAGCGCGGCTCCCATCACCAAGAGAGGAATCGGCACAAGCGCCAACAGCGCCAATTTCCAATTGAGCATGAACAGCATGATCATGATCCCGATCAGCGTCAGTCCGGCTGTAATGATTTCTTCGAGCCCGTCGACGAAGATGCGCTGCATGTGCTCGGTATCATTCAACACCCGCGACATGATCTCGCCCGTCGGACGATTCTCGTAAAAGCTGATCGACAATCGCTGAAGCGCGGAGAATACCTGGACGTGCAGGTCATGGACGACTTGCTGCTCCAGCCCATTGTTCAGTCGAATCCGCATCGACCCGCAGAGGCTCCGCAGTACGTAGGCCGCACAAAGCCCCAGAAATACCCATATCAGGAGCTGGGTCTGACCAGCCTGGATTACATCGTCGATGATGACTTTGATCAGCCACGGAGGGATCAATTCGAACGCGGTCGCCAACCCGGCAAACAGAAACGTGCCGACCACCAAGGAACGGTGCGGGCTGAGATAGTGAAGCACTCGAAGCAGGGTTTTCACAGGCGCAAAATCTTTACGGAGAGTAGGTTAAATGGCGGGAGTGGGATCGTGTTGCCAGTACCTGCCAAATTCGTGGAGTTGCGTGAGCGTTGACATATCGGTCATACGATCCAAAAATACCTTGCCGATGAGATGATCCATCTCGTGCTGGATACAGACCGCATAGAGACCGGTCGCTTCGAAATCCATCGATTTACCATGACGATCCAGCGCCTGAACCCTCACGACTGACGGCCTCGTGACTTTTCCGCGCAACCCGTCTACGCTCAAACAACCCTCCCAGTTTTCGACTTGCTGCGGACCATAGAAAACAATCTTGGGATTGATGAGAACGGTTTGAGGAAATCCATCTTCCCCTTCACAGCCCATCACGACCAGTTGAATCGAGCGCGAGACCTGAGGGGCCGCCAAGCCGATCCCCGGTTCGCTCAGCATTGTCTCAATCAGATTGTCGATAAATTGCTGCAGGTCATACGTGCGAATGTCGCGAGGGTCAACCTTGGCCGCCATCTGGCGCAAGATGGGATTGCCGAGCTTTGCAATCGGGAGTCTAGGCATGGATCGTACCTATCATTCTTTCATCACGCCCTGCGCTGAGAGGGCACTTCGCAAAATATAACACAGGATTTTTTGCCCCCGCAAGGTAAGGCATGGTTACGCGAGACGGTTGATCTGGTTTGTTTTGTTTATCTGGTTGATTTGGTTCATCTGGTTAGTTTCGTTCGACCAAACGAACGAGACAAACCAAGTAAACGAGAGCACCAGTCGACTAGCGGGTCCTCGCAGGCCGTTTCGGATCCGACATTTCAAAGCTGTCCTTTTGAACGTTCCACCATTCGGACCACTCGGCCGCCCATTCTTGACGGTCTTGTTTGGTCGATGTCTCCCAATCATGGAACTCCGTTTCATGCCGGGTCAGAATCCATAACGAGTGCACCGCTGAGAGCGCGACAAAACGTTCCTCATCGGCAATCATCCCGACTAAAACCGATACCACCGGCTTTTCTCTTACATACCGTGCTTCGAACGCGGCGGCCTTCCGAATCGACGAATTCTGATCCTTCGCCATCACCTCAATCGCATCCGCAGCTTTGGACGAATCCAATCGAACGGCCACGCGCAAAGCATGTTCACGCACCCGCGGAATCTCGTTCGGCTCCTTCGCCGCGGCGACGAGAGCTGGAACCGCCGAGACCGCCTTCAACATCGAAATCGTTTCAATGACGTTATAGCGAATACGCGGTCCCGGCATGGTCAAGCCTTTGACCAAGACCGGCACGACTGGCTCGCCGAGATGTACGAATTCCCCCATCGCCCAAAACTCTTGCGGGCCTTCAAGCAGTGGCAGGAGGGCTTCCGCCCGCTGGACCTCTTCTGCCGTCAACGGTTTTGTATTCTGTGGGACCGATATAGCCGGCAGATCCTGTCCCTTCGGAGGCGCCTCATACGGCACCTGGACAGGAACAGCCCACCCCTTCCCTATAGACTCCGCCCACAGGGTCTGAACCATTCCCACCAGCACAACCAAGAAGACGATTCCCCAAAAATAAGAATGCCGTTGCTGCACCGTTATTCCCTTTCTTCCTCCTCACGAACACATACGCCGTGACCAAGCCCGAAGATTCGCCCCGCCAGAGCCGGCATGCCCCCTCCAATCAGCCGCGCGCCTCGAAGATCAGCGACAGTAGGCCACGAGAGGCGCCGAGGGCATGGATCGTGAGAAACACTATGCGGCAAGAATAACGCGGGCGGGTTGGGCACGATCCAACTACAATAGAGTCGCGTGGAGGAGTCTCGGCACAGGCTCAGAAATCGAGTCCTACCTTAGAATTGGAATCGCGAAGATGCTTGCGGACCCTGACCTGCTCCTGATGCTTGCGCAAAAGCTGTCGCCGAATGGCGTCGCGATCTTCGGCCACGATACGCACTAATCGATCGACATCCTCCGCATGTTCGCGGACCAATTCGGACAGCTTTGCCATTTGACTTTCAAGATGCTCGACCCGCCGGAGCGCGTCGACACTGCGGTCCACGGCCGGCCTCTGAGCTGCCTTCTGTTTCACTAGCGACGTGACCAATACATCCCGCTTCATACTCACTCCTTTGCTCGAATACTCACCGACCTTCTTAGGCTGTCCTGCCTAGTATCGGCTCAGACTCTCGCGATGTCAACGAGTCTGCTTTCTTTCTATTTCCTCAACGTCCTGTTACAATTCGCGGCGATGCAGAATATTTTCACCATGGTGCTGGCGGGGGGGAAGGGCGAGCGTCTTCAGCCCCTCACCGAACATCGGGCCAAGCCCGCGGTTCCGTTTGGCGGGAAGTATCGCATTATCGATTTTACGCTCAGCAATTGCCTCAACTCGGGGCTTCGAAAAGTCGCAGTCCTCATCCAGTACAAATCCCACTCGCTCGATCGGCACATCCGCTCAGGCTGGAATATCCTTAACGCCGAGCTTGGCGAATACATCGCTTCAATTCCACCCCAGCAACGAATCAGGGAGGAATGGTATCAAGGCACCGCTGATGCTGTCTACCAAAACCTGTTCCTGCTTGACAACGAACAATACGACTATGTGCTCATCCTTGCCGGCGACCATATCTACAAGATGAATTATATGGAGATGTTCCATTGGCTGATCGCCAAAAGCGCCGATGCCGTGGTCGGCGCGATCGATATTCCGATCGAAGACGCCCATCGATTCGGCGTGATAGCCGTGGATGATGATTTCCGGATTACAAACTTTATTGAGAAAGCGGCTCAGCCTCCGTCAATCCCCAACGATCCGACTCATGCCTTTGGCTCGATGGGCATCTACCTGTTTCGCACCAATGTCCTCCGCGAGCTATTGATTGCAGACGCCCAGGAGGGAGGAAGTCACGACTTCGGGAAGAATATCATTCCGCGAATGCTGCAAGGTCGACGTGTTTACGCTTATAAATTTGTCGACGCGAACAATAAAGATGTGAAGTATTGGCGGGACATCGGAACATTGGACGCATACTGGGAAGCGAACATGGACCTCGTCGCGGTGGATCCCCTATTCAACCTCTACGACCAGCACTGGCCGATTCGAACCTATCAAGGGCAATTTCCACCCGCTAAATTCGTCTTCGCGCAAGACTATCAGGGCGGCAGGATGGGCGTGGCCCTAGATTCCATCGTCTGTGGCGGCTGCATCTTCTCCGGTGGCCGGGTGCAAAACTCAGTGCTGTCGCCGAACGTCCGTGTCCAGGACAATGCGGACGTGCGTGAATCGGTCGTCATGGAAAACGTCGTCATCGGCACACAAAGCCGTATCAGACGGGCCATCATCGACAAGGATGTCATTATCTCGCCCAACTCGGAGATCGGCTACAACCGAGAGGCCGACGCCCAGCGATTTACCGTCACCGAATCCGGCTTGGTCGTGATTGCAAAGGGAATGAAACTGCATGCCTCCCTCGATTCATCCGGTTGATCTGATTATCGCTCTTCGCGACAAGCATTTGACTCCTGCCATCGTGTTCCTCACGTCGCGCCGCGCCTGCGATGAAGCGATGCAGGCGTTCGACCATAGCCGCATCCTCCTCCCGCCGCCTCGCCAAGAAGCCATCGCCACCGTGCTGGAAAAGGTGATCGCCCAATATCCCAGCATCGCCGAACACCCGCTCATTCCGACCGTTCAGCGCATCGGCGTGGCTGCGCATCACGCAGGCCATCTGCCATCGTGGAAAATCGCGGTTGAGGAACTGATGCGTCATGGCTGCCTCGATGCCGTCTTTGCCACGACCACACTCGCAGCCGGAGTCGATTTCCCTGCGCGAACCGTCATCATCACGCAGTCCAGCATTCGCAAGTCGCGCGACTTCACGGACTTGACAATCGGCGAGGTGCAGCAGATTGCCGGTCGCGCGGGACGCCGAGGCAAAGATCTCGTGGGCTTCGCCATCGTTACCCCTTCGCCCTACATCGATCTGAACGTGCTGACCAAAGGGTTCACCGGCCATCCGGAAGCGATCAACAGCCAATTCGTCATCAGCTATCCGATGGTCCTGAATCTTTTGAAAGCCCATGCCCTGGATCAAATCCAACCGATTCTCGCCAAAAGCTTTGCGCAATTTCAGCTTAACCAGCGCGCCGAGGTCCTGGAACGGAAATTGGACGGCCTGCGCGATCAGATGGAACCGTTCGGGCCACGCGTCTGTACCGACTGGATCACAGAATGGCAGACCTTCGACCATGTTCGCCGGCAGAAATCTCACCGTGCCCCCGTCAGACGGCACGAGCCACCGGAAGTCGCCGCACGCTTTCACTTTCTCACCCCCGGCCGCGTGGTGAGCTTCGCCCGTGGCCGAGGCGTAGTCCTCCGGCAATATCGCAGCAAGGGACAGAAGAGTCCGATGATCACAGCACTGCGCCTGGGCGGAGGCATTACCGAATCCCCTGCCTCCACAGTGACCGAAGTGTCCGACCGTGTCCTCGACTGCGTGGACGCGCCGGCCTATCCCTGGTGTACACCGGAAAGCGTGGAAGAGTTACTCCATCACCTGGAGGAATTGCCTGGCAGGCTGCCGGAGCTTCCCATCCTGGTTCCGAAAGACAATGAACCGATTCCGGACGCCATCGTGCAAACCCTGGGCGACTTTGCCTGTCCAACCTGTCCTTCGCGTCCCGCTTGTCAGAGGGACTATCCCCTCGCCTCAAAACTTCGGCAAGAACGGCATCGACACGTCAAATCGATCCAAGCGCTGAGGACGAGTCTCTGGCACCGTTTTCAAGAGAAGATCGACGTCTTGCAACAGTTCGGGTATCTCACGCCGACGGCTCATTTGACCGATGACGGCGAATGGGCCAGGCTCATCCGCATCGACCACTCACTGCTTATCACAGAATTGCTGCGGGCCGATGCGTTCAACGGGGCAGATCCCTCCATGCTGGCTGCCGTCATGTCGAGCATCGCGCATGACGACGACCGCCCCGGCGCATTCCCTCGCATCAGTCCGGGATTGGCTTCATTGCTCGGACAGGTTCGAAAACTTGCTGCGGCGCTCTCGCCGCATGAAGACCCCCCACTCTTGCGGGCCGACATTGCCGCAGTGACGGAACGGTGGATCGGCGATCCCGCTCTCACATGGATCGGTCTCTGTAAAACCACGACGATGGCTGAAGGGGATATCTATCGGCTCTTAGCACGAACCTTGGAATTTCTTTCACAACTGCACACACTCAAGGATACACATCCGGGATTGGCAGACACCGCGTCACGTGCCATCGCAGCCCTGCGCCGTGGTGTGCTGGAGGAATTGCCGTGAAGGCGTCGCTCGTCACTCGTGAAGCGTATCTCGCCCACGGATTCGGACGTTTCACGTTTCACGTTTCAAGACCAGCGAGACAACGATGACCGCCGAAGAACTCGAGCAACTGCTGGCTCAACAACCGATCGCCCTCTTGCACCGTCTTGCGCGCGGGAGAGTTCAGCGACACTTCCGCGCAGGCAAACGCCGCTTGATCGAAGTCTTACTGCGTCACTCTGCCGAAAATCGCGCAGGTTTTGAGTCCGACCTGATGACATTGATCAGCGAGAAGCAGGCTCGCTCAGTCCTACCCCATCAGCAATCCCCTGCCGTGCGCAAACCGAAACCCTCGGCACCGCAGCATCGCACCGTTCACAAGCAGGTTGAGCAAGTATCCCATGAGCCGGCCATCACACTGTCCAACTGGTTGGAGGGACTGGGGGTGCCGCCAACGAAAGCCTTTGTCCCGGATGCCTGGCAAGAAGATGCTGTCGCCAAACTAAGAGAGAGTGACGTAGTTGTGAGCGTTCCGACAGGAAGTGGAAAGACCTATGTCGCGGTTGAAGCGGCTCGTCGGGCCATTGCGGAAAATCGGACCGTCATCTATACGTCACCTCTCAAAGCCCTCTCGAACACCAAGTACACGGAGTTCTCGAAAATATTCGGCCCAGACCAAGTCGGCATTCTGACCGGCGATCGGCGCGACAACGGGCAAGCACCTCTCCTGATCATGACGACGGAAATCTTGCGAAACCTCCTCTACGACGCAGGAGGAGGCGAGATCGACGTACGGTTGGATACGCTAGGTCTTGTCATTTTGGACGAGTCGCAATATATCGCAGATCCTGAGCGGGGTGTCGTCTGGGAAGAAACGATTATCTTTTGCCCGAGCCAAGCACGGCTGCTTTTACTCTCCGCTTCTATCGGCAACCCGCACGATATCGCCGAGTGGCTGACCTCGATCAGACCGACTCCCTGCCACTTGATCCGCCACAGCACGCGCACCGTCCCGCTTCGCGCCGGTTACTTACATCCGAACGGCAAACTCACACCGCTCTTCCGCACCGTCGGCATTCCTCACGGCCATCCAAGCCATCTCCATCCAGAAGCCAAACGGCTCTTTGCCCAATACGAAGACGACACGCTGCCTTCACGCTCTCGACAATAACAGGGTGTTCAAAAGTTGGCTAATTGGATCTCAGAACGTAAAATTGAGGCCGGCCGTAAGCCCGTGCCGGAAAGATTGGAACTGGGTCAAGGGAAATTCGGAAGAGCCACTCACACCGTTGATGGTTACATCTCCGTCAAGCATCCGATTCCACCACACACGATATCCCACGTTCAGTCCCACGTTCTTCGTAAACATGAACTTTGCCCCCACATCAGCATCCGCTCCAATGCCGATACCCAACATCGAGATGCTCGGATTCTGCTGCAGATCACTTCGTAGATGGTGAATGTCGTTGTTCTGAATAATGCTCAGCGGGAGCAGTGCCACGCTTCCCAACAGGCTCAATTGCCGGGTCAGGCGATACTCCGTCCTGCCACCCACACGAAGCGAATACCAGTTAGTTGTGTTCGTAATGACTTCTGTGTTGCTCCCTACCGGAGGTGAGGGGCCGGCCGGATTACAGAGTACGTCTCCTCCGCCCAGATCTATGGTCGACCCCGCCGTCGTACAAGTCACCTGCCCCAGACCAACTGCCGTATATTTTGTGTGCCAATACTGAAACCCGCCAAACACATCCAGCCATCCTCGATGGTTGGCAAAACTCAGCACTCGCCCGCCGGCATCTGCGTTGAGATACCACATGCCGTCGCCGCTTAAATTACTGTTTGTTTGCAAGGAAGGGTTTCCACCGTCAGCTGCCAGATAGTCGTAGTCCGTGAGCCGTCCACCCCCGATACCTGCAACGCCGATATTAAGCCGCCCAAACAATCGCGGCGTGAACCACAACGTCCCAGCAATATCAAATACGTTCGTCCCGACATCCTTATAAATGAGTTTGGAGGAAGGATTCCCTAGCAAGGGAGATGAGGAGGACGCATCATGCGCCCAGCGCGTCTCTCCTGAACTGATCCACGTTCCTATCGCCAAATCAAACCTGGGTCGTGATTCTGTATTGGAGTCCTGCGCCGCTGCAAACTGAACCGCGCATGCAAGACCAAGGATCGTGAGCCACCCGCACAGCACAGTTACGGATGTCCGTCGACTCCACCAATTCATCGTCTCGCCCCCCCGCGTTGGATAATCACCGTGTCCACACAGCGCTGAGCCGTATCCGGCATGACTCGTTGGCAAGCCGCGCGGATATCCTCTTCAATGAACATCCGTTGAAGATAGGCGGAGAGCCACACTAGCCATGAACCGAGCGCGACAATCAGCACCACGCCTACGACCCATTGCCAAACGGGAAATGTCCGGGCGGCAACCATAGCGGGTACTTCAGCAGCTTCTGGCTCTTTTGGAACTGATTGGAGATTGGCCATCATCCTCTCTCACACTCAACCGCGCAGACTATTTGCCTCACATCATGAAAAAGTCTACATGAGAATGATGAATCTGAACACTGTTTGGGAATTCCCATCGACATCTGTTCACCAGCAGGAGGACAAGTCGAAATCATTGAAGACGCCGCATCTGGACCATCAGCCATCCAAATGCTCCAGACACATATTTGCTCTACAGACTATGTACTCACCCTAATCGCATAGGGCATGTGGTACTTACGGGCAATGAAAACATCTACGCGCCAGAACCGAGTTAGAGCATTTTAAAGGGACGCTCCACACCTCACACCTTCTTCACTTGACCCTCTCTCCCAGACAACTGTATAACCTCCCTGGCTGACTTCCGCATTCCTACTCTGCCTCCTCCAGATGTGGGCTGGCATCAGGGTTTCGGCGAAGCAGTCTCACCGTGCGCCCGTAGCTCAATGGATAGAGCACCAGACTACGGATCTGGGGGTTGGGGGTTCAAGTCCCTCCGGGCGCACCATTTTACTATCCTGATTCCGCTCAGTTAGCGAAGTGAGTCCCGTACTGGGCTGATACGTCCCCTCGGTTGGTTGCGCGGAGGGGTGTATTTTGCCCTTCAGACTCCAGGCTGTCGAGCCCGCCTAACAGCCCGGCGATTCCGATCCGAGAACAAATGCCCGTAGGGGGTAAAGATCAAGCAGGTACGATTAAGATGAGCTTGGGAATTGGGGCAGATCACCGTTGAGTCAAGTGAGAAATCGGAAAGACAAACCTTTCCGTATACGTCCCACCCAGCCTATAGTGCCGCAGGTAAGGCTGAAGTTAGTCTACGTGGTGCAATCAAGCATGAAATAGGAAAACCGCAAAAGCCCTGCGTTCCCTCTCCCCTTGAATGCATCCGTCCCCCGCCGTTCCAACGACACCCAAAAGGATGGCGCGCCTCGCTCAATCGAATGAATGATGAGGCGCACATCCTGGCGTGCCATCATGTGTCATATGGAAACCACAAAATCATAGCCGCCCCCAGCGCGAATACGCCGACTAATAGGCCCATCACAACGGCAATTTCCACGATAACCTCCTGGGTTGCTGGTGGATTTGACTAGACCAAAAAGAACGGCGCGACCCCCTCAATCGTATGAAACGGGGGGACGCGCATTCACTGCGTGGCATCAGCTGTCATATGGAAACCACAAAATCAGAGCCGCTCCCAATGCGAAGATGCCGACGAAGAGTCCGGGGATTAGGGCAATTTCCATGATAACCTCCTGGATTGATGGTGGATCCGACTATGGGTTCCTCTGATCGGTTGATCTCGGTAGCGCCATTGCCGCTGGCATTGATACCACAAGCGCCTGTTTAGGGCAACTAGTAGTTTGATGGGAGCCATTACTAGGGCCAGATTCACTGGTTGAAAGACAGTTGGTGCTGTTCCTTGCGCAAAGGAACGTGCCCAAGAGGGAAAGATAAAGGATGAGGCCTAGCACCCTACACATTTTCCACAAACACGACACCAAGCAGTTCCTATTACTGGCAGGGAACTACCTTATTGGGCCAGAAAAATTGAATGCAGCAGGGACGCAGTTTCATTCGCACTCGCACTCACGCCACGTACCGACACCTGAACGGGACCTTTTCCGCACGTTGTCCATGCGCCGACCCGAGACCGACGTGTCGTACCCTGTACCGACCGTCACATGCTGCCCTTACCATGTCGTTTCAATTGCACCGGCCGTGGACGGTTGAAGAGGTATATGGAGATTTGATACAAGGTGGGGATGAGCGGACACCGATGAGGATACGTTTCAAAGTCAACCAGCCGGCAAATCGCTCACCCTGTGAGCATCAGCACCTGACATTGAACGGACGATACCTGACATTGAGAGGGATTGACCTCACGCGTTCGAGGGAACGCTATACTTGTAATGCGTGCGGTAAACCGGTTGTTCGCACACTCAATGCGTCCGGGTCCTACTTGGTCTCTGATCATCACGCCACTCCGACAAGTCCGTCCACACCATCCGACGCCGGGAATTGATCCCGTTCACCCAGGCCGATCGATACCCGCCACCCTCAGCAGACGGTAGACCGCCAACAACCCATCTGCCCTGACGTCGCCCCTTCGCGTCGCACTCCTGCGGCGACCACGCGATCCGGCATTTCCCCACGCACAGCCTTCTGGTTTGGAGTCAAGTATAACTTGACGACGTTT
>Ga0187894_10005253_pt1 | contig 13367 bp, 11 predicted proteins | sample GBC1701081metaG_FD_136650 | JGI IMG/M metagenome (GOLD analysis project Ga0187894, IMG submission 136650) | White microbial mat communities from a lava cave in the Kipuka Kanohina Cave System on the Island of Hawaii, USA - GBC170108-1 metaG ... | reverse complement strand
GCGAACGGCGATCACGAGCTGCGCAACTGGATCGTCGGCGCGGGTGCGATGGGCGCGCGCAAGCTCGAAGTGACCTGGTACCGCGCGTCGTGGGTCTCGACCGGCTTCCGCGTGTTCGGGATCTGGCACTGAGATGTGCGTCGTCGATCTCCACAACCACATGGTGACCGAGGAGGTCGTGGCGTTCCTCGCGCGCGAGGGCGCGCGCCTGGCGACGCACATCGTCGAGACGCGTGAGGGGCGCTTCGCGCGCATCGGCGACGCCGCGCAGCGCCCGCTGCATGCGCGCATGTGCGATGCGCGCGCTCGGATCGCGGAGATGGACCGGCTCGGCATCGACGTGCAGGCCGTCTCGTGCACGCCGTTCGTGCTCTACGCGGACGCGGCTCCCGACATCGCGCTTGCCGTCGCGCAGGCCAATAATGACTCGCTCGCGGCTACGGCGCGCGCGCACCCCGAACGCTTCGCTCCGCTCGCGTCGGTTCCGCTGCAGGATCCGGAGCGCGCCGCGCGCGAGCTCGAGCGCGCGGCTGCGCTCGGACTGCGCGGCGTCGAGATTCCCGCACGCGCGGGCAGCCTCGACCTCGACGCCCCGAGCCTCGAGCCGTTCTGGTCGGCCGCCGAGGCGCTCGCGTTCCCGATCTGCATCCACCCGTTCGAGGCGTCGCCTCGCGGTGCGTTCGCGCGCTACGCGCTCTCGCCGCTCGTCGGGAACCTGTTCGACACCGGCCTCGCGGCGACGCTGCTGGTGCTCGGCGGTGTGCTCGAACGGCATCCACGGCTGCGCGTCGTCCTCTATCACGGCGGCGGCACGTTCGCGGCGCTGCTCGCGCGCATCGAGAAAGGCTACGAGCTGATTCCCGAGACACGCGCGGCGTCGACGAAGCCGCCATCCGCATATCTCGCGCAGTTCTTCGTCGACACGGTGACGTTCGATTCCGGCTGGCTCGGCTACTTGGTCGGCCGCTTCGGCGCGGATCACGTGGTGCTCGGCAGCGACTATCCGCTGCCGCTCGGCCCGCGCGATCCGGTCGCGGAAGTTCGCGCGCTCGGTCTCGCGCCCGAAGCGGAGCGCGCGGTGCTGGGCGGCAACGCCCGCGCGCTGCTGGGCATCCCGCGCCCCGCGGAGGCGGCGGCATGAGGCTCGCGGGCAAAGTCGCAGTGATTACGGGCACGAGCCCGAACATCGGTGGCGGAATCGCAGAGGTGCTGGCGAGCGAGGGCGCGCGCGTCGCTTGTGTCGACAACGTCGCAGTCAATGCCGAGGACTGCGCGACCGGCATCCGCAAGCTCGGCGGCGAGGCGCTCGGTTTCGTTGCGGACATCACGACCGAGGCCGGTGTCGGCGACATGCACGCGCGCGTGGCACGCGCACTCGGGCCGGTCGACGTGCTCGTCAACAACGCCGCGATCTTCAACCAGAAGGGCGTGCTCGACATGCCGCTCGCCGAGTGGTCGCGGCAGCTGGCGGTGATCCTCGATGGCGCGTTCCTGTGCACACAGGCCGTCGCGCGCGAGATGGTCGCTCGCGAGCGAGGCGGCGTGATCGTGAACGTGATCTCGACCGCGGGCCATCAGGGCCAGCCGCGCAACGTCGGCTACTGCACCGCGAAGTCGGGCCTGCTGAACTTCACGCGCTCGGTCGCGATGGAGCTCGCGCCGCACGGCATCCGCGTGAACAGCCTGACGCCGACCGCGACCGATCCGCGCGAGGGCATGGAGCGCGCGGTGCGCTGGGGGCGCCCCCGCCCGTCCGATCGCCTGATCGAGGCCTTCGAGCCGTTCCGGCGCGGTGTGCCCACTCAGCAGCTGCCATCGCCGAGTGATTACGGACGCGCGGTCGTCTACCTGGCTTCGGAGGATGCGCGCCACGTCACCGGCACGGACCTGCGCGTCGATTCGGGCGCCGTCGCGCGTTATTGGGCGTGGGACCCGCACGTCGGCAGCTGACTCGCGAGGAGATCGCATGTTCGACTTACAGCGAAGCGACGAACAGATGGAGCTGCTCACGCTCGTCCACGCTTTCGCGGAAAAGGAGATGCGCCCGCTCGCGCGCGATGCGGAGAAGGCGCGGCAGGTGCCGGTCGCGCTCGGCAACGCGCTGCACGCGCTTGGCGTCAGCTGCCCGATCCCCGAGGAGCAGGGCGGCCAAGGCGCTCTCGACCTCGTCTCGTACCTGATGATCGCCGAGGAGCTCGCGTGGGGAGATCCTGGCATTGCGTACGCATCGCTCGCGGCCGGGCACGCGGCGATCCTGATCGCGCGCTGCGGGACGCGCGATCAACAGCGCGCGTGGCTGCCGCACTTCATGCAGGCGGCGCCCGCGAGCAGCTCCGTCCTCTTCTACGAGGGCTTCGGCCGCGCTCCCTCCGAGCTGCGCACGAGGGCCGAGCTCACAGCTTCGGGCTGGCGCATCACCGGCGCGAAATCGGAGGTTCTCCATCCCGCCGCGCCGGACGTCGCGGTGATCGTCGCGAGGCGCGCCGACACGCAGGCGCTCGCTGCCTTCGCGGTGAGCGGTGCTCTCGAAGGTGCCAGCCTCACACGCGACGACCGCGCGCTCGGTCGCATCGGCCTCGGCGCGGCGCCGACCGGCGCGCTGCGCTTGACCGACGTAGCGCTTCCAGAATCCGCGCTGCTCTCAGGCGCGGACGATCTCGCGCTCGAGCGCGCGATCGCCTGGGTGCGCCTGACACTCCCGGCGCTCGCGCTCGGCTGTGCGCGCGCCGCAAGCGAATTCGCGCGCGAGTACGCGACGCAGCGCGTCGCGTTCGGCCGACCCATCGCGGCGTTCCAAGGCGTTGCGTTCCCGCTCGCGGATTCGGACATGGCGATCGACGCGGCGCGCCTCGAGCTATGGGAGACCGCGCGCGCCGTGGAAGCGAGTGACGATGCGCGCCAGATCCAGCAGCGCACGGGTGCGTGCGTCGCGCGCGCCGGCGAGGTGGCACTCCAAGCGACGCGCGACGCGCTGCAGACGCTTGGCGGCCACGGCTTCATCACGGACTACCCGGTCGAGCGTTGGTATCGCTGCGCCGCCGCGCTCGCGGCGATCGACTTCGATCCGTCATTCCTCGGAACTCACTACGTCACCTGAGAGGTGAAGCTCTTGGCATTCGACATCGATCTCTCGAAGCAAACGCTCGAGTTACGCGATCGTGTGGTCGACTGGGCCGTCACGCAGGCCCGCCCGCTCGCGCGCGAAGCCGATCACACGCACGCCCCTCCGCGCGGCGCGGACGCTGTGCTCGCTGCGTGTCCGATCGATCTGGCGCGGCTCGCCGGGGTCAAGCAGAAGCCGGGGCCTTGGGCGGAAGCCTTCGCGTCCGACGGAGCCTACGTGGTGGCGGCGCTCGTGCAGGAAGCGGTCGCGTATGGAGACAACTGGCCGCTCTGGGCGCGCGCCGGGTCGATCGGCCAGAACGTCGTGAAGGCGATGGGGACGGAAGCTCAGAAGGAAAGATGGATCGCGCCGCTGGCGCGCGGCGAGATGAGCTGCGCGGCGTTCGCGCTGACCGAGCCTCACTTCGGCTCCGACGTCGCGCAGGTCGCGACCAGCGCGACGCGCGACGGCGATCGCTGGCTGATCAACGGCACGAAGATGTACTGCAGCATGGGCGCGAGCGCGGACTACGTCGTCGTGTTCGCCACCGTCGACAAGACCGCCGGACGTCACGGCATTCGTGCGTTCGTCGTCGAGCGCGGCGCGTCCGGGTTCACGGTCGCGAAGCGCAACGAGGAGAAGCTCGGGATTCGCTCGGCCGAGACCTCGGAGCTGTTGTTCGAGAACTGCGCGGTGCCGCTCGATCATTGTCTCGGCTTCGATCCCAAGGAGACCGCGGGCAGCAGCGGGCGAGGGGGCGAGCGCAAGCAGAGCGGGTTTTTGGGCGCGCTGACGACTCTGGGTACGACGCGCCCGCTGCTCGCGGGCATCAGCCTCGGCATGGCCCGCGCTGCGAAGGACGTCGCGGCGACCTGGGTGCGCGAGCGCGAGAGCGAGTTCACGCGCGAGCGCTTTGCGTGGCTCGCGCACGATTTTGCGCGCATGGAGGATGCGCTCGCGCACGCACGACGGCTGGTGCTGCGCGCGTGCTGGATGAAGGACCGAGGCCTCCCTAACACTCGGGCGGCGGCGGCCGCGAAGGCCTATGGCCCGCCGGTCGCCGAGCGCGTGATCCGTAGAGCGCTGCAGATCATGGGATCGGACGGCGCTTCCGAGCGGTACCTCGTCGAGAAATGGCATCGCGACATCAAGATCTACGACATCTTCGAAGGCTCGGGCCAGGTGATGCGCATGACGATCAGCCGCGACCTGATGGGCGCCGGCGCCGCGCGCGGCTGAGCCGCCCAGGGAGGAACGCGATGAGCCTGCGTAGCAGCTATCTCGACGACGACAGCGAGCGCGGGCTCTTCCGCGTGCAGCGCGGAGCATTCCTCGACCCCGACGTGCTCGTCGAAGAGCGTGCGCGCATCTTCGAGCGCTGCTGGCTGTACTTGGGGCACGAGTCGGAAGTTGCGGAGCCGGGCGCCTTTCGCATGCGGGAGCTGGGCACGCGAAAGATCGTGTTCGTGCGCGGCAAGGACCGCGTCGTGCGCGCGCTGCTGAACTCGTGCACGCACCGCGGCGCCGAGGTGTGCCGCGAACGCGCCGGCAACGCGAACAGCTTCCAGTGCTTCTATCACGGCTGGACGTTCGGCAACGACGGAAGGCTGATCGGAGTTCCCGGGGACGACGCCTACACGCCGGCGTTCTCGCGCGAGCAGCTCAGGCTTCACGAAGCGCCGCGGCTCGAGGCGTACCGCGGCTTCTACTTCGTCTGCTTCGACGCCAACGCGGTCTCACTCGCAACGTATCTGGCGGGCGCCACGGAGTATCTCGACCTCGTCGCCGACCAATCCGAGCTCGGCATGGAGATCGTCGGCGGCACGCAGTCTTACGCGATCAACGCGAACTGGAAGCTACTCGTCGAGAACAGCTACGACGGCTATCACGGCCTGATCACGCATGCGCGCTACTTCAAGTACCTCGCAGGCTCGGGCGCCGTCGGGACTCCGATCGGCGGAACCGTCAATTGTGCGCGAGAGCTCGGCAATGGTCACGCCGTGGTCGAATACACCGCACAGTGGGGACGGCCGATCGCGCACTGGGTGCCGTCGTTCGGCGAGGCGATGGCGCCGGAGATCCGTGAGATCCGCGCGCAGCTCGAGCGCCGGCTCGGCCCGGAGCGCGCGCACCGCATCGCGACCACGAGCCGCAATCTCGGCGTTTTCCCGAACCTCGTGATCAACGACATCATGGCGATCACGGTGCGAACTTTTCATCCGCTCGCGCCGGGCCGCATGAACGTCGAAGCGTGGTCGCTCGCGCCGCGTGGTGAAGCGAGCGAGCACCGCCGCCATCGGCTTGAGAACTTCCTGACGTTCCTCGGGCCTGGCGGCTTCGCGACGCCCGACGACATCGAGGGCCTCGAATCGTGCCAACGCGGCTATGCCACGGCGCCTGACGCGTGGAACGACATCTCGCGCGAAACCGCGGCGAGCGCCCCGACGGTCACCGGCGAAGCGCAGATGCGCGCGTTCTGGAGGCGCTGGCAGGAACTGCTCGCGCCGAAAGTCACGTCCCTCGCAGAGGCGCGCCGTGCCGCGGCTCGCTGAAGCGGCCCGAGTGCAGCCGGCCGCGCCGCTGACGCGCGTGGAGGTCGAGGACTTTCTCTACGCGGAGGCGGCTCTGCTCGACGAGTGGCGGCTCGATGAGTGGCTCGCGCTGTTCACGGAGGACTGCACCTACAGCGTGCCATCCACCGACTCACCCGAGGCGGACCCGAGCGACACGCTGTTCCTGATCGCGGACGACGCAGCTCGGCTGCGATCGCGGGTCGAGCAGTTGTTGGGGAAGAACACGTGGTCCGAGAACCCGCACGCGCGCACGCGCAGGCTGCTCTCGAACGTGAGGATCCGAAAGCTCGAGGGGGCGCGCGTGTGGGTGACGGCGAACTTTGCGGTCTACCGGCTGCGCTCGAACCAAGTGGGCACCTACGTCGGCCGGTACGAGTACGTGCTCGAGCACGAGGGCGCGCGGATCCGCATCGAGCACCGGCGCGCGATTCTCGATCTCGAGTCGCTGCGCGACGTCGGCAAGCTGAGCTTCATCCTCTAGCGCCGCAGCGCGCGCAGGAGCTCCCATGGATCTCGGCATCGCAGGGCGCCTCGCGATCGTGTGCGGCGGCAGCAAGGGCCTCGGACGCGGCTGTGCCGAAGCGCTCGCGAGCGAAGGCGCGCACGTCTTGCTCGTGGCGCGCAGCGCAGAAGCGCTCGAGCGCGCAGCCAGCGAGATTGCAGCTCTCAGCGGCGCCAAGGTGGAAGCAGTGGTCGCGGACGTTGCGACTCCGGAAGGCCGCCGCGCGATTCTCGCGGCCTGCCCGACCCCCGACATTCTCATCAACAACGCCGGCGGCCCGCCGCCGGGCAACTTCCGCAGCTGGTCGCGCGAAGACTGGATCCGCGCGCTCGACGCCAACATGTTGAGCGCGATCGAGCTGATCCGCGCGACGCTCGACGGCATGATCGAGCGCCGCTTCGGCCGCGTCGTGAACATCACGAGCCACATGGTGAAGTCACCGGCCGGCATGCTCGGGCTCTCGAACGGCGCGCGCGCCGGCCTCACCGGCTTCGTCAGCGGCCTCTCGCGCGAGGTGGCGGCGCACAACGTGACGCTCAACAACTTGCTGCCGGGCCAGTTCGACACGGACCGCCTGCGCGCGAATCACGAGAAGTTTGCGGCAGCTTCCGAGCGCAGCTCCGACGACGTGCGCGAGAGCATGCGCCGGCAGATTCCGGCTCGGCGTTTCGGATCGCCGAGGGAGTTTGGCGCGGCCTGCGCATTTCTCTGCAGCGCAAACGCGGGCTTCATCACGGGGCAGAGCCTGCTGCTCGACGGCGGACAGTTCCCCGGCCTGATGTGAGATGAGGCTGAATGTCTAGAGCAGCCGAGCTGCCGAGCGAGCTGGCGCGCGTCGTCGCGGAGCCGCAGTCCTACGCGCAATGGGACGCGCTGCACGCCGCGCTCGCCGAGATTCGCCGCGCACATCGATTCGCGCGCGCGCAGCTGCCCGAGTATCCGGCGTTCTGGGTCGCCTCGCGGCTCGCCGACGTGCGCGAGGTCGCGAGCCGTAACAACGAGTTCCTGAGCGGACTCGGCGGGCTGCTCACGCGCGAGCAGCTCGCGTTCGAGACGAAGCGCGGCGCCGGCCAGCTGTTTCGCTCGATCGTCTCGATGAACGAGCCAGGACATCGCGCTTACCGGGCGCTCACGCAGAGCTGGTTTCAGCTCGCGGGCCTAAGGCGCTTCGAGCCGCGCATCCGTGCGCTGGCGCGCCGCCATGTCGAGCGCTTGCTCGCTACCGGCGGCAGCTGCGATTTCGCGAGCGAGATCGCCGCGCACTACCCGCTGCTCGTCGTGATGGCGATTCTCGGCGTCCCCGAGGAGGACGAGGCGTTCCTGCTGCGCCTCACGCGCGAGTACTTCGGAAATCGCGACGAAGATCTGACACGCGGCGGCGCTGCGCGCTCCGCGGTGGCGGCGCAGGCCTCGGTGCGCGAGGTGATCGAGGAGGCGAGCGCCTACTTCGATGCGCTGTCCGCAGAACGGCGGCGCGCGCCCGCGGACGACCTGATCAGCGTCATCGCGAACGGACGCGTGGACGGCGCGCCGCTCCGCGACGTCGAGGCGATGGGGTACTACATCACGGTCGCGTTCGCGGGGCACGACACGACCTCATCCTCGATCAGCGGCGCGCTCTGGGCGCTCGCCGAACGCCCCGATCAGCTCGCGCGAGCTCGCGCCGAGCGCGCGCTGATTCCGAGCCTCGTCGAGGAAGCCGTACGCTGGACCGCGCCGATCCACATGTTCGTGCGCACGGCAGCGTGCGACGCCGAAGTGGCCGACCAGCTCGTGCGCAAGGGCGAGCTCGTCGTGCTGAGCTTCCCGTCTGCGAACCGCGACGAGGAAGTCTTCGATTCTCCGTTCGAGTTTCGCATCGACCGCGCGCCGAATCGGCAGATCGGCTTCGGCTTCGGCGCGCACATGTGCCTCGGCGTCCACCTCGCCCGCATGGAGATCGCGATCTTCTTCGAGGAGCTTCTGCCACGACTGGATGCGCTCGAGCTAGCTGGGCTCCCGAAGCGAACCGTGACCAACTTCGTCGGCGGCCCGAAGTCGCTGCCGATCAGGTTCCGCCCGCGAGCCGCTAGCGCGCGAAGCTAGCTGCGCGTTTCTTCGGATCGTGCGAGTGTGGCCCGCCACGTTCAGCGTGCAGTTCGCGTCGGCTGCGGCGCCTCGGGCGGCGAGTGGCCCGATGAGACTCACGCGCGCGAGAAGATCGCCCCCGCCATCCCGGACGAAACCAGGACGTTCTCGACGCGCTTCACTTGATTCGCCGCGCTTCCGCGCACCTGCCGTACGCCCTCGGTGACGAGGTTCATGCCGTGGATGTAACCCTCGCCGCTGTGGCCGCCGTGGGTGTTGGTCGGGATGCGGCCTGATAACTCGCACTGGCCATCAGCGACGAAGTCCCTCGCCTCGCCGTGCTTGCAGAAGCCGAACGCCTCGAGCTGCTTCATCACGTTGGGCGTGAACGCGTCGTAGAGCAGCGCGACCTGCATGTCGTCCGGCGTGAGGCCCGACTGCTTCCACAACCGCTTCGCGGTGCCGACGGCCTCGGGCATCACGGTGAGGTCTTCGTGGTAGTAGTTCGAGATCACCTCGACGTTGGGCGGGATGGACTGCGCGCCGGCGACGATGCGCACCGGCTTCTGGCGCAGATCGCACGCGCGCTCGAGCGTCGTAATCACCGCCGCTGCCGCGCCGGCGTTCTCGAGGCAGCAGTCGAGCAGCCGCAGCACCGGCTCGACGATCCAGCGTGACTGCTGATGCTCTTCGAGCGTGATCGGCTTGCCGTAAAAGATCGCCGCGGGGTTGGTCGCCGCGTGCTTGCGGTGCAGCACCGCGATGCGGCCGAAGTCGCGATTCGTGACGCCGAACGCGTGCATGTAGCGCTGGATCGCGAGCGCGGCCCAAGTCGCGGGCGCCTGTGCGCCGAACGGCATGCACCAGAGCAGCGAGCTGGTGCCGCCGCCGACCGGGAACGTTCCGCCCGCCTGCGGCTGGCCGTAGCGATACGCGGCGCCCTGATTGATCGCGCGCCAGACGACGACGACCTCGCATGCGCCCGACGCGACCGCCGCAGCGGCCTGATAAACGGTGGCGAGCGAGCCGGCGCCGCCGCCCGGCACGCGGCTCGCGTAGGCGAGATCGCGCACTCCGAGGCTGCGCGTCATCCCGATCTCGTCCGCTGGATCGAGCGTGTACGTAATCAGGCCGTCGACATCGGCAGGGTCGACGCCCGCATCCGCGAGCGCCGCATGCGCTGCCTCGGCGGCGAGTTGGAGCTCGCTGCGCTCTTCGCGGCGGCCGTAGCGGGTCTGCCCGATGCCGGCGATCGCAACGGCACGGCCGGCGCGTCCGAACATCAGCTGCTCCGCCGGAACACGGGCACTGCGTAGCCGCCCGCGGTCGCCGCGAACTCCACCGTGACGCGCATCCCGTTGCGCACTTGATCGGTCGCGACGCCGATCAGGTTCGACACGAGGCGAATGCCCTCGTCGAGCTGGATCAGCGCGACGACCGGCGGCTCCGCGAAACCGATCGGCGCCGGATGGCGCGGCACGATCCAGCTGTACACCTCGCCGCGCCCTGATAAGCGCGCGATCTCGCGCCGCAGGCTGTGACAGCGCGGGCACATCGGCCGCGGCGGATGGGCGAGCTCGCCGCAATCGCCGCAGCGCTGCGCGACCAGCTCGCCGCGCGCGCACGCTTCCCAGAAGAACGCGGTGTCGGGCGTCAGAACCGGCGCAGGGCGTACGGGCTCCGTCATCGCGCGACCGATCACTCCGCCTGCTTCGCGGCGGCTTTCAGCAGCCACTTGCCCGGGATCACGACGCGGTGGGGCTTGCCCGGCTCCCAGTCGAGCACGCAGCTCGTGCAGAGCGCGTCGATGTCGGCGGGCGCGTAGCCCAGCTCGCGCAGGATCTCGCGGCTGTGCTGTCCGACGATCAGCGGTGGGCCCTGCACGCGCCCGGGCGTTTCCGAAAGGTCGAATAACAAGCCGATCTGATCGAGCTTGCCGACGAACGGATGCGGATACGACGCGAGCCAGCCGCGCGCGCTCAGCTCGGGGTCGTCGTGCAGGCGCCGCGAGAACTCGTCGTCGCAGATCTCGCAGGGCACGCCGGCGGTGTCGAGCGCCGCGAACGCCTCGCTCGCGCTCCGCTGCGCGAATAGCGGCGCGAGCGCGGCAGCGAGCGCAGCGTCGTGCTTCGCGCGCGCGGCTTCGCTCGCGAAGCGCGCGTCGCGCGCGAGCTGCGGCGCGCCGAGTGCCGTGCAAAGCCGCGCGAACGGGTCGTCGCCGGTCGCCACCACGCACAGCCAGCCGCGCTTCGTCTCGTACAGGCGGTGCAGCGCCGAGAACCCAGTCAGCATCGCGTCGGTGTGCGGGCGCTCGAAGCCAGTGCCATCGGGTCGCGCGACTGCATACGAGGTGTTGAGAAGCTGCGCGTTCACGATCGACGTCTCGCAGAACTGTCCTTCGCCAGTGCGGTCGCGCTGCGCGAGCGCCTGCACGATCGCGATCGCGGAGAGGAAGCCGTTGCCGGTATCGCCGAGCGAGCTCAAGCTCCAGAGCGGCTTCCCGCCGCGCGCCATGCCGCCGTCTTCGTACTGTGTGCCGGCGAGGCAGCCGCCGGTCTGGTCGTTGCCGGGTAGCGGCGCGCGCGGTCCGCTCTCGAAGCCGCGCGTGTGGCAGTAGATCAAGCGCGGGTTCAGTTTGCGCAGGCTCTCGTAATCCACCCCTAATCGCTCGGCCGCGTCGTAGCGCATGTTGTGTTGCACCACGTCGGCGCGCGCGACGAGCTCGCGCAGGATCTTCATCGCACGCGCGTCCTTGAGATCGAGCGCGAGGCTGCGCTTGCCGCGGTTCGCCATGTAGGCGATGTGGTTCGCATGCCAGTAGATGTCGTAGAGCGCGTTGATCTTGATCACGTTCGCGCCGAGATCGGAGAGCAGCTGCGTGCCGAACGGGCCCGCGATCGCGAGGCCGAGGTCGAGCACCGTGATGCCTTCGAGCGGCGCGCGGAGCGGGCGGCCGGTGGCGGCGGGTGGCACCGGCTTCGTTGCGAGCGCGGCCGCTTCCGCCCTGATCGCTTCGGTGTGCTCGCCCGGCCTCGCCGGCGGCGCCCCGATCGCCGACGGATTCTTCGCCAGCCGATAGCTGACGCCGACTTGGCGAATCGGGCCGAGCTCCGGGTCGTCGACCTCGGCGACGCAGCCATCCGCGACGAACAGCGGATCCGCGAGGGCTTGCTCGGGTGAACGCACGGCTTGGATGGTCATGCCCGCCGTCGCCGCAGCGCGTACCCATTCATCGGCGCTGAAACGCCTGACAGCTTCGGCGAGCAGCGGCTGGTAGTGCTGCATCACGACCAGCTCGCCCGGGCCGGTGCCGAAGCGATCCGGGTCTTGCTTCGCGGCGAGATCGGGAGTCGCGCTCAGCTTCTCGCCCTCGGATGCAGAGAGCAGGAAGCGCGGGTTCGGCACCCAGTTGTGGATCCAGCGCCCGTCCAGGCACTGGAAGTGCCCCTTCGGTGCGCGCGAGCCGAGAATCCAGCTGTCGAAGTCCTTCGCGTCGATGTTCTCCGCGCGCTGCCAGACGCCGCTCGCGCACGCGAGCGTGCCCTGCAGCAGGGAAGTCTCCACCCATTGGCCGCGCCCCGTAATGCCTCGCGCGCGCAGCGCGGCGTTGATGCCGAGCGACGCGGCGAAGAACGCGCCGAGGCTCGGATAGTGCGAGGCGGGGAACACGGGCCCCGAGCGCGCCGGACCCTGAACGTCGGCGTAGTCGAGCTCCAGGTGCGCGAAGGGGTCCGGGCGGCCCGTGATGTGATTCAACGCGCCCTCCGGCCAGCCGCGCTGCTCGAAGTGCAGACCCGTGCGCGCCGCAACGAGCGCATCGATTGGCGGCCGCGCCGAGTGCCTGTTGTTACGGCCATAGCCGGTGATCGAGCAGTGCACGAGCCGCGGGTTCGCAGCGGAGAGCGTCGCGTAGTCGATGCCGAGCCGCGCTGCCTCGCCCGGCGCGAAGGTCTCGATCACGACGTCCGCGTGCTTTGCGAGCGCGAGGAAGCACGCGCGGTCCTCGGGGCTCGTGAGGTTCAGCTGCGCGCTGCGCTTGCCGCGCTGCCAAACGCGGTAGCCGAGCTGCGCGCGGCCGGGGTCGCCGCTCGGCGGCTCGATCTTCACGACGTCGGCGCCGTGGTCGCCGAGCAGCATCGCGGTCATCGGCCCCGCGATGCCCGAGGAGAGATCGAGCACGCGCAGCCTACAGAGCACGCCTGCCATTTTGTTACTGGATCCCGTACATGCGCGCGCCGTTCGCCCAGGTGATCGCGTGCACCTCGCTCTCGGGCACGCCGGCAAACTGCTTCTCGATCTTCGCGCCGGCATTCGGCCAGTTGCAGACTGGATGCGGGAAATCGGTCGACCAGAGCACGTTGTCGATGCCGATCGCGTGCCGCTGCTCCACGCCCTCCGGCTCGTGCACGAAGGTCACCGCCATCTGGCGTTTGAAGTACGTGCTCGGCAGCTCCTTCACGCCGGGAAACTCGTAGTGATGGTGCATCCGAGAATCGAGGTAGCGGATGAAGCCGGGCAGCCAGAACAGACCCGGTTCGACGAATACGACGCGCAGCCTCGGGTGCCGCTCGAGAATGCCGGTCAGGATGTACCACTGCAGCGTCTCGGCGATCGCGAACGCGGGCAGCGCGGTGAAGATGCCCTTCTGCGGCGTCGGATCGCGGCGGAACACGTCCCACAGCGCATCCTTCAGTGTGAGGTGGTTCGCGACCACGACGCCGGTCTCCTCGAACGTGCGCCAGAGCGGTTCGTAACGTGCGTCGTGGTAGTCGGGCATGCCGAGCTCGCTCGGGAAGTTCGGGATCTGGATCGAGCGCGCGCCGAGTGCCGCGAGCCGCTGGATCTCGCTGACCGCATAATCGATCTCGATCAGCGGCAGCTGGTAGCTGATCAGAATGCGCTGCGGCGCCACCGAGGCGAAATCGTGCAGCGTGTTGTTATAAGCGGTGGCGCACTCCTTCCAGCGCTCGCCCACCTGATAGACCTTGCTGGTGAAGTCGAACTCCGAGTACATCACCTCGCACTCGACCCCGTCGGCGTCCATCGCCTTCAGCCGGGCATTCGGCTCGAAATAGCCGGGATGGCGCGCCGCCTCGAGGTCGACGAAGTCCTCGAGCTCGAG
>Ga0187894_10005252_pt1 | contig 13370 bp, 15 predicted proteins | sample GBC1701081metaG_FD_136650 | JGI IMG/M metagenome (GOLD analysis project Ga0187894, IMG submission 136650) | White microbial mat communities from a lava cave in the Kipuka Kanohina Cave System on the Island of Hawaii, USA - GBC170108-1 metaG ... | reverse complement strand
GCGCGCTCTCGCAGGGTACCGAACCGCAGGGGGAGAAAGCTAGGGTGCGGAGACATGCGAGGGGCGATCCTAGTTCACTGGAGGTCGTGAAATATTCCCGCGCACCGTTAAAGCGCGGGGTCGCACATATTCAGAGATAAATCCTTGAGGGGTGTATCCGCTGGCCTCACATACGATAATTCGATAAGGAGGCCAGCGGTACGCACGAAGTGTGGTTTGGTGGAGGCGCCGGGAGTTGAACCCGGGTCCGAAGACCGTTCGTACACTGCGTCTACATGTGTAGCCGATCGTTTTAATTTCGCGGCCACCCACGCCCATCGGCTGGCTTAGACTGGCCGCTAGTCCAGTGTTGTCTCGTCCTCAGCCGCTGAACACCAGCTGGAGACCAGCCCGCTGTATCGCGCTCCGACCACCCCCGCGGGCTTCAGGTGGAGGAACGTCGCAGGGTATTAAGCTGCGAGTGCCAGTTCTTGATTGGCAGTTACATGTTCCCGGAGGATTTACGAGACCCCGAGAGCTCGACATGCGACAGTGACGTCAGTATCCCCGTCGAAACCGGTCGCCCCCTTTCCTTTCTGCATGAAACGTTAGACGTAAAACGTGAGAGGAGCATAGTTTCCGAAAGGATTCGTTCGAATCTTCTGCCGCCTTTCACATTTTACTTTTCGCCTCTTACGCATCAGATGCTCATGATACTGCAGAGGTCAATGGGATACCAGACTGAAACGCAAATAAGAAGAGAGCGTACTCCGCCGTGGAGTACGCTCTCTTTTCCTTGTGATTGTCAGATGCACGATCTGGTGATCGTACCAATGTTATCTGACGGCTGACTTCAGTATTTTTCCTGCCGAGAACTTCGGGACCTTGGCTGCGGGAATCCGCAGGGCCTCACCGGTTCTGGGATTCCGCCCGAGCCGAGCCTTCCGCTTGGCTACCGTAAAGGTTCCAAAGTTCACCAGCGAGACACGTTGTCCCTTCTTAAGGGACGTGGTCACCGCTCCGGTGAAGGCCTGCAGCGCAGTGCCTGCCGCAACCTTTGTGATACCAGCGGATGCGGCCATTTTTGCAATCAGCTCTTCTTTTGTCATCGTGCCCCTCCTATTATTGTTGAGTTGAAATGCCTGACCCCTTGTCACCAACGTCTGCCGATACCGCACTTACATGAACCCGGCATTCCGGGAGCGTTCGCAGAAACATCAGACCTCTCACGTCTGCGCGGTCCGATTCCGTTTCACGAGAATGTGCAAGTCATGGATCTTCTTTCTGAGGGTATTGCGATTTAAACCCAGCAGTTCTGCTGCCTGGATCTGGTTACCTTTGGTCTCCTGAAGCGCTCTGGTGATCAAGGGACGTTCAATCGCGCTGATCAACAGCGGATGCAGATTCCGCCCGGAACCATTTCGCATTCCTTTCACAAATTCTCCCATTTTCCATTCAAGATAGTCCTCAAGCGATAGGGCTTCTTTTCCATTCGCTTCCGAAGCCTTCTGCCGTGCCATCACTTGCATGAACTTAGAGGCTCGCTTCAGCACAGTCCGAGAACCGGTGATAAGCAATGTGTGCGTCAGATCGATGTGAGCGGGTATGGCGGCGGCTCCACCCGATGAGCCTGGTTTTAATTCGATGATGACCGCATCAAACGTGCGACGCGTCACGTCTTTCGGCAGTATGGATGCGTGTTTGGCCGCAGTCACGGAAGCCTCTTTGAACGCGTGTTTGAATTGACTCTGGATGTCCGGGTCTCCACTGATCAACAAAATACTGAAGGCAGATGACGTATGCGACATGAACGTTCCAGGGGAAAAACGGTGAGTGGTGCGGATTATTGCCCAGAGCCAATTTGATGTCAACCAGGAAAATAGAGAGAGAAATGACTTTGTTACTCAAGCACGGAAGACAGATTGGTCTTCTCTACCCGGATAGATGGCCTTGTTTCAGCGAGTGAAGACTGATGTCTTGGTCGAGACATTCCTCGGGTTCAACAACTTTCGTGCCTGCCAATCTCATGAGACTGGTATAAACATGCTCTACTCCTCTCGAGAGATATATCCCAGGTAGTACAGCGAAGCTCTCGAATAGGTGGCCGAAATACATAAGGTCGGGCGAGAGAACTTGGAGGGACCGCCTGTCCGTGTGCGGACATTCACGGGCAGACAATGTGGCACAACGGGAGTACGCCCCCGTAGAATAGCTGCACAAGGCCGCGAGTTTGGCGGGGCGAGGGTAAAGGGTCCGAGGTTTAGGGGTTTTGAGTTCTGAACTTTGGATCGCACCCTTCTCGCATATCGCATGCTTCATGCGTCAGGGTCTGGGTGCCGGATAGCTATTTCAGCACCCCGCTCAGGCCAAGTCCTGGGATTATCAGAGCACGATAGCTTGACAGGAGAGCCTTCCAGGGAGTATAGAATACGGTGCGGTGTTTAATTCCTACCGGAATACTCATGTATGAAAGTATCCCTCAGAGCAACCTATGGAATCATGGCAGCTGTCGACTTAGCAATGCATACTGGAACTGCGCCTGTCCAAGCGAAATCAATTGCACGTCGGCAAGCTATCCCGGCTCGCTTTCTTGAACAAGTCCTTCACGGGATGAAAAAGGCCGGTCTTGTGTCGAGTGTGCGCGGAGCCCAAGGGGGGTATGTGCTTTTGAAGAAACCGTCCGAGGTATCGGTCGTCGAGATCCTTGAGGCGCTTGATGGTCCGCTTTTACTCCCGAACGGCGGAGCTGGCCGTGCACAGGGTCGACGACTCAGTAAACCGGAGCTTTTGCTTGGGAAAGTTTGGGAACAGGTCTATCAAGCTGAGCGCCATGTGCTCGAGGCCATCAGCGTGGAAGAATTAGCCGGGCAGCAACGAGTGCTCGAGCAAGAGCGGTCGTTGATGTATCACATTTGAGGTCACCTATGAGTCGCACACCACTCAGCACGGTTCCTATAAAGACAGAGCCCATATCTCCTGCCATTGCGGAAGAAATCGAGACCTTCGAAGCCGAAGCCGGACGCTTGAATTCGGGCGATGTCTCGAACGATTTGTTCAGGCCCTTCCGTCTCCAGTACGGCATTTATGGTCAACGACAAGCCGGTGTTCAGATGGTCCGTATTAAGATCCCCTTCGGAGGCCTGACGGCGAATCAGCTGCGCCGGGTTGCAGAATTGGCCGAGCGATATGCCACCGGTGTCGGGCATGTGACCACGCGCCAGGACATACAATTGCATTTTGTCGAATTAAAAGATGTGCCGACCATGATGCGCGGGTTGGCCGAAGTTGGTTTGACCACCAGAGAGGCCTGCGCCAACACGGTCCGCAATGTGACAGCCTGTCACCTTGCAGGGATCTGTCAGGGGGAAGTGTTCGATGTGACGCCTTATGCGAAAACCGTCGCGCTCCACCTCTTGAGAAACCCGCTCAACCAGAGCCTTCCGCGCAAATTTAAAATTGCCTTCTCCGGCTGCAAGCAGGACTGCGCGCTCACACCGATTCACGATATCGGGCTACTCGCTGCCAAGCGTGTGGATGGAGCCATTGGCTTTCGCATGGTCGCAGGAGGCGGTCTCGGTTCCGCTCCTCGGCTTGCGCAGGTCCTCCGAGAGTTCACTCCGATGGATGAACTCATCCCGAGTGTGGAAGCCGTGATTCGGGTGTTCGACACCCTGGGCAATCGAAAGAATCGCACGAAGGCCCGAATGAAGTTTGTGATCGAAAAGCTGGGTTTTGAGGAGTTCAAACGTCGCTGGGAAGAGGCCTATGTGTCGATGGGACATGCCCGTCCGACTCATGAGCCAATCAAGCTACTTTCGTATCCGGATGAACCCATTCCCCTCATCATGCCGACGTCGACTGGATCGAAGCAGGCAGCGATGCAGACCAATGGCTATGCCAATGGGACGCCAGCGGAGACGCCATTTGAGATGTGGCGACGCACCAACGTAGTGTGTCAGAAGCAAGAGGGTTATGTCGCCGCCGTGATCAAGTTATTCATGGGCGATCTCACGGCAGAACAGATGCTTCTCATTGCCGATCTTGCGGATCGCTACTCCAACGGCAACATTCGGACGACGATCAATCAAAACATGATCATTCGATGGATACCGGAGTCACGCATCGTTGATCTCTATGCCGACTTGGCCTCACAAGGCTTGGCCGATCCCGGCGCCGAATTGGTCGAAGATATTATTGCCTGTCCCGGCACCGATACGTGCGGTCTGGGGATCACGTCCTCGAAGGGGCTCGCGCGAGCGTTGGCAGAGGTGTTCCCGGCTGGGCGGGTCCCTGAGGATCTGAAGGATGTCAGCGTCAAGATCAGCGGGTGCCACAACTCCTGCGCCCAACATCATATTGCCACGATCGGGTTGCATGGAGTGGGGAAGCGCATCGGCGCGCACGTCGCTCCGTTCTATGAATTGCATTTGGGCGGGCGGGTCAACGGCACGGCCAAAATAGGGCAGATGGTGGTCAAGTTGCCGGCCAAGAGCGTGTCAGCGGCGATCACGCATTTGATCGATGTCTATCGGCGGGACTGCCTCTCCGGCGAAGGGCTGCCGGCCTTCATCGATCGTGTCGGCAAGATCAAGCTCAAGGATGAGTTGATCCCTTACACCATCGTTCCTTCTTTTGAGGATGATTCGACGTTCTATTACGATTGGGAAGGTGAAGAGGAATTTGTTCTGGAAGATCTCGGGCCAGGCGAGTGCGCAGGAGGCGCGCTTGAGATGATCGAGAACGGGATTCTCGAAGCCGATCAAGAACTCTATCAAGCAAAGCTGCTCGTCGATAACCATCAATACTCCGTCTCGGTAAACAAGTCCTATCGCGCGGTGTTGGCCGCTGCCAAGGCGTTGCTTGTCACGGAAGGGCTCGAACCTTCGACGGATGCAGAAACCTTCATCGAGTTCGACGGCCGGATCGCACAAAAAGGGATCGTTCCGGCAATGTACCGGGAATTGAGGAAGCGGGTCGGTGATTTAGGGCCCAAGGACACAACGGGAGAATCAGCCCGCGACAAGATGGTCTTTGCCAAGGGGTTTGTCGATGCCTGTCGTGCCGCCACGGAGCAGATGGGCAAAGATCTCAAATTGGCACCGGCCGGCAAGGCAGAGGTCGCTACGGCTGGCGCACCGTCCGAGATCAAGCCGGTCGTCGCTTCTGTGCCCGCGCCTTCGGCAACCAGCGTGCCGGTTTACGATTTGCGCGGGGTAGCCTGTCCGATGAATTATGTGAAGACCAAGCTGAAGCTCGAGATGATGGATGCGGGCGAACAGTTGGAGGTCTGGCTTGACGCGGGCGAGCCCATCAAGAACGTACCGTTGAGCTTGAAAAACGACGGGCATAAGTTGTTGCTGCAGGAACCACTCGAAGCCGTTGCGGCTCACTATCGGATTCTTGTCGAAAAAGTGGAGTAGTGCGGCGCGAGTGAAGGAAGAAAATTCCGAATGGCAAATATGTCATCAGAAGAATTGAACACCTGGGGTGAGTCGTTTGAGGCGAAGCAGCCGCATGAGGTTGTGGCGGCTGTGATCGAACGCTACGTGCCGAAGATCGTGCTTGCCTGCAGTTTCGGCGCGGAAGATGTCGCGCTCGTGGATATGATCCATCGCATCAATCCCTCGGTCCCGCTTTTCTATCTCGATACGGAATTTCTCTTTCCCGAGACCTATGCCACGCGCGAGCGCGTGATTGAGCGATATCAGCTCAATCCAGAGCAGGTCATCCAGGTGAAATCGTTGCTCACGCCGGAGCATCAAGCCGCTCAGCATGGCGAAGCCCTGTGGGTTCGCCATCCCGATCAATGTTGCGAGTTGCGCAAAGTGGAACCCCTCACACGAGTGCTCAAGGGATTCGACGCATGGATCACCGGAATCAGGCGCGACCAGTCTCCCACGAGAGCCAATGCAAAGTTGATCGAATGGGATCAGAGATTTCAGTTGGTCAAAGTCAATCCGCTCGCGAGGTGGACGTGGGAAGATGTCTGGACCTACATTCGTGTCCACGAAGTTCCCTACAACGAATTGCATGACCGCAACTATCCGAGTATCGGCTGCACTCATTGTACGAGCCCGGTGATGCCCGGAGAAGACTCCCGCGCGGGGCGGTGGAAAAACTTTACCAAGACTGAGTGTGGGTTACACAAGGCCTCGTAATGTCGATGCAGGAATTCATCGCCAAGATTGCCAAGGGGCCGAAGGTTGCCAAAGACCTTACCTGGGACGAAGCAAAGCGGGCGATGAGGGCGATCATTGAAGGGGATGCCACGCCGGCGCAGGTCGGTGCCTTTCTCATGGCCATGCGGATCAAGACGGAGTCGGTCACCGAACTGGCTTCGATGACCGCGACCGTGCGTTCCTATGTGGCGCCTGTGCCGATCCCACAAGAACTCGCCGTCGTGGATCTGCCGAGCTATGCGGGGAAGCAAGACACCTTTCATGCCCTTGCGGCCGCTGCTATCGTGGCTGTGTCTGCCGGCGCGTCGGTCTTGATGCATGGATACGGAGGGATTCTTGGTCGCGCGGGGAATGCCGGGGTGCTCAAGGCCTTGGGTCTGCCGATCAACATGGAGCCGAAAGTAGCGGCAGAGGCTGTGACGCGGCATGGATTCGCCTATCTCGATATCGCCCTCTATCACCCTCCGGTCTATCGGTTTTTAGAGATGCGACAAGAGCTGGGGGTACGGAACGTCTTTCATCCGATTGCGAGGCTCTTAAATCCGGCGCGCACCTCATCGCAGGTCGTCGGGCTATCCCATCCTCTGCACTTTGAAAAGACCGCTGAAGTGTTGCGGATGCTGGGTTGCCCGCGGGCTTTGGTGGTCGGCGGTGTTGAAGGCGATCCGGAGCTCTCGATTGCCACCCTTACAAGGGTTCTGGAATTGCGAGACGATCGGATTATGCCCCTCTCGTTTGCGCCAAAAGACGTCGAGATGCCGCTGGGTACGCAACGCGATATGGCGGGTTTCCCGTCGAATCAACGAGACAGGGAAGCGGACCTGCTCCGGCATATTCTCCACAATCAACTTCAAGGCGGTCCCTGTAACTGGGTATTGATCAACGCGGCGTTGATTCTGTATGCCGCAGGCAAAGGAGCGACATGGGCGTCATGCGTCCCACTTGTACGTCGAGCGCTCGAAAAGGGGGCGGCGGCACGAAAGCTTGAGGAGCTGGCTCAGGAGCCGGTGGGCATGGGCGTGACCGGCCGAGCGCATTGAACACACGAGAGGATCGAGCCTGTGCGACACCTTCGTCAATTAGAAGATCAGAGCGTCTACATTCTCCGCGAAGCCTATAAGCATTTTGACAACCTGGCCATGCTGTGGTCGATGGGGAAGGATTCAACCGTGCTGCTGTGGTTGGCCAGAAAGGCTTTTTTCGGTCATGTTCCGTTCCCCCTTCTGCACGTTGACACGAGTTACAAAATCCCCGCCATGATTGAATATCGAGATCGGGTGGCCAGGGAGTGGGGCCTCAAATTGGTCGTTGGGCAAAACAAGGAAGCGCTCGCAGCCGGGATGAATCATACACTGGGCCGCGTCAACTGCTGTACGGCCTTAAAGACCAATGGGCTTAAGCAACTAATCGAGCAAAAGGGCTATACGGGCATCATTCTCGGTGTGCGCGCAGATGAAGAAGGGACGAGAGCGAAGGAACGCTACTTCTCGCCGCGTGACAAGCATGGCGATTGGGATTTCCGGGATCAGCCGCCGGAACTCTGGGATCAATTCAAGACGACGTTTCCTCCGGGAACACACATCCGGATCCATCCGTTACTGGATTGGACGGAAATCAATATTTGGGAATACATCAAGCTCGAGCACATTCCCTTTATGGATCTCTATCTGGACAAGGGGGAAGGGACCCGCTATCGCAGTCTCGGCTGCGCGCCCTGCACGACCCCGATCAAATCGACAGCGAAGTCCGTGGACGACATTATTGACGAGTTGCGGCACACCACGGTGGCAGAACGATCAGGCCGCGCACAAGATGAAGGGCGCGGGATGGAGTTGCTCCGAAAAGACGGGTACATGTAATGAGGATGATGAAAAAGACGCCCTTCTCACCCGCCCAGCCCCTGCGCACCGAGACGCGCATTTTCCCATGCTTCGTTCTCGGCTCATCGAAATCCTCAACGTACCCCACCCGGGAAAAGAGCTGTTCCGACAGCTCGGGGTCGGGCGGGTGAGAATGCTACGCCTCCGGTTGTTTCTCCCCTGTGGCCTTGCTGGGCTGCCTGTTTGAACATTCTGGGGTTTATAATGGCAGAAGCTATCTCGAAACCATCTGACAATCTGAACATCGTCATCGTTGGGCATGTGGATCACGGGAAGTCCACTTTGTTGGGGCGTCTCTATGCCGACACGGGATCGTTGCCGGACGGCAAACTTGAAAAGGTTCAAGCGATCTGCCGCCAGCAGGGTAAGGAATTCGAGTACGCGTTCCTGTTCGATGCCTTCCTAGAAGAGCAGGAGCAAGGAATCACTATCGATACGGCGCGGACGTTTTTCAGTTGGAAGGGCCGGCACTATATTATTATCGATGCGCCGGGGCACAAGGAGTTTCTCAAGAACATGATCTCCGGGGCGGCCAGGGCTGAAGGGGCCTTGCTGCTAATCGATGCCTTGGAGGGCGTGAAGGAACAGTCCAAGAAGCACGGCTATCTCCTGTCGCTTCTGGGCGTCCGCCAGTTTGCTGTTGTCGTCAACAAGATGGATTTGGTCGGCTATCGACAGGATGTGTTCGACGGGATCGAAAAGGAATATCGGGAGTTCCTCGGGCAGTTCAAGGCGGTTCCTCAGCAGATCATTCCGGTCAGTGCCAAGCTTGGAGATAATATCGCCAACCGGAGCGAGCAGATGCCGTGGTACAGCGGTCCGACCGTGCTGGACGCACTCGGTGCCTTTCGAAAGGAGCCGGGACGATCCGAACAGCCGCTTCGCCTGCCGGTTCAGGATGTGTACAAGTTCGATGCTCGCCGCATCATCGCCGGACGCGTCACGGCAGGCCGTTTGAAAGTCGGCGACTCTCTGGTCTTTTCACCATCGAACAAACGGGCGACGGTGAAGTCCATTGAAACATTCAATATCGATCCTCCGCCGGTAGAGGGTCATGCAGGCCAGTCAGTCGGTGTCACGCTTGATGACCAGATCTTTGTGGAACGAGGAGAGGTTGCCTCGCATCAAGAGCAACTTCCGCTGGTGTCGACGGCCTTTCGAGCCAATGTATTCTGGCTGGGCAGGAAGCCGTTGGAGCGAGGGCGGCGCTATCAGCTCAGGGTGGCGACGAAGGAAGTGGATTGTGAAATCTCCACCATTCACCGAATCATCGATACGATGGATCTGGCTCAGCAGCAAGACAGTAGCGTGGTGAATAAGAATCAGGTGGCTGAATTGACGATTCGGGCCAAAGCGCCGGTCGCGTTCGATCTCTCGGCTTCGTTTGAGTCGACAGGCCGGTTTGTCCTCGTGGATGAATATGACATTGCCGGTGGCGGTATCGTGACAGAACAGGTTCATGACGATCAGGAATTTCTTCGAGAAGAAGCCAGACAGCGCGATTTTGCCTGGGTCAAAGGTGAGGTCGGCGTCGAGGATCGCGCGCAGCAGTACGGTCATCGAGCCGCCATTGTGTTGGTAACAGGGGGGCGCCATACGGGTAAGTCCTTCCTTGCCAAGACCATTGAGGCCAGGCTCGTGGCAGACGGTCGGCATGCGTACCTGCTCGATGGAGAGAATCTTCGCCGGGGACTCGATGCAGATCTCTCGGAGGGAGAGCGAGGACAAGCGAATGAAATGGCTCGCCGCTATGGTGAGGTGGCGCGGCTGCTTGTCGATACCGGGTTGATCGTAGTCTCAACGACCAATCCATTTGGCATGGCTTATGTCGAAGCCGCGCAGACTATTCGGACGCTCGTCCACCCGGTCCCGGTCATTGCCATTCACATGAGCAAAGTACCCGAGGAAGTTCCTCCCCATACGGATATCGCGCTGTCAGGTCCGGCAGACTTTGATGCAGCCACTCGTCGGATCCTTGAGGAACTCAAACGGCGTGGAGTCCTGGCTCAGGCGATCGGGGCCAAACCGATCTTTCAATATTCGATCTAACAGAATGCTGAAAAAGCCCGCCAGCTTCGTTCTCGGCTCATCGAAATCCTCAACGTACCCCTGAGGGTACGCCTCCGGTTTCGATTCGCCTGCGGCCTTGCTGGACGAACTTTTTGAGCATCCTGCAGGGGGTGTCCCCCAATGGTAAAGTTTGTCGCGTATGCTTCAGTAAAACCGATGGCGTGTTATGCGTATCGAAATTGGCAGATCCAGCTCTTATGCGGATCCGCCTAAACATTGCTCGGGTGACGCTTCGCGTCCCCCGAACGGCTGCAAACAACGATGACTCAATTTTCACGGAATACCATCGTCGAAATAATTGACGCACTAGGATTCTCTGCACACGCTGACATTGAATCCTTCTTAATCAGATTTGAAATGGAAGAAGCAGACAACCACAGTACGTTAGACCCTCGGAAGTTGGGCATCGTAAAGTATCTTATTGAGAACCCTAAAAAGAAGGGACCATACGGTGCGAATCTGGTCTTCGAAATAACCGAATTTCTCCTGGAAAATAATCGCCATAGAGATCTCGAGGAAGCCTTTCCTAGATTGGTTCGTTCTCTCAAGCGAAATGGTTACATCATAGAGGACAGTAAACTTAAGACGATCCTTCCAGAGAAGATCCATCTGGCAGAAGCTGAAGATGAATTAACGACTCTTCTCAAACGTTTCAGATTTACGACTGCCAAAGGGCATTTTGAACAGGCATTGAGCGCACATACCCGAGAAGATTGGGCCGGGGCAAATTCGCAACTGCGGCCATTTATCGAGAGCTTATTCGATTATATTGCGGAAACGCTATGCTCGGATAAGACGAAACTTCCGCAGACAAGTCACGCGCGCAAGGAGTTTCTTGCTACTCTTAATCCACCCTTTTTACAAACAACGCTCAACGAATGGGAGCCCACCGGCAAAGGTTTTGTACAAGGCTTCTGGTATCGTCTGCACCCGAGTGGACCACATCCAGGATTGTCTGATGAAGAAGACAGTACCTTTCGGCTGCATTTGGTTATCATTGTTGCAAGCCACTATATGAGACGTCTGGTGACATACTCACCTATATCGTGAGCAACGAATAAATTCGTCGCCGAACAACGGGATGCAGCGGACGCGGAAAGCCGCGCGGCTGATCCCGAGCGTTGGGCGGACATTGCATGCCCTACCACAAAACCTCTTTGAAAACGATGTTCGGCGCGATGGATCAAACGTGCCTCGTGATGATCGACCGTAGTATGTGGTTCGGACAAACGTTTCAGGCTCTCAATGATGATGAATTTCAAATACTGCTGCGACGGTATCCCGTTCTGAGGAATGGCGACAAAGACTTTCGTGAACCGCTTCGATACGCCTTTAGTTACGCCCAACGTGTCTTCCTTTGCTCGGCCATCGAGACGTGTCTCGTGTATCACTACGCTAACTCTGCTGCGCTTTTCATTCAACGATGCCCTGATCAAATTTCCCGCTTGACCAACTTGCTGCAGTTTCTGAAGAAGCGCAAATGGTACGGAGTGAAGACGCTTGACGATTGGATCGGTCTTGATTGGGACTTGCGGCTAACACACCTCAGAGAGATCCAGTTTTCACGACTGCCAGTCGCTTCCCGTTTCTTTGACGATATCTATGGTGTGGGCTGGTTCGATTCCGTTTGGGGCGCGGATGCCCACGCGACAATATCCGCTCGATACTCTGACTACCAAGACCTTCGAAACGGCATACTTCATCGCGGGGGCGAGACTAACTCTGGGGATCACATCTCTGCGGACGGACGTGGTTTCGAATCCGTGTTCAACGACGCATTGGCGTTTCGCGACGCCATCCTGACTCTTTCGCGTCGTTGTTATGATTGGTGGCGCAACGACGGCCCTTCGGCGGGGCATTGATTCTCAGCCGAAATAAAAGGTAGGAAGAAAATGTACCGGGAGCCTTTTCTGACCTGGTGATTCATTGGCATATGGTTAATCAGGATGCGTCTATTCTGCTAGCAGGACTGATGTGACCGCTTCGCGTTTCCTGCGCTACCAAGACCAACGTTTTCTTCGCTTGCTTCTCCTGATTCGCGTGTGTATCATTTATGAATGTTTACACATTCCATGTCGGAGGAGCTATGCGTACCAACATCGTGATCGACAATAGCTTGATGCAACGAGCAATGAAGGCCACCGGGTTTTCGACCAAGAAAGCGGTGGTGGAAGAGGGCCTTCGATTGCTGATCAAGGTGAAGGGACAAGAAGGCATTCGCCGTTTGCGTGGCAAGATTGAGTGGGAGGGAGATCTCGGCGCGATGCGGGAAGGTCGTATCAAGGCGGCTTCATGATTATTGTCGATACGACGGTATGGGTTGATTACCTGCGGGGAACACGTACTCCCCATACCGACTGGCTTGAAGCTCAGTTGCCGAGAGAACGGTTGGGTCTCACTGATTTGATTCTCTGTGAAGTGTTGCAGGGGATCACCACCGATAAACAATTTGAGGCGGTTCAAGAGGAGCTGTTGAAGTTTGCGGTTTTTGAGACAGGGACGGTTGGAATCGCGGTCGAAACCGCTCTGAACTATCGGCGCCTGAGAACTGCCGGGCGAACTGTGCGCAAGACGATCGATTCTCTGATCGCGACGTTTTGTTTATTGGAAGGACATGCCTTACTCCACAATGACCGCGACTATGATCCATTTGAAGATGTGCTCGGTTTGAAAGTCATCCACCCGTGAGAGGAATCAGGGAGAAACAAAGGGGCCGACCCCTTAGACCCCCTCGTATGCACAATCCTCCCCATCCCGGCGAGTTCATTATCCAGGTCTACCTGGAATCCCAACAGTCTGAGCGGCCGCCAACTGGTTGGGAAGCTCGGCATGGCTGCTTCAACGCTGAATCGCATTCTTACGGGTACCAGCCGTATGAGCCCTGACATGGCGCTACGCCTTTCCGAAGGGTCTTGGCCGTTCTCCGGAGAGTTGGCTTGCCATGCAGTACAACCACGATCTCTGGCAAGCCAAGCAGCATGTGAAACTTGGCAAGGTCGGAAAAGTCCGGTTAACAGCGGCCTAACAGGCGCTTTGAGGCGGACCCAGCGAAACGTCGCGGAGGGTTCCTTCTACGCTCTCGGCCCGCGCCGCTCAAGCATTTCCTTAGACAGCGGAATGTGCGCTATCTGGCGGACTAGATGTGTGGAGTTTGACTCACCAGAAACCCCTGTGTTACGGTTCAACCTCTGTGTATTCGCCCAGTTAGCAAGGGGTTCCCGTTATGGCGGTTGAAAAAGATCTGAAGGCCATTCTTCATAAT
>Ga0187894_10005251_pt1 | contig 13372 bp, 9 predicted proteins | sample GBC1701081metaG_FD_136650 | JGI IMG/M metagenome (GOLD analysis project Ga0187894, IMG submission 136650) | White microbial mat communities from a lava cave in the Kipuka Kanohina Cave System on the Island of Hawaii, USA - GBC170108-1 metaG ... | reverse complement strand
TAGCCGGCGTTCTCGCCCGCTTCCCAATCCAGTTTGAGTTTCTCGCGGCCCTTCATCGCGGCCCAGGTGTTGTCGGCGATCACCGCCACTCCACCGAGGGCCTGGAAGCCGTGCGGAGGTTTGAATCCCGGAAGCTCCACGGTTTTTTGCACGCCGCGAACTTTGCGCGCCTCCTGATCGTCGTAGCCTCTCAGCTTTCCGCCGAAGACGGGCGACCGCGCGATTGACGCGTAGACCATTCCCGGCATCGTCGCGTCAATGCCGAACGTGCCACGGCCCGCGCAGATGTCGTCGCGATCAACGGTCGGCGTGTCTTTGCCGATGTAGCGATACTCCGACGGAGATTTGAACTTCAGTTCGTCTTTCTTCGGCACGGCCTGTTTGGCCGCCGACGCCGCCAGTTCGCCGTAGCCGAGCTTCCGTCCGCTGCCCGCGTGGACGACCTGATGGTTCTCCGCTTTGCATTCCGCGACGGGGACGCCCCACTGCGCCGCAGCCGCGCTTTCCAGCATCATTCGGGCGCTGGCTCCGGCTTGTCGCATCGCATCATAAAAATCGCGGATCGAGCAGGAGCCGTCGGTGTTCTGCGAGCCGTACTTCGTGTCGCCGATGGCCTGTTCGATCTTCACGCGCTTCCAGTCGGCGTCCAGTTCGTCGGCCAACACGGTCGGTAACACGCTGCGAATGCCCGTGCCCATCTCCGAACGGTGCGCGACGATGATGACCGTGCCGTCGGTTTCAATCCCCAGGTAAACGCTGGGATTCCAGGCGGCCTTGTCCGCTTCCGCGCCCGCCAGCGCTTCGATAGGCAAAAGGCGCGCGCCGAGCACCAGCGCGCCGGCGGAGAACATGCCTCCTAAAAAAGTTCGACGAGTGACCAGTTCGATTCGGTTCATTTCTTCACCTCCGCCGTTGTTTTGCCCACAGCCGGTTTACCCGCGGCCGGGTTGCTTGCGGTTGTCTTATTGGCCGCCATCTTGATCGCCTCGCGGATGCGCTGGTACGTGCCGCAGCGGCAGATGTTGCCTTTCATCGCCGAGTCAATATCCGCGTCGGTCGGTTTCGGCTTCTGCTTGAGCAGCGCGGCGGCCTGCATGATCTGCCCGCTCTGGCAATAACCGCACTGCGGGACGTTGGCTTGCCGCCAGGACTGTTGGACCGGATGGTCGGCCTTCGCGTTCAAGCCTTCAATGGTCACGACCGCCTTCCCGGCCACGCTTTGCATGGGGATCTGGCAACTTCGCACGGCGGAGCCGTTCAAATGAACCGTGCAAGCGCCGCACAGCCCCTCGCCACAGCCGTACTTCGTCCCCGTCATCTGCAATTCGTCGCGGAGGTACCACAACAAAGGCATCTCAGGCTCGCCGTCGAACTGACGGCTGGCGCCATTCACTTTCAGTTTGATCATTTGTTTTCTCCAGGAGTAGTTGGTTTAGCGGTGCGCGGCTTTTCAGACGCCGGCAAAACCATTCGCGTTCCGCCGGTCGAAATCAATGACGCCTGATGATAAAGCCGACGGAATGATAGGGCGACTGTTCGGGAGGCGCAAGACAGCAGGAGGAAGGCGGAGGATTATCTGTCCGCGCGATTTGTTTTTGCCGGTCTGCAAGAATGCCGGTGGATTGATTGCGTTGGCCACGACGCGGAGTTATGCTCTCCGCCGTCCTACACTCAGTGGTAATCAATCAGCCGCGGTTTTTCTCCAACACTCAGGAGGCGCGCTTATGCAAGCTCGGCGGACACTGGCTCCCGGTCAAAAAGACGCAAAGAAGTTCCTCGAACGTTACGGCGAACAGTTGGGTTGCGTTCGCCATCGTTACGACGAACAGCGGCGCAAACGCTTCACCACCGTCGAAACCATCGTCGAAGAATCCGGTTGGTCTCCACTTGGGAAGCCGGCCATCGCCGGGTTGCCCGTTGAACTACAGGAAACCGAGTTGCAGCGCCGTGTCAAACAGGCTGGCGGCAAATGGAATTCCGCAAAACGAGTGTGGGAAATTCACTATGACCGGGCGGTGGCGCTTGGTCTCAAGAAGCGGATTGTGAAGCTGGAGATGTCTGATATTAGACACCATCAAGTGTCCAATACTAGACACCCGTAGGTGTCTAGTATTGGACACAAGTGTCTAGCATTGGACACAAGTGTCTATTAGTAGACACCATCGCCAGCGGGATAATTCTAGTTCGGCGGACTTGCCGGGGTTTCATCTCGGGAGTGCCTCTTGGGAAAGTTGGCAGGTATGAGTAACAGCCGAAGCATAATGGTGTCTTACAAGACCGCGAACAGAGTCACGGCTGAGGAATTGTATGCCCAACTTGAGTCGGCCGGACTCTCTCCTTGGATGGATACCAAGGGCATTGGGCCAGGAACGAAGTGGCGCGATGAACTTCTGAAACAGTTACGGTCTTGCGCGGCGTTTGTGGCGTTACTGACGCCAGAGTACGTGAAGAGTGAACACTGTCGAATGGAGCTATTTATCGCTAGGAGTCGCGGTTGTGTCGTGCTGCCGGTTGTTTTGGAGGACTGCTTCGACTTGCTCGACAAATACGAAGAAACCAAAGGGCTGGCAGATACCTTCATGGTGCGGCTGTACCGACTCAGTGTCGTGGGGCTGCCTATCACTCGGGAGGAAGCGATTCAACGAGTGATCACTGCAGCGAAGACTCTCGACCACGAACCGACGAGGAAGGCCGTGTACGTTGCTTACTGCCCCAGGGAGGCAGCAGTTGCTACACGGATCGCCCGGCATCTCGAACACGAGGGAATCTCGACGTGGATCGCTACGCAAGACTGCAAAGTCGGAGACAACTGGCGTCAAGCTCAAGCCTGCGGAATCCTACAGGCCTCGGTCCAAGTCATCGTCCTGGATGAGAGCATTGCCAACTCCGAGGTGCTTCGCACGGAGATCATGTTGGCGGAAGCCTTCGGCTTACCCGTTGTCACAATCGTGGGGGAGAAATTGGCAGGTGATGACGAGGCCGTAGCGCGGGTGATGAAAGAGCTTCGTGCGGCAGATATCACATACTATCGCTTGACGGAGATGCAACCGTTCCGTTGCGACGAATCGTCCGTTGCTACCCTTGTGCAATATCTTCGATCTTCCATCTTTTCGACTATATCATGAAGAGTACGCCCTGGAGTCTGTACGATACAAAGGCAAGAAGACACAACGCTGAACCAGGCGCTGCACCTGACCTGGCCCGCATGACGGCTTTCCGGGACGTGTGGCTCACTCGTGCGGGCCGGGCAGGTGAGCTGGGTCGTTAGGTGATTGCCGCCATCGTAAGGGCTCAAAGGACAAAGAAGATGCATCATAAATTTAGCTCGAAGGAAGTCTGTATAAAATGCGGTACCAGCAAGTCAGCAGCGTTAGCCTTTGGCTTTCCGTGCGTTAGTTCCGATGAGGATAAAAAACCTCAATCAAATCAGGGGCTTTTAAAAAAACCGAAATTTGCTATCCACGGAAACGACGACACTCGACGCATCAAGAAAAGGTGGGATTATCCACGCGTCAGTTCAGAGGCCAAGTCATCACTGATCGTTCTTACTGCCATTGGATTTGCACTCTTGGGATTCGCAACACTTATTGTCTTCAACAACTACGACCCAAGTGCGACCTATCAGCGCTACCATAGAGGCACTCCTGTAAGTGGGCCTATCTCGGGACGCGTGCTACATAGCAATTGGCTTTTGTGGGCCGCTTTTCTGGGGTTTTGTGGTTTCGCATTGACAATAGGCGGTATCAAAGAATTTTTGAAGGAGTGGGCAGATGTTCGTCAGCGACGTAAAGACATTTTGGAAAGGGAGAAAAATAAAGAGAGCAGCAAGATGAATATCTCTCAAGAGCAAGCTGAGGCGGCGCTACGAAATCTTAAATCAAATGATTTAGGAATACGTTTCCAAGCATTGAAAACGTTGGTAGCCTTAAAAGATGCGCGTGCTATTGAGCAGTTGGTGGAGTGGCTTCAGGACAATGACTATTCCATCCGGATATATGCAGCTGAAGCAATGGGTAATATTAGAGACAGACAGGCATTGGAGCCATTGCTAGTCGCTCTCAAGGATAGAAACAGTGATGTACGGGCAGTAGCTGTGTGCGCCTTGGAGAATATCGATGTAAAGTGGACAGAGGCTGAAGAAGCTAAGAAGGCAATTCCACTATGTATAGCCGCGCTTAGTGATGAGGACGATTACGTGCGAAGGGGGGCAGCCGAGGCATTGATAAAGATCGGGGATGCACAAGCTGTTGATCCGCTGGTGAGGGCGCTTAAAGATAGGGATAGCGGGGTCAGGGAGGCAGCCGCCATCGCTCTAGAGAAATTTGGGACACCAGAGTCAAAGCAGGCATTGGTGGGATACCACCAATCTGAACGCTCCAAAAAGAGTGCCCCTTCTATAACAACTAAACAAACAATAGAGAAGATGCATCATAAGTCTGGGCCAGTGGAAAAGCGACCCTCAAGCATAGTAAATACTGATGAAAAAGCCATATTCGAGTTAAAAAGAAAGGACTTTAATAGGAAATTTTCCTCTATTCGCACCCATCTGAGAAAACTCAAAATCCATTCGCTTAATGATGATCTTGCTAGGCGAATAGGCCACGATTTCTGCGAAGCCTTAAAAACATACTGCCAACCGATGAACCTAGACGAAGTAATGGACAGGTTATTGGTTTATTACTGTCGTGGCGATCATTTCGATGACAAAGCCCTTAGCCGCAGTAATCTCTCATACTCATTTATTACACTTTATTACAGCCCAGGGGGATATGGTAGAGGCGCTTCAATCAATATTTATAGGCTCGGCGATAATGAATATCGAGGCCTTCGTATAACGAACGAGTCCGATGGTTATCATCTTTCGAACTTATAGAGGTTCAGACAGCAAATGAACCCGGAAGGGCTTGATTCCATCGAGCCGCACCTAACCCCAATTGCAGCGGAGGCCGGCCAACGAAGGCTTCGATTACTCCCAATATTTCAGGCCGGCCCCGCTGAATACTGCCGTTAGACCGTATTCGGATCTTCTCTGGAGATTACTCTCGATGAAAGTCGCCGCGTACCAAGCTCCCCTCCTTGCCTGTGGCTCGATGGAGGCGATTGATCTGATTCGCGAACAAGTTGACCGGTGCGAATTGGCGGGGGTGGAAATTCTCTGTTGTCCGGAAGGCGTGCTTGGAGGTCTGGCCGATTATGCGGCTAGTCCCACCGCTATCGCGATCGACGTGGAAGGCGGTCATCTGAACACGGTCCTTGCGCCGCTTGCCGGCAAGACCGTCACGACGATTCTGGGGTTCACGGAGATCGATCAATTGGGGCGACTCTACAATTCCGCGGCAGTCTTTCATAAAGGATCGGTCATCGGTCTGTATCGCAAGCTTTATCCGGCAATCAACAGATCGGTCTATCAGGCTGGCGACAGGATGCCGGTGTTCACCGTTGGCGAGATGACGTTCGGGATCGTCATCTGTCTCGACTCGAACTACTTCGAGCCGGCGAGGATCATGGCTTCCCAAGGAGCGGCGGCCCTTTTCGTGCCCACGAACAATGGTCTCCCTCCGGCGAAGGCCAGTCCGGAGATCGTCGCGCGCGCCAGGAACGTTGACATCGCTCGGGCAATAGAGAACAGCGTTTCGGTGGTTCGCGCCGATGTCGCGGGGCGCACTCCGGACCTCGTGTCCTACGGATCATCGGGGATCGTCGATCCCGATGGAATGGCGCTGGGGGCGGCGCGGCCTCTCAGCGCCGATTTGATTGTCGCGGACATTGAAACGGCGCCACGCAAGCGGCGGCGTGGATGGGACGCTTCGAGCAATCCCTCCGTGTTGGAGCCTACTGGTTCGACGAGGTGTGATCGTGAATGATCTTCCACTCCTGCCTGAAGCGGCGGAAGATGAGCGTATAAAGCCCGCTGAGTTTTTTGCCGTCGGACATCGTAAGTTCGAAACGCCCACGCACGGTGGCCGCGCTCGTCCCCAGTGGTTGAATGTCGAGATCGGAGAACGCCAGCTTGCCCATCTCTTTGCCTTCGGCCTGATAAGTTTTGCGGTAACGTTCGATGGTCGCGTCCCAGCCCGACAGTTTACGGCCTCCTGAAAAGAACGTCAGGTCCGGCGAGCGCCAGTAACCGTCCATGAACTCTTCCAGTTTGCCGGCGTTCCAGGCGGCGACCTGGGCGTTGAGCACCGCGCGGATTTCGGCGCTGGCGGATTTCGATTGCCCGGACTTGTTCTGTTTCGCGAGAAGCCGGGGTTGAGACTTCTGAACAGGTTCTTGCGCGGGAGGTCGCGCCGTTTGAGCCATTGCGGTTGGTGAGATTAGAAGCGGCAGGAGTAGTGATAAAAATTTGTATTTCACGTCGGCTTTCCTTTTTATCGGCTTTTTTATTAGCGTTTTTCTCTTGAACGGCAAATTTCATGCGCGCGACACGTCACGGAAATGCTTGAGCGCGGGGCATAGTGGGCTGGTATAATTGGCGCGCTATGTCCGACAACTACTTCTTGACTCCAGATGACGAGCCGGACGGCTCTGGCAAAAAATCCTCTTCGATGGCGATGCCCGATAAAGTAGCAGAAAAGGTGGGCAGGTTGGAAGATTTCTTCCGCCGCTCGACGATAGGGGCGTTAGTTTCGCTGGCGCTGATCGCGGGGGGATTAACCGGTTTGGTCTTCGCCTATCAGATGAGCTTCTCGGTTTACGCCGACGAGGTGGACGGGTTGGCCGATTACAAGCCGAACGAAATCACCAAAGTTTATGCGGACGACGGGAAGACGCTGATCGGCGAGTTGTCGCTCGAACGGCGCATCCCGCTCGAATACAGAGATATTCCCGAGCGGATGAAGCAGGCGATAATGGCCATCGAAGACACGCGGTTTTACGAGCACATGGGCATTGACCCGGTGAGGCTGGGCGGCGCGGTGATCGAGAGCGTCATGCGTCAGCGGCGCGCCCGGGGCACTTCGACGCTGACACAGCAACTCGCCCGCGGCCTCTTCCTGAGCCGCCAAGGGGGCTATACGCGCAAGTTCAAAGAGGCTCTCTACGCCATGCAGATCGAGCGCGTTTACACCAAGGAACAGATACTTTCGCTCTATTGCAACCAGATTTTCCTGGGTGGTGGCGCTTATGGGTTCGAGGCTGCGGCCAATCACTATTTCTCCAAACCGCTCAAGGACCTGGCTCTGGATCAATACGCGCTGCTGGCGGCGTTGCCGAAAGGGCCGCAGCAGTTTTCACCGATTCATAACCCAAAGGCGGCCAGGGAGCGCCGCAATCTGGTGCTGCAATCCATGGTTGACGCCGGATTCGTTTCGGAACAGGAGGCGGACGCGTCCAAATCCAAACCGCTCGGCCTTCAGGTGGACGACCAGCGCGGCAAGAACGACCGGTCGCCTTACGCCTATTTTGTCGAAGAGGTGCGCCAGGAGTTGCAACGCATCATGGTCGAGAAACATTCGGCGGACGCGATGGATGTTTACAAAGCGGGTCTGAGTGTTTACACGACGCTCGACGCGCAGGCGCAGCAGTGGGCGGTTGACGCTGTCCGCAAAGGCGCGCGGATGTATGAGCGCCGCCACGGCTGGAGGATCAAATTCTACAACGTGGTCGAAAAAGAGGGCGCCTCGGTGGAAGAGTATAGCCATCCTTCGTGGATCGCCGTGCCGGAAGCCGGTGACATCATGACCGGCATGATCAGGGAAGTGAATGATCGCGGCGCGAAGGTGTCGTTCGGCTCATATTCAGCCGTGATCACCGCCGAGCATACCGAATTGCTGGACAGGCCGCCTTCAAAGCTTTTCAAGCGCGGCGATCTGGCGCAGTTCAAGATCGAATCGGTTGATCGGACAAAGAAGAGTTTGTCGGTGACGCTCGATCCCGAGCCTGACGTTCAGGCCGCGCTGGTCTTGCTGGATGCGAAGACCGGTGAGATCAAAGCTATGGTCGGCGGATATAACTTCGCCACGAGCAAGTTCAATCACGCGACGCAGGCCAATCGCCAGACGGGGTCGGCTTTCAAGCCGTTCATTTACGCGACGGCGCTGGAACAGGGACTCAAACCTGACGATATTGTTGACGATTCGCCGTTCCAGCGCGGCAATTGGACGCCGCACAATTACGACAATCAATTCATGGGCGCGATGCCTTTGCGCAAAGCCCTGGCGCTCTCGCGCAACATCCCGGCGGTGCGCGTGCTGGATGAAGTAGGCGTGCGAAACGCGGCCGATCTGGTCAAGCGCCTGGGGATGCCGAATCCGATGGCGCCTTTCCTGCCTTCGGCGTTGGGCGCGACCGAAGAGCCGTTGCTGGCGATGGTTTCGGCCTACTCGACTTTTCCAAACGGCGGTACGCGCGTCGAGCCGGTTCGCATCCGTAAGGTGGTCGATCGCGACGGCAACGTGCTGGATCAGACCGATCCGAAGTCGGGCAAAGTGATTTCGAGCTATGTGGCCGCGCAGATGGTGGACATGATGCGCGGCGTGGTGCAGTTCGGAACCGCGACGGCGGCAAACTCCATCGGGCACGAACTGGCGGGGAAGACGGGCACAGTCAACGATTTCACCGACGCGTGGTTCATCGGCTATTCGCCGAAGGTCGTATGCGGAGTCTGGATCGGTTACAGCGACAGGAAGAAGCCGTTGGGCAAAGGCGAATCGGGCTCCACGGCCGCGTTACCTTTCTGGATCGACTTCATGCAGAAATACATGAAGGACAAGCCGAAAGAGAAATTCGGCAAGGCGCCGGACCTGCCTGAAGACCTCAGGAAGGTTCAGGTGGTTCGCGCGCGCGAGCACGCCAGCGAACTAGCGCGCATCGCGGCCCGCGAAGGAGATGTCCTACCCGGTTCTGATGAAGTGCCGAACCTGGACCCATTGGCGGGCGGATCTTCAAATGAAGATAAAACGCCCCCTGCGATCGTCAAGCCCGCGCCGCCGATACGCGAAGAACGAATCGAGGCTCCGAGATCGGAGCAACCAAAAATCCTCAAGCCTCCGGTCGAACCTAAACCTCAAACGCCGGAAGAGCCTGTCAGAAAAGGTAAGAAGGGAAAATCCGGGGAGCCGTTCTGATAATTCACCATGGCTTGGACCATGCTTCTATTGAGTTAGCGGGTCAAGACAGCGAAGAGAGAGTACGGAAAAGACGGAAATAACGGAACAAACGGAAGAAAGAACTATAAATGGTCTGAAGATTTTCGTTTGTTCCGTTATTTCCGTCTTTTCCGTACTCTCTCTTCCTCAACGTGCAAGGCGCGACTGCGATTGCCAACAGGCGCTCAGCGCGGACGGTGAATCAACTCCGTCTTCATGACCAGGATGTCTTTACCGGCGGAAACGTTCATCTGGACGAGGACCGGTTCCGGCGCTTCGGCTTTGAGTTTGATCCCGCGTGTAATCGCTTCGCTCTCGATCTCAGCCTGCGCCTGTCCGAGCGTCTTGCTTGCGCTGACGATCTTCGGCTCGTCGGCGCCGGCGAGCACGGGGTTGAACTGTTGCGGCGCCGGTTTCCATGAGCACTCCTGTCCACTCTCTTTGCAATAAGCGATCAGCTCTTTGCCGGCCGGCACGCTGGGCAGCGGCGCCCGCGTGACGACGATATAGAGGCGTTCGACGCCGGAGTTGGCGTCAAAGGTGAACCATTTGATCTCAGCCTTGCGCGAAGGCGCTTCGTAAGGCACGTGCGCCCGCACCTCGTTCGCGCCGTCATTCAAACGATGATCGGGAAAGAGCATCTCCGGTTCGCCGTCGTCGGTGCGGACAAAGATGTAGAGATAACCGTCAATGTTCGGTTCGATGACGAAGCGCACCTGGTCGCCATCGTGGAAAGTCTTCGTCGGGCTGACTCGCAGCGTTTCGCCCGCGGCGTTGCGTTGATAGAGCGTGTAGCCAACGCCGATGGGGCTGCCGCCCGGAGTAGAGGCTACGGTTGTGACCGGAGCAGACGCGGGCGTGGTCTTATCAGGTGTGGTCTTCGCGCTTTTGGGAACGGATCTGTTTCTGGCGATATCGCTTGGCTGCCGCGACGGTTGTGGCAATGAAGGTTTCTTTGGAGTTGGCGTCGGGATGGGTTTCGCCGGATTCTTGCGCGAAATCAGAAACGCTCCGCGCGCCTGTTCCTCCTCAAGTTGCATTGGCTGCTGCGCGGGGACGAATGGCGGGATTGCCAGCAGGCTGATGACGCCGAGTAGCAAAAACCTATGCGCGAATCGTTGATGTTTCATGACTTCCATAATTCCTCCGAAATTCAACCACGAAGAAACGAAGGTGGGGCTACATTTAACCGTGGAGAGCGTTATGCTAAGTCGAAGAGAGATAACGGAACAAACGGAAATAACGGAACAGACGGAAGATTTTCTGGTTTTTTTTCCGTCTGTTCCGTTATTTCCGTTTGTTCCGTTATCTCTCTTTTCCCTCATTAGTCACTGGCGTTTGATCAACAAATCGAAGACCACCGGCCCGGCGTCGGCGTTCGGCCTTCGCAGGATGGTGACGCGCGAAAGCTGTCGGCTTGCGTCCGGCGCGATTTGCGGAGCGCTCGCGGCGAACTGTTGTCGCCATTGCGCCAGTTCGTGCTGCTCGGTGGCGCTCAGCGCGCGCAGGGCCGGGGCGGCAAGGTAACTCGGCGAGGCCAGCGGCGCCGGAGAAAAGATGATTGTAAAGGCCATCATCTGTTCGTTGGGGCTGATTCCCAGGCAATTGCCCTGGCCCGTGGGGAAGCTGAAATCGGCGCCGGCCTCGATGAAGTTGCTTGTTACGCCTGTGTCCGGGGACGGCTGCGCGGTCAAAAAAGTGGTCGGGATGTTCGGCTCGTTCGGCGCGATGATGTAGAGATAACCGCGCTCTCTCGGCGTGAAATGAAATCTGAACGCCTGGTCCGCTTTGAGCGGCTCGTCTCCCGTCCCCCGCAGTAACGTCTGACATTGATCCGAGCCGGTCTCCACGTAGTAATTCATCACCTCGATCCGTTCCGGCCGAGTCATGCGCTGGTAGAGCGCCGCGCCGCCAACAAGCAGCGCGAGCGCCAAAGTCGCGATGGCGGTGAGCCGTGTCCAGGACAGCGATTGCGCGCTATCCTGATCGTTGATCGCTCCAGGCTTGCTCTTAACCTGCTTGTCCTGCGCCGGCTCCGCGCCTGTTGAGAGATTGCTTCCTCCGCCGATGGCTGTTACGCGTTGTGGCCGCGTGATTGCGGCGCGATCTTCGACCGTATCCGGCGCTTTAGAGTATTCATTAGTGGCCGCCGGCTCGATAAGCGTCTCGGATAAGGCCTGCGCCGATGCGGTGTCCAGCCAGTCCGGCTCGCTGAGCGCGCGCTCAAAGGCGTCCACCGCTTCACTCGCGGTTGAGGGCCGCTGCCCCGGGTCTTTCGCCAGCATGCGGTTGATCAGTCGCTCGATGGCCGCTGGCGTCTCGGCGCGGTATTGGCGGATGGACGGCGGCAGTTCGGCGCTTTGCATCTTGATCAGCTCTTGCGCCGTCTGCGCATTGAAGGGCAGCTCGCCGGCGATCATCTGGTAGAGCATCACGCCGAGCGAATAGATGTCGGCGCGCCCGTCAATGTGGCTTCCCAGACGGAACTGTTCGGGGCTGGCGTAATGAGGCGTGCCCATCAAGCGCGAGACCGGCGAGGCCGTTGTTTCGCTGGCCACCTTGGCGATGCCGAAGTCCACGACCTTGATCTGCTCGCTCCCGTCGGCGCGTTCGATGATCATGATGTTTGAAGGTTTGAGGTCGCGGTGAATGATATGACGCGAATGGGCGTGGTCGAGCGCGGCGGCGATCTGGCGCGTGATCTCGGCGGCCCGCTTGAAGCTGAGCTTGCGCTCGGCGTCCAGCTCATCGTCGAGCGTGTGGCCTTCGAGCCATTCCATCACGATATAGGCGATGCCGTCCGGCGTGCTCCCGGCGTCTTTGATGTCCACGATGTTCTCGTGGCTCAATTGACCGGCCATCTCGGCTTCGCGCTGGAAGAGCGCGACCAGACGTTTGGCGCCGATCGTCAGGTTGGGTTGAAGAATCTTGAAGGCGACGCGGCGATTGATCATCAAATGATGCGCGCCGTAGACCGCTCCCATCCCGCCGATGCCGACGAGCGCGTCAATGCGGTATTTGTCGAGCAGCGTGCGCCCGACCAGATGATACGGATCAGGCAGTGAGAGCAATTGCCCGTCGGTCAGGCAAAAGCGCTGGTTGTCGTGATACTCCTGTTTACACTCAGGACAATATTTCATCGCAGAATTCCATTCCGCGCGGGTTTGCGCTGGCGGTAGATCATGAAGCGCCGGTAAATGTACAACAACAGATGTCAGATGTCAGATGTCAGATGTCAGTAGAAACTGACATCTGACATCTGTTCTCTCTATTCAGGCTTCGCCACGATCAGCGGCTGTGTTTCGGTCTCGCGCCGGTAGAAGACGCGCGGGCGCTGCGCTTCTTGCGGCGCCGGTTTTTCGCCTGGTCTGAGCTTCAGCCCGCGTTTCTCTTTGATCTTCGCCTCCTGCATGCGCGGCACTTCGCCGGTCGCGTAATCGAGCCATTCGCGCAGCAGCACCTGGCCGTCGCGCGGTCTGGTGTCGGCGGACATCTTTTTGACGCCATCTTCGATCAGCGCGTAAGTCAGAAGCCCGTGGCCAAGCTGCGCGGTCTCGATCGCCGCCTGATAGCTCTGCGCGGCGGTCAAAATATTCATGCCTTTTTCGTACGCCAGTTGCGCCAGACCTTTCGAGTTCATCGGTCCGCGCCGCTTCTCTTCGGATTCGAGCGCCTGCCCCGAATTGCAGGCGTCGAGGACAAAGAGAATCTGGCCCGCGTCCACGCCTTCAAAAAGCCGCTCCAGTTCCGCGTCCGAAACGCCGTGCGCGAGAATGCCGCGCAACCCCGCTTCATCCAATTGGTCGCGCTTGCCCAGATAACCCAGGTCGTACGGGATGAGATAGAAGCGCGACTGTTGCGCCGTGCCGTGCCCGGCGAAGTAGACGACGACGACATCCTCAGGTTGCGCCGGTTTGAGCTTCTCCAAAGAAGCCGGCGTTTGTGGCGGGAGCCCGGACGCCGCATTGCCGGAGAGACGCGCCAGCGCCGCCATCAGGTTCGCTTTCGTCGCCGCTTCGTCGAACAGCGTGACTGTTTCGATCCGCGCAAAGCGCCCAAGTTGCGTTTGCCGGCGCGACAACTCGTCACTGAACGCCGTGGCGTCGGCGACGGCGTATTTCAGGTTGTAATCCGCGTTGGCGTATCGATTGACGCCCACGGCCAGAATGTAGAGAGCGCCGCGCCGCGCCAGTCCCTCGGCGCCGGTGACAGCGCATGTTTCATCCGCGCTCTTGACGTTGTCGCGGTTGAAGGCGTAGGCCGTCAGCCGGTTCTCTCCGGCG
>Ga0187894_10005250_pt1 | contig 13372 bp, 15 predicted proteins | sample GBC1701081metaG_FD_136650 | JGI IMG/M metagenome (GOLD analysis project Ga0187894, IMG submission 136650) | White microbial mat communities from a lava cave in the Kipuka Kanohina Cave System on the Island of Hawaii, USA - GBC170108-1 metaG ... | reverse complement strand
TCCAGATACCGCTGCTCCTCCGCCGTCGTCGCCCGCCCCAGGATCGGGTTGCGGTGGGGGAAGCGGCCGAAGCGCTGGATGAGGTCGTGGTGATGCTGGGCGCGCGTGGCGTGCGGTTCGCCCAGGCGGCGGCAGAGGCTGGTGGCGCGCTGCTGGTCGGCGAGGTCCTCGGAATGGCCGAAGGGCAGATAGAAGAAGGCCTGAAGCGCCGGCTCGACGGTGCGGTCGTGGCCGGCCGCGATCGCGGCGTCGGCCACCTGGCGCGCCAACGCATCGGTGGCGTACATGCGCGGCGTGTCGCGGAAGGCGTTGCGCGGGAACTGGTCGAGCAGCAGCAGCAGCGCCAGGGCGCCGCTGGGCGTTGCGGCCCAGTGGGCGCACTCGCCGCGCGCAGCGGCCTCGTGCAGGCCCAGGAAATAGTCGCGGAACCTGCGATCGAAATCGGCGTCCTTGGCGAACCACAGCTCGGGGCCGGCCTCGCTCCAGAAATCGACCACCGTCATCGCCTCGGGCGGCGGCAGCGGCGCCGGGGCAGCGGCTGCCGCCGAGGCGAGAATGTGAACCACAGGCGCTTGCGGTGATGCATGCGCGGGCGCGTCGTGCGTGTGCGGCGCGCCCTGCGGGCCGCGGCCGGCGAGCGTTTCCAGCTGCACGAAGCCCGCCCGTGTGGTCGCGGCCGGTTTGCTCAGGCCGGGCGCCGCGGCGCCATCTCGCGATGAGGACATGGTTATCTGCCGCTCCGGAGGCACGGGGTCGCAACTCAGGCGGATGGACACGCCGCGGCGGCGCCTATTCCGCTCCCTTGCTTTGCCCGGCAGGCGGGAGAGGGCAGCGTCACTTGCCCGCCGGCATCTCCTTGATGTGCCCAGTGGGGTCGACCACCACGGACACGGTCCTGCCGTCCTTGGTCGCTGTCGCCGCGACGCCCTTGGGGCTGGCCTTGAGGTCACGCACCTGCTGGTAGCCGGCTTTCTCCAGCGTCGACTGGGCGTCCTTCTCGGTCGCGGTGGCGCCTTGCGCCAGGACCATGCCCGACGGCACCAGCAGCAGGGCCGTCAGCATGGCGGCAGCGGGGATCTTCATCGCGGGGCTCCGGAAGACACCACGAAGAAGACGCACGACGGTGGCGGATGTTCCCGCCCCCTGTGACCAATCCGCGGTCACGCCATTATGACCGGCCGGCCGGCAGCCTCGCGGCGTGAAAGCCATTGTCCCCTTACCCCCGCGAGAGGACATGCGATGACCACAATGGAAGAACGGCTGTTCAAGATGGAAGTCCGGATGGCCGCCGCTGAATACCTGGTCGCCAACATCTATGCCGCCATGTTCGCGCAGACCGACGATCCCGTGCGCGAGGTGAAGGCGGCCAACGACACCCTGCGGCACAATTTGCAACGCCAGACCGTTCCCGGCGCCGATCCCGCCTGGTCCGATCACGTTTCGGCGGAAATGCAGGAGGCCATGGAGCGCGTCCTGGTGATGATGGAGGAGATGGTCGGCTGCCTGGCCAGCGGCGAAGCCGCGCCCACCACCACCGTGAACGTCCCGGCACCCCACCACCCGGTGAACGCCGCCCGCGGTTTGTAAGGCTCTCGTCATCCCGAGCCCAGCGCGGGATCCGGGCGGCGCCGTTCCTGGGTCCCGCGCTGCGCTCGGGATGACGGCGACGCGCCCATTCCATCCGGCCGCAGCGATTTTAGAACTTTTAATAACGACCGCCGCGCCGTGTCCCCTAGGCTTCGCCTCGACTTTGGCGGATGCCGAGGCACCTGGTGGCGTTTCATCTCGACCCCACTCCGCCATCGGGTACCGGACCGCGCGGCACATCCCACGTGCCGCGCGGTTTTTTCTTTGGGCGGCTACGACCTCACCTTGAGGAGCGGCCCGCAGGGCCGCGTCTCGAAGGGTGGGTTACGGACGCGGTCGTGCGAAAGGCCCGTTCGTAGCATCCCCACTGTAGCCCACCCTTCGAGACGCCGGCTGCGCCGGCTCCTCAGGGTGAGGTGTGAGTCTTGACGCCGGCGCTCCCCGGGCTTGACCCCCACTATTCGGCCCTGCATCAAGCCGGCATGACCATGCGTACCCTGGGCTGGGCATCCGCCTGGCGGTTGATCCGGAATGAGCTCGGCCTGCTGATCGCGCTCGCGGTCGTGACCGGCGGCGTGCTGGGCTTCGTGCTCCTGGCCGACGCCGTGGGCGAGGGCGACACCGCGCGCTTCGACCGCGCCGTGATGCTGGCGCTGCGTCAGGCCGGCGATCCCGCCGTGCCGCTGGGCCCGGCCTGGCTGCCCACGGTGATGCGCGACCTGACGGCATTGGGCGGCGTGGCGGCGCTGAGCTTGCTGGTGGCGTCCACGGTCGGCTACCTGGTGCTGGTGCGCAAACGCCACGCCGCGCTCTTCCTGCTGGTGGCGGTGCTGGGCGGCCTCGCGCTCAGCAACAGCCTCAAGGTCCTGTTCGGCCGCGTCCGGCCGGATGTGGTGCCGGGCGCGCCGGTCGAGCTGTCGGCGAGCTTCCCCAGCGGCCACTCCATGCTGTCGGCCGTCATCTACCTGACCCTGGGCGTCCTGCTGACCCGGGTCGAGGCCGACCCGCGCGCCCGCTCGTTCTTCGTCGTCGTGGCGGTCATCCTCACCCTGCTGGTGGGAACCAGCCGGGTCTGGCTCGGCGTGCACTGGCCCACCGACGTGCTGGCCGGCTGGTGCCTCGGCGCCGCCTGGGCCCTGCTGTGCTGGGCGGTCGCGCTGTGGCTGCAGCGCCGCGGCCGCATCGAGCCGGCGCGGGACGGTGCCGTCCGCTCGTCGGTCTGAGCCTTAGAACGTGGCGACGGCGCCGACCGCGAAGTTTGGACCGCCCGTCACCGTGCCCTGTGTCAGGTCCGCGGTGGGCCCGATGCCGGCGCCGATGATCACGCCGAACCGGTCGCTGCCGAGATCGAGCTGCGCCTGCTCGCCGATGCTCATCCCCAGCTGGACGCTGCCGGGCCTGGCGTTGAAAACCAGGGTCTGCTGGAAGACCAGCGACAGCGGGTGGAACTTCCATCCCGGCAGCGGCAGCTTCCAGGGCGCGATCAGGTCGGCGGCGACGAATTGCCAGCCGCCGGTGAAGCTCACCTTGGGATCGCTCGGGCTGTTCTGGCTGTTGGACGACACCTGCACGAACGCGCCGGCCTCGACGTGCCCCACGTGGTCGCCGCTCTTGTAGACAACGGCGAATTGCAAGGTCCTCTGCAGGATGGCGCCCGGCCGCGGGGCCGTGCGCGGAAAGATCCAGGGCGGCAGCTGGACCGTGATGCCGGGCTGAAGCTGCACCACCGTCGTGGGGACGGACGGGGCGGGGGTCGGTGGCGTCGGGGTCGGTGGCGTCGGTGGTGATTGGCCGACGGGTGGTGATACGGCCTGCGCCAACAGCAGCCGCGAGGTGCGGCCGGCGGCGTGTGCGACAGGCGCCTCGGCCGGCATCTCGCGATAGAGCGTCCCCTCGATCAGGAACAACCGGGTGCTCAGCGCATCGCGCGTTCTTGGCCCCACGATGCCATCGGGCTTCAGGCCACGCACCTTCTGGTAGTCCATGACCGCACGGCTGGTCTTCGGGCCGAAGATCCGGTCGACCGCCAGCGGCGTGGACCATGGCGGCATGCGGTTGTTTAGCCTGTACTGCAATCGCGCGACGTCGGCCCCCTGGCAACCCACGGACAGGTTTCGTGGCGTCTGCGGTCCCATGACGAGATCCTTTCGATAACGGCCAGCGCCGGCGTGAACCCGCAATGGGACGCCGCTCCGTGCAGCAACGCGGTTGATGACCACGCGTCCGGCGGGGCTGCCGGAGCAGCCGCGGCAGCTGTGTTGACGCTGATACAAAGGGTCCTGAACGACGGCTTGCGGTGACGCCCGGTGTCGACGCGACTGCTGTCTCACCGGATGCAACGATGGCCGACGATAGGAACGATCCCTGCAGCGAGCATCGGCCATTCAGATGAGGCACCGCGTCTCCTCTCCCCGCGAGAGCGGGGAGAGGAAGGGGCCCCTACTTGTCGCGTCAGGGCCGGAGGCATGGGAAGGTGAGGAGTAGGAGCGATCAAGCCATGCGTGGAAAGCCTGGGACTGGCTTCTTCATGGTGAGCACAGGCGGATGCGAAGCATCCGCCGGGTCGAACCATGAAGCGGTTCGCATCGGCGGTGTGCGTGTGAGGCTTCATGGTTCGACAGGCTCACCATGAAGCCAAGACTGGCGGCCCTGGTGATACAGACGACACACACCAGCCGGGCTGGCGACATCGCGGCGATACGGCCGCTCGGTAGGGTGCTCCCATCAACAGAGGGCAATTACAGCCCTCTTCCAATCAAGGGAGATACCCATGTTCCGCAAGACTTTTATCGCCGCCCTTCTCGCCACGGTCGCGGTTGCCGCCACCCAGCCCGCCAACGCCGCCATCGAGCCCAACGGCACTCTGTGGAACGGTATCGGTTTGAACGGCACCGCCTGGAACGGCGGGCACTGGAACGGCACCTCCGCTGGTGCGCAGTCCGCGACGGTGATCGCCATCGAGCTGCCGCAGCCGGAGTAGTCGCACGCCGGCGAACGAACGGCCCGCGTCGACCGCGGGCCGTTTGCGTGAGAACGCAAAGCACCGGCGTTGCATTGACTTGGACGAGCGGGTTTGCGACCGTCACGCGCACGTGTTCAGTGTCGTCCGGAGTCTCATGCAACATGATGGCGCGCGAGAGGGCACCCGGCGCGGTCCGCGCGCAGCAGGCATGAGTGGGCACGGCCGGCGAGGCGCCTGTGGCTGAGGCCGCGGCGCCATCCTTTCGCGACATCGTGCGCCTCGAAGGCGTGCAGCAATTCTTCGGCGCCATCCAGGCCCTGCGCGACATCAATCTCGCCATCGGCCGCAACGAGATCGTCGGTCTGATCGGCGACAACGGCGCCGGCAAGTCGACCCTGATCAAGGTGATGACGGGTGTGCTGAAGCCCAGCGCCGGCCGCATCTTCGTCCGCGATCGGGCGCTTGATCTTGCCGACTACTCCGTGCGCATGGCGCATGAGCTCGCCATCGAGACGGTCTACCAGGACAAGTCGCTGGGCGAGAAGCAGCCGCTGTGGCGCAACTTCTTCGTCGGTCGCCAGATCACCAACCGTTTCGGCTTCATTGACGTGAAGCGTCAGAAGGTGATCGCCGAGCAGATCCTGATGAAGGCGATCGGCTTTCGCGGTGTCGGCATCTCGGTCGACTCGACCGTGAAGGAACTGAGCGGCGGCGAGCGCCAGGGCATCGCCATCGGGCGCGCCATGCATTTCAACGCCGACCTGATCGTGCTCGACGAGCCGACGGCGGCGCTGGCGGTCAAGGAAGTGCGCAAGGTGCTGGACTTCGTGCGCCGCATCAAGGAGCAGGGCCACGCCTGCGTCTATATCGAGCACAACCTCGCCAACGTGCATGCCGTCGCCGACCGGCTGGTGGTGCTCGACCGCGGCGAGATCGTCGCCGAGATCGCGCCCCAGGACATGACCGTCGCCGAACTCACCGAGTTCCTCATCGACCTGCAGCACCAGCGATGACGGGGCGTGTCCAACACCAACCTCTTCCTGAGGAGCCGGCAAAGCCGGCGTCTCGAAGGCCTCATCCTGAGGAGGCCGCGCAGCGGCCGTCTCGAAGGCCTCATCCTGAGGAGGCCGCGCAGCGGCCGTCTCGAAGGATGGGCCACACACGCAATCGTGCGGCAGCCACCCTTCGAGACGCGGCCGTGCCGGCCGCTCCTCAGGGTGAGGCTCGTGCCGTCCTCCACCACCCATGACCGCGCCGCGCCTGCCCGCTGCGCTGGGCCGCATCGAGGGCCTGCCCATCATCGTGGTCTTCGTGCTGCTGCTGGGCCTGTTCATGAACACCGCGCCCGAGGTGTTCCTGCGCTACAACATCTACACGACGTTCCTCTCGACCCTGCCGCCGCTGATCCTGCTGGCGGTGGGCCTCACCTTCGTGATCGGCGCCGGCGAGATCGACCTGTCGTTTCCCGCCATCATTTCCCTCTCCGGCTTCGTCTTCGCGGTGCTGTTCAAGGACTACGATCTCGGCTGGCTCGCCGTGCTGGGGGCATTGCTGGCGGGCCTGGTCGTCGGTTTCGTCAACGGCCTGCTGGTCGCCAAGGTCGGCATCCCGTCTTTCATCGCGACCTTGGCGGCGCAGTTCTTCTGGGCCGGCATCGCCACGGTCCTGTCGGGCGGCAAGTCCTACGCCCTGCGCGGCGCCGAGGCGAGCAGCGTCTGGCAGTGGCTGGTGGGCCGCGCCACCACGCCGGTCGACTGGCTCAACGAGGTCTCCGTGCAGGCGCCATGGACGCTCGCCGTCGTCGTGCTGCTGTGGTTCGTGCTCAACCGCCATCGCTTCGGCGAGCATGTGCTCTTCATCGGCGACTCCAACGACGTCTCGCGCGTCGTCGGCATCAACGTGGCGCGCGAGAAGATCCGCCTGTTCACCCTGATGGGCGGGCTGGCCGCCGTCGCCGCCCTGTTCCTGACCCTGGAGAATCGCAACTATTTCGGCAACCAGGGCCAGGGCTACCTGCTGACCGCCATCGCCTCGGTGCTGATCGGCGGCACCTCGATCTTCGGCGGACGCGCCACGGTGGTGGGCACCGTGTTCGGCTGTTTTGTCATCGGCATGATCGAAGCCGGCCTCGTCGCCTCGGGCCTCACCGGCGCCTGGGTGCGCACGGTGCAGGGCCTCGTCTTCCTGGTCGCGATCGTGTTCTATCTCTACGTCGAGGAACCGCAGCGCCGCAAAGCCCTGCTGGCGCGCTTTCGGATGTTGCGTCCGGTCCGTCATCCCGAGGATTGAGCCTTCATGGTGAGCCTGTCGAACCATGAAGGCTTACGCACCGCCGATGGTGCGAGGCGCTTCATGGTTCGACAGGCTCACCATGAAGTGCTGCAAAAGGAGGAAGCCCATGATGCTCAGATCGATGCTTCTCGCGACAGTCGCGGTGGCGGCGCTGGCGGTGCCGGCGGTGGCGCAGGAGACGCCGGGCAAGGGCGTCACGATCTACATGCAGATGGGCGGCAACCCCGGCGACGGCGCCACGCTCGCGCGCCAGACCGGCGCCACGGCGGCGGCCAAGGCGCTGGGCGTCGATCGCCTGAGCGAGCAGTTCTCGGCCTGGGCGCCGGAGAAGATGATCGAGCAGTTCAAGCAGGCGATGGCGGCCAAGCCCAGCTGCATCGTGATCATGGGCCATCCCGGCACCGACGCTTTCCGCGATCTGGTGAAGCAGGCCATCGACCAGGGCATCGTCGTCACCCACGGCAACGCGCCGCTGTCGGAACTGCAGAAGGCGCACGGCCCGCAGGGCTTCGGCTATGCCGGCGTCGACCTCTACGAGGGCGGCAAGCTCACGGCGCAGGAGATGATCAAGGCAGGCAGCCTGAAGTCGGGCGACAAGGCCATGGTGTACGGCGTCTTCAGCCAGGCCGAGCGCGGCCAGTCGGAGAAGGGCCTGGCCGACACCCTGGAGAAGGCCGGCCTGAAGGTCGACCGGCTCGAGATCACGCCGGAAGCCAATTCGGATGCCTCGCTGGCGGTGCCGGTGCTGGCCGCCTACGTCCAGCGCACCCCCGACCTGAAGGCCATCGGCACGCAGCATGGCGGCATGACCAGCGTGCTGGCCGACGTGCTGAAGCGCGCCGGCAAGAAGCCGGGCGAGATCACCGTCGGCGGCATCGACCTGGCGCCTGCCACCATCGACGGCCTGAAATCGGGCTACGTCACGGTGACGCTCGACCAGCTGCTCTACCTGCAGGGCTTCATCCCGGTCCTGCAGTGCGTGCTGACGGCAAAGTACAAGATGCCCGGCATCAGCGTGAACACCGGCGCCGGCGTCGTCACGCCCAAGACCATCGGCGCCCTGGTCCCCCTGATCGACGCCGGCATCCGCTGAAGGTGGCTCTGTCGTCCTGAGCGCAGCGAAGGACCCTGCGGTCGCCCGATCAAAGTGTCATCCCGAGCGTAGCGAGGGATCTCCCGCGCATGGAGACTCCGGTATCAGGAGATGTCTCTCCTGAGCCGGTCGAAGGGGCGCTCGACATGACGGACTGGTCGAACCACCGCAGGGTCCTTCGCTGCGCTCAGGACGACAACAGGGCGGCCCACCGGGGAGGGCGGCCGTCGACGGCGATACAGGCGACACACATCGACCAGGCCCGCGACATCGCGGCGATACGGCGGGCCGGTAGGGTGCTCCCGTCAACAGAGGGCAATTTCAGCCCTCTTCCAATCCAAGGGAGATACCCATGTTTCGCAAGACCATCATCGCAGCCCTTCTCGCCACGGTCGCAGTCGCCGCCACCCAGCCCGCCGGCGCCGCCATTTTTCCCAACGGCAAGTTCCTGAACGGCGGCGGGTGGAACGGCGGCGGCTCCAACGGCGTGCAGCCCAACGGCATCTACCCCAACGGCATCTACCCCAACGGCGGCTGGTACAACGGCACCGCCGGTGCCACCCAGGCCGCGACAGTGGTCGCCATCGAGCTGCCGCAGCCGAAGTAACGAGAACCATCCTCCTGAGGATCGCGGGAGCGCGCCACACGTGGCGCGCTCTCATCATTTTTGGGGCTCACCGTTCGATCACGGCGCGTGTCGCTGTCGTCCTGAGGGCAGCGAAGGACCCTGCGGTCGTTCGATCAAAGTGTCATCCCGAGCGTAGCGAGGATCTCCCGCGCATGGAGACTCCGGTATCAGGAGATGTCTCTTCTGAGCCGGTCGAAGGGGCGCTCGACATGACGGACTGGTCGAACCACCGCAGGGTCCTTCGCTGCGCGCAGGACGACAACAGGGCGGTCCACCAGGGGGGTGGGGCGGTCCCGGCGATACAAACGACACACACCAGCCGGTCTGGCGACATCGCGGCGATACGGCGGGCCGGTAGGGTGCTCCCATCAACAGAGGGCAATTACAGCCCTCTTCCAATCCAGGGAGATACCCATGTTTCGCAAGACTTTCATCGCCGCCCTGTTCGCCACGGTCGCCGTTGCCGCCACCCAGCCCGCCCGCGCCGACAAGGTCTTCAACGGCCTCGAGCTGAACGGCGCCACATGGAACGGCACCGCATGGAACGGCGCCACCTGGAACGGCCCCCAGTGGAACGGTCCCTTGTGGAACGGCCCGATGTGGAACGGCACCGCCTCCACCGCACAGGCCGCGACGGTGATCGCCATCGAGCTGCCGCAGCCGAAGTAACGAAACCATCCCCCTCAGGATCGCGGGAGCGCGCCACACAGGTGGCGCGCTCTTATGATTTGGCGGGCGCCGGGCGCGACAGCAGCACCACGGCACCGGCCGCGACCAGCAAGGTCACAATGTACGTGGCGGCGTACCAGCTCGCCAGCGCGACGCCATGCCAAACGATCGTGTCGGCTGTGGCGCCGGGGAAGGCACCCCACAGGGTGATGCGGGGCGACACGATGGCCTGCACGCCCAGGGCCAGGCCGCTCGCCAACACCACGCCGATCAGCACCATGGCCACGAAGCGATCAATGGCCGGCAGCCTGTCGGATGCCGTGTCGGTCGTGGGCCGCGACGGCAGCCGCAACAGCCGGCGCGCGAGCAGGGCGACGAGCAGACCGAGCACCAGCCATTGCATGGGGTGCTGGAACAGCAACGCCTCCCACGGCGTTGCGGATGGTCCGCCCTTGCCGAGGTCGCCGTCCAGCGCCAGGCGCAGGAAGAAGTGCGGCACGCTCAGCACGGCGCCCAGCGGCACGAAGGCGAGCGCAAAGCCCGCCGCCCGTCGGCTGGGCAGCCAGCGCGGCCGATCCGCCAGCAGTGCCTCGAGCAGGGTGCCGATCAGCAGGGCGTCGAGACCGGTGTACAGCGCCTCGTACATCGCCAGCCAAAGCGCACCGACGATGGGCCGCAGGACCCCTTCGATGGACCCGATGCCGGCATACAGCAGGGCCATCAGGCCGAACGGCACCAGGGCGGTGCGCAAGGCCGCGCCCTTGGCCCGCCAGGCCAGCCGCCACGGGGTGATGGACGCATCCGTGTTCATGACGGCTGCCTGATGACTGTGCGACTCCACGACGGTTCGATCCTGCCGCGTGATTGTGGCTTTTCTCGCACGTCATCGGCGCATGGTGTATCCTGCCGGACAAAGAAGACAGGGGGAGAAGCCATGCTGGAACTGATAGCGCTGGTGGCGGCGGTGGCCGTCTGTATTTGGACGCCGATCGAGACCCGCAAGGTGCGCGACGGCTGGACCCGCAAGAACTTCAAGGGCACACGCGAGGAATTCGTCACCAAGTACCGCCGTCAGCTCACGGTGATCGGCTGGGTCGGCGTCGTGCTGGGGTCGCTGAACCTCGTGCTCGCCGTGGTCGCCGCGAGCGAGCCGGGCATGATCGTGAAGCTGATCGCCGGTGTGATCTGGCTGGCCGCCGGCGGCATCTCCCTGTGGTCCCGCCGCATCCTCGACGAACCCCGCCCGGCGTAACTCCCTTCTCACCGCTTGCGCGCTACGGAGCAGATACATCTGGAAGGCAGCGTCCGCTGTCGTCCTGAGCGCAGCGAAGGACCTGTTATGCCGTCGCTTCGCACGAACGGGCCTCACTGAGGCACGTGCGTCATCGCCCGTTCCGTGCGTTTCGACGGCTCAACGGATCCTTCGCTGCGCTCAGGATGACAGCAACGTCAGGCTCAAAGATTCGACGCTAGCGGCCGCGGGCCAGCGTGTTGCCGCGGCCGGTCACCTGCAGACGGGGCTCCTGGCCGTCGGCGGTCGTCCACGCGATGCGGTTGTCGCCGCCCGCCACTTGAATCAGCGCATTGCTGCGCAGCGACACCGTGATCGTGTTGCGGCTGCCGAGCACCTTCAGCGTGGTGCACTCGCCCGCGATGACGAGCGTGTTGTGGCTGCCCAGGATGTTGGCCTCGCCGCCCTGGCACTGCAGGCTCAGGGTGCGGTTGCTGCCCATGAAGTTGCCGACGTCGTCGGTCGCCGTACCGCCCCGCGGTGGAGCGGTCTGCGCGACGGCGACAAAAGCCAGGCCGCTCGCGCCGGCGAGGCCCTGCAGCAGGGCGCGGCGGGCCATGCGCACTGTCATGAATCCTGTCATGCGGGCATCCTCCGAGGATGATGCTGGTGTGCCGCCGTTGCGCGGCTGATCGCGGCCGGCGGTGTCGCCAGCCCCGCCATGTCAGACCAGGCGATGCGTCCGGCTATTCCCTATGAACCGCCGGCAACCGGTCCCGGCGCCCTGCTGGGCGACGAGCCGTCACGTCGCCACAACATCGCGGCGACACTGGCGGCGATCAGGAGTGCCTGGACAAACGTGCCGACACAACTGGTCACGAGAGCGACAATCCGCTCGCCGATGATCGACAGCGCAAGGGTCCCGCGCGCACCGCGATCCGGCGCGATGGCCTCGATGGCAGGCATCAGGATGGCCTCCAGCGCGGCCACCACAAGATTGAAAACAAGGGCGGCCGCCAGCAGCATCCCGAGCAGGCCGACCGTGGGCGGCCACGGTTTCGGCGGGCGACCGCTGGCGGACGAGGCCGGCAGCTTCAGCAGGCGCACAGCCAGCGGCGCGAGGGCCAGGCCGGCGACCAGCCATTGAATCGCCGGCGCCAACAGAAACTGCAGCCACAGGGGCACCGGCGACGGACCATCGTCCGCGACCCAGATCCAGCCTGGCTGGCCGGTGAAGCCATAGCGCAAGGCGAGGTGCAGCAGGCTGGTGCCGATGCCGATCACCAGGAAGGCGAGCGCGAAACGAATGGCGCCCGCGCTGGGCATGAGCCGCGGCAGACTATCGGCAAGCTTCTGCCCCGACAGCAGCATCTCCAGCAACGCGGCGATGAGGAGAGCATCGATCGCCGTGTACATCGCTTGGACCACGACATGGGCTGCGTTGTAGGCGACCACGTCCGAACCGCCGATCGATGTAATGACGTATCGGATGATGCCCATGATGTCGGCTTCGATGAGATGCAGCACGAACATGAGGCCGAACGGCACGCCGACGGCTCGCAGGGCACCCCGCTTGGCGCGCCAGGCGATCCGCCAGGGCATGATCGTGCTCTCCTGAAGGAGAATTCGCTGGTGACAGCGGCATATCCTATCAAATCTAAGCAAGCAGGAGGAGGGAACATGTTCCGCTGTAAAAAGGCGGCGCGGACGGACCTCCAACGCGTGACCGTCGCGTTGCGTTTCCTCGGGTGGCGATTCGCCATCGGCACCTGCGACACGATATTCCGGTTTTATACCTATGGTTGCAAAAACTATTGACTTTTCAGCGATGATCGCTTACAACCGTCGACGTGCGGCCGCGGGCGCATGCCTTGCCGCCCGCGAGACATCCGCTCATCAAGCCATCATTGCCAGTGCGAGGCCGCATCCGCGGCATGCCTCGGCGTCCCAGATGGCGCGTAGCATCGATCGGGATCCATCCATGGCGACCATCGCCGGCCTTTGTCATGTCGGATCGTCATCGCCGCGGCGCTGCGGCCGTCCAGTCGCGCGCCGGCTGACGACGCACCCGTCGCGATTTTCTGTCGCTTTCTGTCGTTTTTCTGTCAGTGCAACAACGCCGGCCAGTCGATTGCGATCACGACGAAACCGATTTTCTGTCGTATCTGTCACGCCGTGCCGTCAGGCGCTTCGCGCAATTTCCGCAAGTCGATGTGAACGCTATGTCCTGTTTATCGGCGCGGCTTCAGGGGACAAGCACGGTGAGCATGAGGGGAAGGCTGTCCGCGACGATGAGCCGCCAGACATGAGACTGCAGCGCGGCGACGGCGCGGCCGAGGTGGTGTACGCAGCCGGTCCGCAGGGTACGGCGCTGGCCCACCTCTATCAGCGCGAGCCCTGCCGTGTGCTGTTTCCCGACGGCGAGCCCGGCGATCCGCCGCAGGCGGTGTTCGTCACCATGTCGGGTGGCCTGACCGACGGTGATCGCCTGCGGCTCGAGGCGCGCGTTGGCGCCGGCGCGGTGGCCACAGCCATGACCCAGGCTGCCGAGAAGATCTACCGCGCCTCGGCCCGGGGCGACGACTGCACCGTCGACGTCAGGCTCGGGGTGGCGGCGGGCGCCATCCTGGAATGGCTGCCGCAGGAGACCATCGTCTTCGACGGCGCCCGCCTGCGCCGGCGCACGCACGTCGACGTCGCGCCCGGCGGCCGGCTGCTGGCCTGCGAGATGGTGGTGCTGGGCCGCGTCGCGGCGGGCGAGCGCTTCACCGCGGGCCTGGTGCTCGATGCCTGGCGCGTGCACCGGGGCGGCCGGTTGGTGTGGGCCGACGCGCTGCGCCTCGACGGGCCACCGCCGGCCATCGCCGGGTTCGGCGATGCGGCCGCGACCGCCATGGCGCTCTATGCCGG
>Ga0187894_10005249_pt1 | contig 13373 bp, 16 predicted proteins | sample GBC1701081metaG_FD_136650 | JGI IMG/M metagenome (GOLD analysis project Ga0187894, IMG submission 136650) | White microbial mat communities from a lava cave in the Kipuka Kanohina Cave System on the Island of Hawaii, USA - GBC170108-1 metaG ... | reverse complement strand
CGCGTGGCTTCGCCTCGATGGACGAGCAGAAGCAGCGCGATATCGCCCGTCGCGGTGGCCGCAGCGTCCCCGGGGAAAAGCGCAGCTTCTCGCAGAATCACGCGCTGGCGGCGGCGGCCGGTCGGACGGGCGGCCAGAACGTGCCGCACACCAAACGCAGCTTCGCCCAAGATCGTGCCTTGGCCGCCGCGGCTGGTCGCAAAGGTGGTGAGAGCCGCCGCAAGGACCCCGGCGGATGAGCCGTCAGATCGTCAGCCCTGCTTGCGGATCCAGCAGCCGCTGCAAGCGCTCAGCCCCCAGACGTGCACAGCGCAGGAGCAACGCCTTGCGCCGAGCCGCGGCCAGTCGGGTCTCGGCGAGAGGGCGCGGATCCTCGCGCAGGACGTCGCCGCCGAACGCATCGGCGATGATCAGGCCGGTCGCGTCCGGCAGCACGCCGCAGGGAAAGTCCGCTGCGACGGCGAAATAGAAGCGATCGCACCAGGCGGTATAGTCGCCCCACTTGCCATCGGTGCGGAAGTCCTCGAGCGAGGACTTCACTTCAACGATCGCCACCGTACCGTCGTCGGCCAGGGCCAGGACGTCGGCCCGGCGGCCATCGGCCAGCGGCACCTCCAGCAGCGGCGTCCAGGCTCTGGCTCGCCACAGGCGACAGACACCCCGCGTCACGGCAAGCGTGACGTCGGGCCGGGTTCCAGACGCGCCTGTTGCGGTGGATGCGGAGATGGAAACGGCGCTCATGACGTTGGCAGCCCCTTAGGACACCCAGATAGCACTGCCGGGAACAATCATCGAACATTTTTGCGCGATGATCGGTCGCCGCCCGCGCGCGCCGTTTCGGGCATTGCGGTGTGGTCACAATATGGCCACTGTGTTCAGTAAACTTGAGTGCGCGCTCCTTCGGCGCCAGCACTCGAAAGATCCTGGCGATACAGGCACGGTAGCCAATGTTGCGCATCCGTGCTAAAGTCGCTGAGATAAATGGAAGTGATATCTCCGGGGATTTCCACAATGCCTCCCGCTCATTCGCAAGACCTGCCAACACTGGAAACGGCGGCCGATAGGCAGGCCATGTCCCGCCGCCGGGCGCTCACGCGACTGGGGCTGGCGGCTGGTGTTGCCTACGCTGCGCCCACAGTGACGACGCTGGATCGTCGTGCCTTCGCCCAGTCAACGCCGTGCCCGCCCGGACAGGGCAACAAGGGTAATGGCAAGGGTAACGGCAAGCCCGGCTGCAAATAGTCGAACGGGTCTGTCGAACGCATTCCAAGACCCGCTTCGGCGGGTCTTTATCTTAGCGCCGTTTGACCCAGCGAACCGGGCTCGCCCATTCCAGGCGGGTGTTGATTACGGGTGCGGCGTTGTACGACATCAGCGTGAACTGACCACGGCCGCCGCCCATCTCCACCCGCTTCACCAGGGTCGGGCCGTTCACCACCTTCACGATGCAGTCTCGGCCCAGGCAGCTGGCAAGGTTGATGCCGTGCGCCTGCAGATCGCGGCTGTAGAACAGAATGTCGTCTTCGCCGTAGACGGGATACATGCTGTCGCCCCGCACCCTGACGGCGATCGTATTCAGTGAATCACCCGGCGGTGCCTCGACTTCGTCGACCCCGTCGCTGGCAGGGCTATCGACAGGGAACACCTCGGCGCCCGCCCCGACATAACCGGCCACCGGCACCATGCGGCGCACGCCGCCGCCGGGTCCATAGCGAAATTCCGAGACCGAGACGCCGGCCATCTCCGCCAGCACCGTGAGTGTCTGCGGGTCCGGTTCGAACGCGCCTTTTTCCCAGCGATGAACGGTCGGCTGCGTGACGCCCAGCCTCGCGGCAAATTCCTGCTGGGTCAAATCCTGCTGCTTGCGCAGTGTTTTGATCCGCTGCCCCAGATCCCAGAATGGCTCGCGCATAATTTGCGCCTCCGCCATTTGCCGATACTCCGATGGCGCACGTGAATAATGTCGAACCGTATCAAAAATATATGCTGTTGGGAAACATTGGATCAAATGACACCGGCCTCATCGGTAGCTGGTGGGGTTATGGTTTGGCGGCCAGCGGCTTGAGCGGCGGCGCCTCATCGTCCAGCCGGCTCGGCGGTCGTTCGGGGACGGCACGGAAAGCGCCGGCAGCAGCTTCGGCCTGACTGATTTCGGCCGGAGACAACTTTTCAGCCGATCGGGCGCGTACCTTGCCGGCGTTGGTGTTGCCTTGTCGGTCCGCCAGCAGCAACCACATATAGCCGTCGACAGGGTCCTTGGCGCTGGCTACGCCGCCGATCTTCCAAACGCCCAGCACATATTGCGCTTCTGCCAACCCCTGCCGGGCCGCACGGATGTACCACTGCTCGGCTTTGGGAAGGTCACGATCGAGGCCGGCGCCCGAGAAGAGGGCATTCGCGAGCTTGAACTGCGACTCCGGGATACCGGCGTTGGCTGCCGCCGTATACCAGGCGATAGCACTTGTCGCGGCCGTGCGCGCCGCGTCGCCACGCGCACTCATTGCCATCGAGACCGACAGGTCGCCCAAGGCCATGGCGGCCTCCGGATAGCCGTTGTCGGCGGCGTGGCGCAGAAATCGCTGTGCTTCGACCAGATCCTTGCGGCCACCGCGCCCGTCGGTCAGCAGGACGCCGTACCGTATCGCCGCCGGCAAATGGCCCTGTTCGGCGGCGAGGCGATAAGCTTGCACCATCTCGGCGGCGCGCGTCGTGGCTTGCGGCGAAACCTCGATGGCGCGCGCGAACGCGTACGCGCCGTAGGGATCACCCGCCCGTGACGCGCGCTCGTACCAGTGCAGAGCCTGGGCTTGGTCGATCGATACGCCACGGCCCTTGGCGTAAAGAACACCGAGATTGTACGCCGCCCGCGCGATGCCGGCGTCGGCCGCTTCGCGGAAGAGCTGCGCCGCGCGCGGCTCGTCCTTGGCCACGCCTTCGCCCGCCATATGCTGGAACGCGAGCAGATATTTGGCCCGCCCGTTGCCGGCATCGGCAGCACCGCGCAACAGCCGGATCGCCTCAACCAGAGTCGACCGGTCGCCGCGCTTCAGCAAGGCAGCGGCCAGCCACGCCGCCGCTTCGGGCTCACGAGCGGCGAGCGGCCGCAGCGTTCGTTCGGCGCCGAGAACGTCTCCCGCCTCGAACGCCGCAATGGCGGTGCGCAGAGCGTCGTCGGATTGGCCGTGCGCCGCCGGAACAATCAGCGCGAGCAAAGCCGCCAGTGCGGTGACCGCGGCGCTGCGTGATGCGGTGCGGCCCACGTTACTGGCGCGCGGTAAATGTATCCGCGGCCTTCTTGGCCCGATCGATCTCGTCTTCCGTCATCTCGTTGGCCAGGCCTGACAACAGGAGCTCCGTACCAGCAATCTGCTGCCGAGAGGCCAGTGCCAGGTACTTATAGGCTTCGACCTTGTCCTGCGTTACGCCTGCGCCGGCGGCCAGTGCGCCACCGTAGGCGGCCATGGCACGCGGGAAGCCGCGCTCGGCAGCATCGCGCAGCAATGGGATGGCCTTGTTGAGATCGTACAGAGGTGACTTGTCATAGCCGTAGATCTCGGCACCCAACATGAACTGGGCGCGCATGTCCTTGCGTTCCGCCATCGGCTTGAGGATGCTTTCGGCCTTGGTGTAGTCGCCGGCCTTGAGCGCGTCGAATGCAGGCTTCAAGTCGTCGGTCGACCGAGGCGCCGCCTGTTTGGGGGCTGGTTTGGGTTGCGGCGCTTGGGCGAAAGCCGGCTGATGGAGCGCTGGGCCCAACAACATTGTGATGATCGCGGCAGCGGCAGGCCGAAGGTGCGGTCGCATTCTCTTACTCATTCTCACTCACCTCTCGCACCATGGCGGAAAGGCAATCTCGTATCAATCATTGGCACAGGTATGGCGGGTGTGGTTGTTCGCCAGGGAATAAGTCCGCGCGGTGTCGTGTCGGACACGAGGGGGGTGTCGATGAGCGACAAGCGGCAAAAAGGCACAGTACGAATTTGGGATCTGCCGACACGGCTCTTCAAATGGGCATTGGTCGTGCTGGTTGTTTTTCAGGTGACGACCGGTCTGCTGGCCGGCGACTGGCTGAAATGGCACTTCTGGTCCGGCTACGCGATCCTGACCTTGCTGATTTTTCGCATCCTGTGGGGGATTGTCGGCAGTACGACATCGCGCTTCTTCAGTTTCGTGAAGGGACCTTTCGCCGGACTGTCGCATCTGCGCGAACTGCTCGGTCCGAGAGCGCCGCGGGAAGCGGGCCACAATGCCGTGGGCGGCTGGATGGTGATCGCACTGATCCTGGCACTGCTGGTTCAGGCCGGCAGCGGATTGTTCACTACCGACGACATCGCCACCGACGGCCCCCTGGTCGCGGCCGCGAGCGAGCGCTGGGTCAAGAGCATGACGAGTCTTCATGCCCGATGGATCATCCTGATCTTCGTGCTCGTCGGGCTGCATGTGCTGGCCGCGGTGCTGTACCTCGTCGTGAAGAAACAGAATTTGATTGTCCCCATGATCACCGGCCGCAAACGACGCGACGACGTGGTGGCACCGGAAGAGCCGCTGCCGCCGCTGCGGTTTGCCGGCAACGTTTCAGCACTGGTCTGCCTGATTGTCGCGGCCGCCATTGTCTATGCCGTCTTGCGCTTTGGCGGCTGACGCAGGGTCGTCGCAGCAAAACGGCCGGTCAGGGGTCTGACCGGCCGCGTACAAACGAAGGTTGATCGGAACGGGCAGGCAGTTCTGATCAGCAATCGCTATTTTGCGCGGAATTTTTCGTGGCAGGCACCGCAGGCCTTGGCGGCGTTGCCGAACGCCTCGCCAATCTTGGTCATGTCACCGCTGCCCGCTGCGACGGCCAGCGCGTCGATGGCGGTCCCTTCCGCCTTGTTGGCAGCCGTGAAACCCGGCTTGTCGGTCCATAACACTGGCAGAGCCTTGGTCTCGCCCTTGTCCGAGCCGGCCGGGAAGAAGGCCGGAAACGCCTCCGACAATTCCTTGAGTTTCGCCGCCGCTGGCACCACGCCGCTCGCCGGTCCCTTGGCATCGATGATGCCCTTGATCGCCTTCATCTGCGCGCCGGCCTGTTTGCGATTGTCCTTGCGCGCCGCGATCGGATCGTTCTGTGCCAAGGCGACACTGCCGATCAGTGCCCCCGATAGCGCCAAGCCGATGGCGCCGACGATCAGCCCCTTCTGCATGTTCCGCTTCCTCTCTCTGCTGTGGGCGGACCCCAAACCGTGCCGCACGCCGCCGCCGTCTGAACCGGCACGTCACGCGATGAAACACTGCAAGCTACGCCGTCGTCCATCACGAAGCCGTGAAATGAGACCAAAAACCCAGTGTTTCCAAATGGTAACCTGACCTGAACACATTGCCGGCTATCGCGTCGGCGCGACCCACCGCGCTGCGGGCGGCACAGGCGCCAGCGTTTGCCGCACATGGACCATCAATGCCGTTCCCAGGATTGGCGCCAGCAGGTTCAGAAACGGCACGATGCCGGCGGCGGCGATCAGGATGCCGGCAAACCAGACATGGCCGCGATGGCTACGGCGCAGCGCGTTGACATCGGCCATCGGCTGGCGCCGCAAGCCGACCAGCTCGAAATATTCGACGCTGCACAGGTAGCCGTTGACGACGCAGAACAGGGCGACGCTGGCGATCGGAAAGAACAGCAGGATGAGGTAGATCGGCAGCAACGCGAGATTGATGCCGACCAGCAGCAGGAAGAACTTCACGCCGGACCAGATGCCGACCCAAAGGGGAATGCCGGGCGCCTTGCCGAGCTGAGGATAGTGGCGTTCTTCGACGGCGTCGGCGACTTCCTCGAGAAAGAGGCTCACGACGATGCCGAAGCAGGCGGGGAAAAGAAACAACGGCAGGACGAACGCGGCGAGGCCGGCGAGGAAATGCAGCAACTCGTTGAGCCAGCGATTGCCGGTCTGGCCCAACCAAGAAATATCCACGGTGGGGATTGCCGCGACCAGAAACCAGGTCGCAACCCAGATCACCACGTAGAAAAGAAGTGCGATTCCAAGCGACTTGAGGATCACCCAGCGCAGCTTGGGATCGCCGAGCTGCGCGAAGGACTTCTCGACGGCGGCAAACATGCCGCCACTATAAGATGGTCTGTGCGGCTGACCAACCGGCGCTTCAGTTCGGGCGGTCCCAGCGGCCGGCCCCGGCGATGGGGCCGTAGGATGTCTGTTGCACGATGACGGCAACGGATTGGCCGTCGCGGATGCGTTCGGCAGGCACGATCCAGCTGGCCGCTTCACCATTCCAGGTCGCGAGTTTCTCGATCGTGCGCACCACGTTGTAGTTGGTGAGCGTCGCGCCCTTGTTCTCGCCGCGACCCACCTCGGTGCGGTGCTGCCGGTCGAACGTCACAAGCCAGACGTCGTACGGTACCGTCAGCCGGGTTTCGGGGATGGTGACGGCAAGTCCGTTGCCGGCGGCGCGCGCCAAGGCCGGGATGACGCGTGGCCCGGCCCGGTCCGCCGCCATGCGCAGCATCTTGCCGATTTTTGCAGGGTCATAGCCCGGGTCGTGAACCAGGCCGCCGACCACCATTTCGGGCGTATAAACATAGCGCTGCTTCAAACTCCGCGCGTAGCCACGCTGCCGCTCGGTATTGGTCGCCGAAGCGAACGGATCCTTCCAGCCGATATAGTCCCAGTAGTCGACGTGGAATGACAGCGGCAGCAGGTCCGCCCGTTTGGCGAGCTCGCCCAGCTGCTGGTCGGAGGGCGGACAGGACGAGCATCCTTGCGATGTGAAGAGCTCGACGACCGTGGGTGCGGCGACGGCCGGCGGAGCGGACGGCGCCGTTTGCGCAGCGGCTTGGGTCCCGCCTATCAACGCGGCGATATGCAACGCCAACATGAAACGACCGAGCGACAACATTCGGACACTCTGACTTTCGACTGTTTCGCGCGCCAATCACTTCAGTCCGGCGCCAATTCACTTACGGGTGACGGAAACATTTTAGGTTTCTACATGGAAACTGGTGAAGGCCGATCTACGATTCGGACTCGCATTTTCGCCTTGGTTTGTTATGTTATAGATTAACAATTCCAGGCCGATACGCATGACTGTTCACGTCCACCCGCCGGCGTCGGCGCATGACCTTGGCACCCGCCTGATGGCAATGAGCGCCGGTCGTCGCATGCTTTGGGCTGCTGCCGGCGTGGTGCTGCTATGGCTGGCGGTCTGGTGGGCGTTGTCGTTCGAAGCCACGGCCGCCACGGCGATGGCGCCGACGGAGACGGTGCGATGAGCGCGGCCTTGCGTCTGATCGACGTCACGGTGGCTTACGAACGTCACCCGGCCGTCCATCACATTTCAGTCGACATTCCGGAAGGCGCCTGTACCGCTGTGGTAGGCCCCAACGGCGCGGGCAAATCGACGCTGCTCAAGGCGATGGTGGGGCTGGTCCGGGCGGTCCAGGGGCGCATCGAGTTCCCCCACCGCACCCGGGCCAAGATCGCCTATCTGCCGCAGCAGTCGGATGTCGATCGTGCATTTCCGATCAGTATCCTGGACATGGTGCTGCTGGGCCGCTGGCATGGCATCGGCGCGTTCGGCGCTGCTGGACCCGCGGATATCGACGGCGCCATGCATGCCATCGATGCGGTCGGCCTGCGCGGCTTCGAACGCCGGCCGCTGGCAACGCTGTCGGCCGGCCAGTTCCAGCGTGCGTTGTTCGCGCGCATGCTCCTGCAGGATGCCGAGATCATCCTGCTCGACGAGCCGTTCAACGCTATCGATGCGCGTACCACGGCCGACCTGCTGGCGCTGGTGAAGCGCTGGCGCGAGGACCAGCGTACCGTAGTGTGCGTGCTGCACGACCTCGAGCAGGTGCGGGCCCATTTCCCGCACACGCTGCTGATGGCGCGTGAGCTGATCGCCGCTGGTCCGACCGAGCAGGCGTTGACCGCGGCGAATCTGTTGCGAGCCCGCGCCATGGCTGAGTCGTGGGATGACGCCGCCGCCGTCTGTCATCCCCGCGAAGCGGCCTGAATGCGCTGATCCATCATGGAGTTCCTGTCGGATTTCCTGATCAGCCCGTTCGTGGACCATGGCTTCATGCGCCGCGCGTTGGTGGCGTGCCTGGCGCTGTCGACCGGCAGCTGCACCGTTGGCGTCTTCCTGATCCTGCGGCGGATGAGCCTGATGGGAGATGCGCTGGCGCACGCCTTGCTGCCGGGAGCGGCCATCGGCTTTCTGCTCGGCGGCCTCTCCTTGCCAGCCATGAGCGCCGGCGGCTTCATTGCCGGCATTGCCACAGCGTTGCTGTCGGGCATGGTGGCGCGTTTCACCGCGCTGCGTGAGGACGCGAGCTTCGCCGCCGCATATCTGACGGCGCTGGCGATGGGCGTCATGATCGTGTCGCTGAAGGGCTCGACAGTCGATCTGATGCACATCCTGTTCGGCAGTATCCTGGCCGTCGACGATCTATCGCTGGCGCTGGTCGCGTCCACGGCGTCGCTGACCTTGCTCGGCATGGCGGCGATCTACCGCCCGCTGGTGGTGGAGTGCTTCAATCCGGGCTTTCTCGCTGCGGTCGGCGTGCGCGGTTCGCTCTATCACTATGCCTTCCTGGCGCTGGCGGTGCTCAACATGGTGGCGGCCTTCCAGGCGCTGGGCACGCTGATGGCGCTGGGACTGTTGCTGCTGCCCGCCGTGGCGGCGTCGTTCTGGGCGCGCCAGGTCGTCACCATGGCGCTGGTGGCGCTGCCGATGGCCGCTGCATCGGGGTTCGTGGGGCTGCTGATTTCGTATCATGCCGGTGTGCCCTCGGGTCCGGCGATTGTCCTGGTTGCGAGCCTGTTCTATGTCGCCTCGCTGTTGTTGGGCACGCATGACAGCGTGCGTCTGCGCATCGCGCCACCGGCGCATCTGCGGGCGTAGTGGCGGTCGACAATCTGATTTTCAAAAGTGGGATCTGTGTAAACGCCACCGGCACTAGTGAGCTCAGCGCCATCGACAAGACCGGCGTAGCTCGCCCCATTGCGTCCCGGCCAGTCGTTTATCCTGAACTGCCTCGCGCTCCCTTCCGGCCGCGGCGCGCAGGCTGTTTGTCGCCGACTAGCTCGATCCGATAAGCGCAGCGGCGGGCGCCCATCAGGATGTGTTCCTCGCGCTCGACCGTGACATCCGCGCCCAGCACATCGCGGAAGATGTCGAGTTCGGCGCGGCAGAAGCCCTGGCAGGCCGACGCCGCAGCGCAGATCGGACAATGGTTCTCGATGAGCAGCCAGCCGCGCCTGTCATCGGCGTGCCGCCACTCGGCCATATAGCCTTCTCGCGCACGTATCTCCGCCAGGCGGGCGATCCGATCCTCCACCGGCTCGATTCCCTTGAGGTCCGCCTCGTAGGTCTTGCGGGTCTCGGACTCGCGCGACGCGATGAGAAGATCGAGTGTCGGCTGTCCCAGGGTCGTCCGAATGGTGCGCAGCAGATCTGCGGTCAGCGTGGCATGCGCGTCCGGGAACCGGCTGTTGCCGGCTGCGGTCAGGTGCCATGTCTGGGCTGGGCGGCCGACACCCTTGGGCTCCGCGGTCGCTTGGACGAGGTGCTCGGTGGCCAACTTCAGCAGCTGCTGACGGGCCGCCTCGCCGGTCGTTCCCAGCTGCTCGCCCAGCTCGGCAGCCGTCAGCGGGCCATGTCGCTTCAGCGCATAAAGCACGCGATCGGCGACGGGACGTGATTTCAAGGCCGGATCCACCAGTACGCCAGCCTTCCCTGATGTTTGACAGATGTTAAAAACACGCTTTTTCCAAGTCAACACTTGATATAAGAACGCCCATCATATTGTCCAAGTTAATCTTTGGAAAAATGGTGGGTCCATGGATGCCTCCCGTTCGTCGGACGCCACGCGCTGGCCGCTCATCCTGCTGATCGTGGGTGCGGGCGTCGTCTCCGCCTTCCAGGTCGGCAAGGCACCCACGGCGCTGGCCGCCGTTCAATCCGACCTCGGCCTCGACCTCGCCACGGCATCCTGGCTGCTGTCGGCGTTCGCGATTGTCGGTGCCGTTGCCGGGATCGGCATCGGTGTCGCTGCCGACCACATCGGAGCACGGCGCATGGCCGTGGGCGGCTTGCTGCTGCAGGGTGTCTGCGGCCTCGTCGGTTCCTTTGCAGCCGGCGCGCCGTTACTGCTGGCGACGCGTGTCATCGAAGGCATCGGCTTCCTTGCGGTGAGCGTCGCGGCGCCGACCCTGATCGTCGCCGTTGCACGTGAGCGTGATCTCGGTCGGGCCATCGCCGTCTGGGGCACCTATATGCCGGTGGGCATCGCCTTGGTCATGTTGGGTGCACCGCTGCTCGCGGCGGCAGGATGGCGTGGCTTCTGGTTGATGAATGCTGCTGTTCTGACCGGCTACGCAGCGTTGCTGGCGGTGGGCACGCGCACGATCGCGATCAACAACGCGCCGCACGGCAGCATCGCGCGTGACGTGCGGCTGGTGCTGGGCTCGGGTGGGCCGTGGCTCCTGGCCGGGCTGTTTGCCGCCTTCGCGGCCGCTTTCTTTGCCGTGTTCGGCTTTCTGCCAACGATCCTGTCGGATCGGCTGGCGGTCGGATCCGCGACCGCCGGCGTGCTTGCGGCCATCGCCGTGGCGGTCAACGCGCTGGGCAACATCGCTTGCGGACTGTTGCTGACCCGCGGCATCAGACGACCGACCATTCTGGTCGCCGCGTTCGGTACGATGGCGTTGTGCGGCTTCGGGATTCTCGGTAGTGGACCTGCGGCCGTCGTCTCATACGCGCTGTGCGTCGTTTTCTCGGCCGTCGGCGGACTCATTCCCGTCGCCCTGATGGACGGTGCGGCCCGGCACGCGCCACGCCCCGAACTTGTCGCTGCCACCATGGGCTTCCTGATGCAGGGCAACAATGTTGGCCTTGTGCTTGGCCCGGCGGCAACGGGCATGCTGGTGGCAGCGTGGGGCTGGTCCAGTGTGTCGTTTCTCATTGCCGCGATCGTCGCCGTGGCCGGTCTGCTGGTGTTTGTGCTCCGAAGCCATCCCGCCGAAGTAGTGCCGTCGCCGTGACCGATGTCAGTCGATCGTTTGTGCCCGGCACCACCCTCTTAATATCGGAAACGTCGTTGCGGCGTCATGAATGCTGCGCGGGCCACTTGCTCGGCGCGCTGTTGGTAAACTCGATTGTCGTCACGTGGATCGACAAGGGCCTCGGCCGGCATTCTGGACAGTAGCGATAAATCCTCGCGCCGCAGATACATGAGTTCGATATTCCATGCGGTCGATGTCCGATCCGTTCTGGCGGTACCTTCGCTGTACTTGTTACCGCGGCGCCAGCACCCGGTGCGACACGAAGCAGAGCATGCCGCCCAGGCCCATCAGGGCCGTCATTGGCCAGATCGTGCCGTCGAGCATGTGGCCGACCAGCGTGCCGAAGACGGCACCGGTGCCGAACTGCACCACGCCCAGCAGTGACGAGGCGGTGCCGGCCATGTGCGGATAGCGCTGCATGGCGCAGGCGTTGGCGTTGGGCAGGACCACGCTGAGGCTCCCGACCATCAGGACGGTGAGCGGTATGAACGGCCACAGGCCGAGCGCGCCGGTGCGCGCCTCGATGAAGCCGCAGACGATCAGCGCGATGCCCACTAGCGCCGGCGCAAGGACCGCGCGACGCAGCAGTGTATCGGCCCCGAACCGGGGCACCATGCGACTGTTGAGCGTGCTGCCGACCGTCATCGCCACCACGTTGACAGCGAACAACCCGGCATACTGGCCGGGTGTAAGACCGTAATGGTCGATATAGACGAAAGGCGATCCCGAGACGAACGCCATCATGGTGCCGAACAGGAAGGCCGGCGCCAGACCGTAGCCGATGAAATCGCGCGCGCGGGTCAGCTGGCCGAACCGGGCCACGATCGCACGTGGCGCCAAGGGAGCGCGAAGCTCGGGTCGCAGAGTCTCGGGCGCGCCGACAATGCCAGCCATCAGGGCGAGCAGTCCGAAGCCGGCCAAAGTCCAGAAGATGGCGCGCCAGCCGGCCAGCTCGAACACGACGGCACCGATCAGGGGGGCCAGCATGGGCGCGATGCTGACGCACGCCATCATCACCGACATGATCTGCGCGGCGCGATCGCGCTCGGCAAGGTCGCGCACCATGGCACGCGCCATCACAACGCCGGCGCAGGCGCTGAGACCCTGCACGAAGCGCAGTGCGATCAGGTGCTCGTTCTTTGCGGCATAGGCGCAAGCGAGGCTGGCAAAGAGGTAGACGGTAACGCCCGCGATCATCACCGGACGGCGGCCAAACCGATCGCCCAGCGGCCCGTAGATCACCTGGCCGAAGCCGAACGCGATCATGAACGCCGTCAGCGTCAGCTGCGCGTCGGCGTGCGAGGCGCGGAAGTCACTCGACAATGCCGGCAGCGCCGGCAGGTACATGTCGACCGACAGCGGCGCGAACGCCGATAAACCCGCCAGGACGGCGATCAGTGCCGGCGTCAGCAGGTTTGGCGTCGGGGCGGTCTCAATGGTCCTCGACGTGACGGACACGCGGTCTCCCCCAAGAAAGCAGCTTCAGCGAAACCCTGGACGCCGCCGATGTGCGTCCAGGGCCGATGGCTTGGTTCAGGCGCGCCAGACCGGCTTGGCGATCTCGTACAGCGCGTCGGCGGGCGTGACGCCGATGTCGCGCAGCTCACGCGTCGTGAAACGCGCGAGCTCTGCACGCTCGCGCGCGCGCCGGCGCCACAGACGCAGGGTGTCGAACACGGACGTCGAGGATGTGCGCCGTGAGGCTCTGTCTGCCGAATCCGGCAGTGTCGTTGCGATGGTCATGGTCAGTTCTCGGACAGCGGGTTAGTGGCCGCGCACGACGTCGATCTTGCCGGCCGGCAAAACGACGTCGTGGCTGCGGAATAGGGATGCAAAAGCGGCAATCGCCTTGCGCAGGGTATGCGCACGCAGGCGGCGCGCTTCGGCGTCGATGACGCGAACCGCATCGAGCGTCGGGGTGACCGGCTCGCCGCGGGCGATCGCGGTTTGAATGGTTCGGAGTGTGTCTTCGCGGAGCATATCCAACCTCCAATTCAGTCGAGGTCAGAGCGCTCCTCCCGTTCGTCGCCGGGACTTCTTAGTGAGCGTCCGGCTATGTGTAAGATATGGGTCAGTCAGGCTGACTCACCACTAGATATGCTGCATCGCAGCAATGCATGTGCTGCAATATGCATGTTTCTAATGCATGACTGGTCAATTTCAGAGCAGTGAATCCACCCTTCCGACGAGAGAGTCGCGGCGGGGCAGTCAACATGCGACAAGTTGGGCAAACCACGTCGTCGCGAGGAACATCGCCATGGATTTACATCTATCGGGTCGCACTGTGCTGATCACGGGCGGATCCAAGGGTATCGG
>Ga0187894_10005248_pt1 | contig 13374 bp, 16 predicted proteins | sample GBC1701081metaG_FD_136650 | JGI IMG/M metagenome (GOLD analysis project Ga0187894, IMG submission 136650) | White microbial mat communities from a lava cave in the Kipuka Kanohina Cave System on the Island of Hawaii, USA - GBC170108-1 metaG ... | reverse complement strand
CTAGCCGTCGGGTCGAGGCAGGGTTGGCGCAACCGCACGCCGGTTGCGCCAACCCGTCGTCATCGCCGGGCGGGGCTCAGCCCGCTTGCTTGAACGAGACGCCGCCCTGCAGGCGGCCGGCGCGCTCGAGGTCGGCGCGCGCATCGGGGGGCAGCCGCGGGTGGGACAGGGCGCGCGAGACCACCTGATTGGAGATCGGGCTGGAGGAGTCGACGCAGTACCGCGCCAACTCGGCCCATTCCTGCGGTGAGGAGGAGGGGCTCAGGCGCCGGTAGCACCCGACCAGCAACTCGTCGGCGTCGCCGCGCCGGCCATGCTCCGCCAGGGTCTGCGCCAGGCGCACGGTGAGATGCACGTCGGGCGCGAGGCCGGGCACGACGCCGTGCAGCTCGAACCAGCGCTCGAGCGCCCGCTCCTCCTGGCGCCGCTGCAGATCGCGATCGATGATTCGCAGGCAGACGGCTGACTGGGATCGCATAGGCCCGCCGCGCGCGATGCGCCAAAAGGTCTCGGCCAGCTCGTCGGAGTCGGGATGCTTCAGCAACTCGGTTGCGATCAGCCGGCACGCCTCGCCGTCCTTGCCCTGCGACAAGAGCTGATCGATGCGGAGCTGAAATGGATCGCCCGCGGCTTCGCGCTGCGCCTCGAGCGCCTCGAAGAAGTAGCGCTCCTCGAACTTGAGCGAGCGGAAGAGAAGTCCGACGGCAGCACCGAAGCCGAATCCCCACACGTGCGCCCAGTTGGCGACGGTGATACCGGTGCGGACGAGGGAGGCCTCGCTGGCGCGCGCCTCCGCGTACTCGCCCAGGAACCAAAGACTGATGAGGAGCCAGGCGGGCGCACTGAAGATGACACGGCGCCAGAGGATGAAGGTGAGCAGTCTGATCTTCGCGCGCGGGTAGCGAATCAGGAACGCGCCCATGACCGCTGCGACGGCGCCCGAGGCGCCGACGAGCGGCACGTCGAGGTTGGGGTCGCGCAGCGCGAACATGCCGTCGGCGAACATGCCGCCGACGAGGTAGAAGGCGGCGAAGATGCCGCGACCCCAGACGTCCTCGATGAACGGGCCCGTCATGTAGAGAAAGAGCATGTTGAACAGAAGATGCATCACGCCGACGTGCACGAACATGCTGGTGACGAGCTTCACCCAGGAGAAGTGAGCCGGGATCAGGCCCCAGCGCCAGATGATGTTCTCGTGCATCGGCCCCAGCCACGCCTTGGTGAGCGCGTCGAGCTTCTCTTGCCGCTCGGGCCGTGTCTCCTCGTCGCCGCTCTTCTTCTCGATCTCCTTGTGAATCATCCGGCGCGTGTGCGCGTCGCCGGCGGCGAGGGCGCGCTCGAAGACCTGCTGCAACTCGGGATCGGGCGTCAGATCGGTGTTCTCCGAGTAGTACTCGACCGCGTCCTTCAACGCCTGTGTGCCTTTGCCGCTCTTGCCGCGGCCCATGTCGTACTGCACGAACGACACTGCGACGCAGAGGGCGATGATCGTGAAGCTCACCACCGGCCAGCGGCGCAGCTCGCCGTGGTCGTGACCGATCGGGATCAGGATCATTGGATGATTGCTCCGCGGCGGAACTCCGCCAGCTCCAGCATCTGTTCGGCGCCGCCGAGGATCTCCGGCGTGATCGAGGCGACTTCCGTCGCTTTGACCAGACCCACGCCCGGCGCGAACCACTCGACCTTCTTGCGATCGAACGAAGCCTGGCCGCCGATGCCGCGGCCGTGCAGATTCTCGACCCGCTTGTTGCCGCTGGTCTCGGTCTCGACGCGCACGCAATGGCGGAAGACGCCCGCAGGCACGGTGACCTTGTCATCGATGGCGACGATGGTCGCCCGGCCCGACATCTCGATTTCGTCACCGGCGAAGTCCCACGGCTCGCTCACATCCCAACCCCGCCCCTCGCGGATCGGGAAGCGCAAAAAGAACCGCGGCGTGTCGAAGGGCTTGGGATCGGCCTTGCGGCGCGAGAGGGCGATGTCGGCGAAGCCCTGATCGCTTTTCGCGGTGAAGGTCGCCCACGACATCTGGTTCAGGTTGCTCGACGCCAGGAACGGCGTGGTCTCGATGCCGTTCAGCCTCTGCGGCTCGCGGGTCTCGACGACGACGAGGTAATTGTCGAGGTTGCGGCTGGTGGTGTGCCGCTTCCAGCCCTCGCGGTGCAGAGCCCAGCCGGCGAAGGCCTCGACCTCGCCGGAGAGAACGTACTTCCAAGAGTAGCCGGCGCCGAGCGGGTAGTATGATTCCGGGGTGGGCTTGTTCTCGCAACCCTGCGAGAGCGCGGCCATCAGCACCCACGCCATGGCGGAGCGCAAACCAAGCGCGCCCGCACTTGCCGTTTGGATAGACCCTTGTCTCGTCCTCCCGCCCATCGCTCGTCTCCTTGCGCCGAGAGCCTGGCCACTTGGCAGAGCAAGGCGCCTGCCAGCTCAGCCGACGCCCGTCGCCAAAACGGGAAGGCAGGCGCGATGGACGGTCGATCAACCGCGGTGCCGTAGTTCGGCACCGCCGCCAATGTTGCGACAGGTCGCTCTAGGAGCGCTCGAGCGTCGCCAGGCGCACGCCGGCCCACATCAGCAGAATGCCGCCGCCGCGGTTCAGGGAAGTGGCGAAGCGCGGCTGGCGCACGATGTGGCGCGCCCGCCGGCAGGCGGCGACGTAGAGCGCGAGCACGGCGAGCTCGATGAGGATCGAGCTCGCGCCGAGAATCGCGACCTGCACCGGAACGGAGCCGGCAGGGTCGATGAACTGGGGCAGCAGCGCAGTGAAGAACACCAGCGCCTTGGGATTGGCACCCTGCGTGACCAGCCCATGCGTGAACGGTGCGGGCGTGCGCCGATGGTCGGCCGCGCTCGCGCTGCCGTCGAGGACGCTGGCGCGCGAGAAGAACATGCGCACCCCGAGCCAAAGCAGATAAGTGGCACCGGCCCACTTGATCAGGGAGAAGAGGTCCCAGGAGGCGAGCAGCACGGCGCCGATGCCGCTGGCGGAGAGGGCGAAGTAGAAGGCGTTGGCGGCGAGGATGCCGAGGCTGGCGCGTATGCCGGCGGCGCCGCCGCGCGCCAGCGCCATCGAGATGACCAACAATACCGCCGGGCCGGGCGTGAAGCAGAGTACGGTTTCGGTGGCGCAGAAGAGGAGCCAGGTTTCGAGCGGCACGGGTCGAGTCCTTCCACAATGTCCTTTGCACGCGGGCATCACTCAGACTAGTGTCGCGCCCGGTGGGGCAGCGCGACATCGAGTTTCGCAGTCACGGCATCACGTGCCGCGGCTGGCTCGTGACTCCGGACGGCGCCGGTCCCTGGCCCGCGGTGGTGATGGCGCACGGGTTCTCGGCGGTGAAGGAGATGCGCCTCGACCGCTTCGCCGCGGCGTTTGCCGCGGCCGGCTTGGCCAGCGTCGTCTTCGACTACCGCGGTGTCGGCGCGAGCGACGGAGCGCCGCGCCAGGACCTCGACCCGGCGGCGCAGATTTCGGATTACCGTAATGCGATCAGCTTCGCCCGGGGTCTCGCCGAGGTGGCGCCGGAGCGCGTCGGCATCTGGGGCACGAGCTACAGCGGCGCCCACGTGCTCAGCGTCGCGGCGCTCGATCGCCGCGTGAAGGCGGTGGTGGCGCAGGTGCCGCTGATCGACGGCTGGGAGAGCATGGGGCGGATCGCCGGTGAAGACGGCCGCGCGCAGATGGTGCGCGACCTGATCGCCGAGCGCGAGCGTGTCTATCGCGGCGGGCCGGGCGCTATGATTCCAGTCGTCGACGACAAGGGCGGCGCCGCCGCGCTGGCCGCGGCGGACGCATTCGATTGGTTCACCTTGGCGGCGAAGACGGCGCCGAACTGGAAGAACGAGGTCACGCTGCTCTCGCTCGAGCGCCTGCTCGAGTACGCCCCCGGGCGGAACATCGATCGCATCGCGCCGACGCCGCTGCTGCTCATCGCCGCCGCGCAGGATTTCCTCCCGCTCGACATCGCCAAAGGTGCCTTCGAACGCGCCGGAGAGCCCAAGCGTCTGCTGGTCCTGCCGGCTGGACACTTCGCCCCCTACGAGCCGCCGCACTTCGAGCCCGCCGCGGCCGCCGCCGCCGACTGGTTCCGGCACTACCTCTGAACCGCCCCAGGTCGGTCTGCACTCGAGGCCAATCGCGGTGCGGCCGCGCCTGGTGATCGTCGCTCCTTCCTGATCCTGCCGAGCTACCGTCCGCTGTCCGCCGGTCGCGAACGCGGCGGCCGCGTAGATTCTCTATTGCAGTGGCCCCTCGGGGTTAACTATTTTGGCTTGAAAAGGGGGGGCTATGAACGAGCGCATTCGAGCCATCGCCGTGGGCGCGGCGATGGCCATGTTGTTTCCGGTCGCGGCAGGCGCAGCCGTCTACCCGGTGAACGCGTGCGTCGGCACCAAGATGCTGCAGGCGGGCAAGTATTGCTCGCGGGTCCTGATGGCGTGGAGCGCCTGGGACAAGACGCAGGACACCGCCAAGCGCGATCTGAAACTCGCGGCCGCGAGCACGAAGTTGCTCGGCAAGTGGTCGAACGCCGAGATCAAGTCGTTCGGCAAGGGCGTGATCTGCAGCGACACGACCGCCTCCTCGACCGACATGCAGGCGGCGATCGACGCGGCGATCGCCTCGGTCATCACCGCGGTGAACACGGGCCTCAATCTTTCTGACAAGGCGCAGGCGAAGTGCGGCGCGGCGGTGCTCAAGGCGGCGGCCAAGAAGTGCGCCGCATTGCTCAAGATCGAGAGCAAGTTCATCCAGCACCTCGAGAAGGATCCGCTGTCGGCGCTGCGCAATCAGAAGAAGACCCTGGTGAGCCAGAAGTTCACCAATGCGTGGACGAAGGCCACCTCGGGAACCTGCCCGACTTCAGCGACCGAGACCGGCACCGAAGCGGCGGTCGATGCGCTGCGCGATGACGTCGTGCGTGACACGACGGTCTCGCCCAACGTCAGTGACACCTCGTTCGACATCATCCCGGCGGGACCGCTCACGTACGAGAAGCGATTTTACCAGCCGCAGTGTGGCCGAGCCACCAGCTACTCGTTCTTCGTCAAGCGCGGCAGCGTCAACAAGCTCTTGATGTACTACCAGGGTGGCGGTGCCTGCTGGGACTACTTCACCTGTAAGGTCGTCGGCACGTACGATCAGAGCGTCGACATCATGGGCGGCGACAATCCCAACCTCGGCTCACACTCCGGACTCGACGATCAGAGCAATCCCGCCAACCCGTTCAAGGATTGGAGCGTCGTCTTCGTGCCCTACTGCAGCGGCGACGTGCATCTCGGCGATGCGGAGGCGACGTACGTCGACGGATCGAACAGCGTGACCATCCAGCACCGCGGCTTCGCCAATGCCAAGGTGGCGGAGAAGTTCGCCCGCGAGCATTTCGTCAACCCGGATCAGATCTTCATCACCGGTTCCAGCGCCGGCGCCTACGGCGCTCTCCTTCACGCCGCTTGGCTCCATCGCGTCTATCCGGCTTCCGACATCAGCGTCCTCGGCGATGCCGGCAACGGTGTCATCACCGAGGACTTCCGCATGAACCACTTCCCGGCGTGGGGCGTGAACCAGAACCTGCCGCCGAACGTTCCCGGTCTGACCGATCTCACCGTACCCGAGACCACGGTACTGGCGGCCACCACCTTCCCGCGCACGCGCTGGGCGCACTACACGAGCGCGTATGACGGTGGCACGGGTGGACAGACCGGCTTCTACAACATCATGCTCAACCCTGACGACATTGGGCTCTGGCTCAACTGGTGGAGTGCCTCGTGCGCCTGGAACTCGATCATGCGCGCGCAGGCGCAGGCGACATTCGCCGCGACCGCGACCCCCGACAACTACCGCTATTACATCGGCACCGGCTCGCGACACACGATGTTCGGCAGCTCGAAGGTCTACACCGACACCACCGGTGGTGTGCCGACGATCGTCGATTGGATCAATGCGATGCTCAACAACACACCGGATTGGGTCAACGTCGAGGCGACGAACTCCGGTCTGCTGTTGCCGGGTGATCCGCAGCCGAGCCCGCTGCAGGCGCCCTTCGCGCTCGATCCACCCGGTATCGGCCCGGACGTGAAGATCACCTGTCCTTGAGTCTGCGCGGGTCGGGCCGGTGGCGGCCCGGCCCGACCTCAGTGCGGCAGCGCCACGCCGACGCCGGCGATGTTGCGGAAGCGTGCGCAAATCGAGGCGATGACGCGCGTGTCGTTGAAGGCTGTCGGCTTGGCAATGGGCGCAATGACGCCGGCTTCGGCTCGGCGCTTCTCGCCGACTTCGAGGAGGAAGCCGGTGCAGCGGAACGCTTCGTAGTAGCGCAGGGCCGCCTCGTCGAGCGGGCGCTCGCGCCTGTAGGCGCGCAGATAGAGGCCGACCAGCCAGCGCCGCACGGCGTTGATCACCGGGCTCAGCGCCGGCGGCAGGCGCAACGGGGCTTGCGTCATGATCGCCACCGTCGCGCCGACGTCGAAGGCGGGATCCTCGATCGCGACGCGGGTCCAATCGAGTACGCCGCTCGCATTCCCATCGTCCAACATCACGTTCAGCGGATGGAAGTCGCCGTGGCAGATCACTGTCTGCGTTGGCTCGGGGGCGTTGCGCGCGAGCCAGTCGAGACCGGGTTGCAGCCCGTCGAGCTGCGCCTGCGCCGCTTGCGCTCGCATGCGCGCGAGCGTTGCGCGCGCCGAGAGCTGCTCGACGGAGACGTCTGCTGCCTCGAGTCGCCGGCGCAGTTGTTCCCGATCGAGGCCGTGCAGTCGCAGCTGTAGCGCTGCCAGTACCGACGGCAGGCGCTGCACCCCGGGCCGGAACATCGGGCTGCCCATCGGCACCCCGGGGAGGCGCCGCATGATCTGGAAAGCGCCGCCGAGAACGCCGCGGTCGATGCAGGTGAAGACCACACGCGGCGTCGGGAAGCCGAAATCGGCGATGGCGTTCTGCACCAACGTCTCGAAGCGCGCCTTCTCGGGCCCGCGCTCGTCGCGATACACTCGCAGGATCAGCCGTCCGGCGTGCTCGGGCGAGCCGCGCACGGCAAACCCGTAGATGAAAGTGTCGAAACCGCCGGTGATCTGTGCCGGCGGCTCCGCGTAGACCAGCCCGGGCACAGCGGTCGCTTCTCGCAGATAGGGGAGCAGCGCCGCACCGACCTCGCCCTCCGGAAGCGCAGCGAAGAGGTCGGGCGCGCCCGCCGAGTCGTGACTCATGCGAGCCTGAAGCGCTCGCTGTATGCGCGATAGCGCTCGCGCTCCTCCTCGGCGTCGAAGCCGAATTGCTCGAGCGAGTAGCGATGCGGCCCGTGTTTGTCCTTCGGGCTGTCGTGGAGAAAGCGCTGCATCCGCTCTTCCGCCGCGGGCCGCAGCTCCATGCCGAAATGGTCATAGAGACGGCGCACGCAGCCGATGGGGTCGCGCAGCAGATCGGTGTAGAAGACGTCGAAGAATTGCGCCGCCGGCGCGCAACCGCGATCGCGCGCCCGTAGCGCGCGCGCGATGCCCTCGGCCCACCGGCTCGTCACTTCCGAACCGACCGCGATCGGGTCGACCGGGTCGCTGAAGGTGCTGCGCAGCTCGGTGTGGAGACTCGCCATCGACGGCACGACTTCCAGCGGGTCTCGATGGGTGAAGACGACGCCGGCGTCAGGATACACAGCGAACAGCGCGTCGATGCCGTAGAGGTGCGCTGGCGCCTTCAGGATCCACCGCGCGCGTGGCCCGTGCCATTGCAGGTGCTGCAACACGGTACGGTGCATCTCGTAGGAGGGGCGCAGATCCTGCGCCTCGAGCCACGCCTGATATCCGCTCACGTGGTGACTGGTCTGAAACTGGAAGCTCAGGAACGAGTGGCTGTGGATGATGAGACACTCCTCCGGCATGCGGGAGCCGATCGGATGGATGCGACGAAATCCGGGGGCGAGGCAGTGGAACCAGCGCAGCTGTCGTTCCGCGGCCTCGATGCGGCGGTCGCGCTGCGACGCGCGCCGCGGCGGCGGGGAAGGAAAGACCACTTCCCAGTTGAGCGGCGCGCGATTGCCCGGATCGCGCGCGAGCAGGCCATGCAGCAGCGTGGTGCCGGTGCGCGGCAGCCCGGTGACGAAGATCGGCTTGCGGATCTCTTCGCGCCCGATGTCGGGGTCGCGGCGGCGGTCTTCCTCGATTGTCAGCCGATTGACCAGCAGCCGGACCGTATCCTGCCGCGCCGCGATGCGGCCGAGCAGGGTGAGGTTCGCGTCGATGTCGTAGGACCGCAGCAGCCGGCGCAACGGCTCACGGAAGCCGGGGTCGCCGAAGTCGCCGAGCCCGGCGCGGCGTTCGGCTTCGGAGAGCAGCAGCTGCTCGTCGAGCTGGACGAAGCGCGACGCCTGGCTGCCGATGAGGCGGCTGCCGCGTTTGACGAGCTCGCTGAAGGCGCGATCCGCGAGGCGCTCGGTTCCGGGCATGGACACTTCCATGACATTCGGCCAGCGCTAGTGCGAGTTCTCGCGCAGATCCTCGAGTTGGCGCTCGAGAATCGCCAGCAGTTCCTCGCGCGAGCCGAAGCGGGTGCGCTGCCCCGAGCTGAGATGCTCGACGCGGCCCCAGAAGGCGTGGCTCTTTGCCCCTGCGTCGCGGCTGAACTGGACGACGAAGGCCTTCCAGGCAGGGAGCTCCGGTAAGGGGGCAGCAGCGGTCTCGTCCGGCACTCCTCGCGCTTTGCGAGCATCGGGCTTCACTTTCATCGCGCCGTAGAGTCTGCCCAGTGCCGCGGGTCGGAGTCCGGAAGGTTCTCTGTAAATTTCGCGAAATCTGCCCTTTGGGTGTTCCGCGGGCGTGCGTCGGGAGGTGAAACCAAGTAGACGGAGGGTGGGTCGTGTGTTAGCCGAGGAACGCGTGGCGCAAATCAAGACGTGGGACAGTCGACTGGCGCGTTGGATGGTCGGGCCGCTCCGCCACAGGCGCGTCAGCCCAAACCACATCACGGCGACCAGTCTCCTGGTCGGGATCACGGCGGCGGCTCTGTATGCTGGCGGCACACCTGGACTCGTCGATGCGGCAGCGCTGCTCTATTGCTTGTCGACCTTTCTCGACCACGCCGACGGCGAACTCGCCCGTCTCACCGGCAAGACATCCAGCTTCGGCCACGCCTTCGATCGGGCCGCGGATCTGACCGTGAAGATCGCGGTGTTCGGTGGCATGGGAATCGGCCTGCGCACCGGCCCGCTCGGCGAGTGGAGCGTGTTGCTCGGACTCATCGCCGGCGCGTCCTTCGTCGCGATCTTCCTCCTGCGCAGCGAGCTGGCGCGCCGCAAGGGCAATGCGGCAGTCGAGCAACCGGCGGCCGCGGGTTTCGAGATCGAGGATATCCTCTACGCCATCGGGCCCATCACCTGGCTCGGCTGGCTACAGCCCTTCGTCGTCCTCGCATCGATCGGCGCGCCGCTCTTCGCCCTCTGGACTGCCGCGCAACTGCGCGACGCGGTCAGTGTGAGTCAGGAGTCGCGGGAGTCCTGACGGCCTTCACATGACCTGGATGTACGAGCGGACCGAAACCACGCCGGTGACAGCGGCGGCGTCGTCGACGAACTCCTGCGCCTGACTCTCGTTGGCGACGACGCCGATGAGGACGGCGTTTCCGGCGTAGACGCGAACCGCCACCTGCTCGGCGAGCAGATTCGAATCGGCGACGAAGGCGGCGTTGATCTTGGCGGCGATCTCGAGGTCGCGCGCCTCGGACGGCTGTGTCGCGACGAAGAAGGTCTCCACCCTCTTCACTCCCGGAGTCTGCCGCGCGAGCTGCACGGCGGCGGCGCCGGCGTTTGATCCCGGCGGCACGACGCCGGTGATGACCACGACGCCGCGCCGGCAGAGCGCGGTCAAAGAGCCCGTGCCCGAAACCGGGGACTCGATCAGCGCCGCCTTCATCTTGGCTTCGATCTCGGTGTCGCTCGCCTGCGTCGAGAGCGAACGTTCGTCGGTGGCGACGCCGTAGGTCTGCGACACCGCGGTCACCGCGGCCATGTACGGGTTGCAGGCGGCGAGGTTGGCGCTCGCGAGCAGCAACAGAACGGGTCGGCGCATCGAATCCTTTTCCGCGTTGGTCGTGCGCGTGCCTCAGGACGGCACCGGCACGACGCGGTAGTAGACGCCATTCGCGCCGAATGACGGTTTGAACCAGGTGCCGTTGCAGAAGTAGTACGTCTGGCCGTTGGCCGGGCTGTCGACGCAAGCGGGCGGCAGAGTCCCCACGATCGCGCCCATCGAATAGACGTTCCCGGCGCTGCCGGCCGCGACTCCCGCGGCGTAGGCATTCTGCGTGGCGGCGTTTGCGCTCGCCGCACCGATGGCGGTGCCGGCGGCGAGACCGACGGCGGCAGCGCCCGCGGCGTTCCAGCCGCCGCAATCGTAACAGCCGTCGCCGTAGACGTTCACCACCGTCGGCGGGTGATAGGTCGAGTAGACGCCGCCGTAGTAGTGATTGTAGCCGCCGTAGACCGTCGTGCCATTTGCTCCGGTCCCATGCCAGTAGCCGTCGCCGCCCGACGCGGTGCCGCCGCGGTAGCCGGTCGCGTTCCATGAGCCGTCGCCGCCGGACGCGGTACCGCCGCGCGCGCCGGTCGCGTTCCAAGAGCCGTCGCCGCCGGATGCCGTGCCGCCGCGTCCATCCGCCGCGTGCCATGAGCTCGAGTTGCCGCTCCAGTGAGCACCGCCGCCGTGCATCCACGCCGCCGCCGGGCGGCTGCAGAGCAGGGCGGCTACCGCTGCGAAACCGACGATGAGATTCTTCATGGGATCCCCCGCTTCACTTCGTCTTCGCGTTGGGGGCGACTTTGCCCTGCGCCTTCGCCGGTTCCGGCAACGGCCGCGGATCGGGTCGGGCGAACTCGATGTGCGTCGCCCCCGCCGCGCGCGCCGAGGTGAAGTCCTCCGCCGCCAGCGGAGCGTCGAGCTTCCAGTTGGAGAAATCCACTTCCTGCCGCAGCCGCGCCGGATCGCTTGCATAGACGACGCGAATGCGGCGCGGCAGCTTGTCCTCGCCGATCCAGATCTGCGCGAAAATCTTACCGCCGGCGATGCCGACCATGTCGGTCGTCGTCGCGCCGACGACGTGCGACTGGCCAATGTAGAAAGCGCGCTTCAGCTCGTCGGCGATGTCCTCGTATGGGTCGGCGACGATGACGTCGGTGAAAGGGAAATAGATCGCGGCCGAATCGTAGGCCTGCTTCAGCGCCGCGTCGATCGTCGCCGGCGCCGGCGCCAACGCGACCAGGTTTGCCGCCGGCGCGTATGCCATCATCGTCGTGCCGTCGTAGTAGAACTCGGAGGCCGGCCCATCCCCCGGCGTGATCACGCGCAGCTTGTCCGGGCGCTGCAAGGTCACCTCGGAGAGCGTCGTGTACGTCAATGGCGGGCCGAGGCGGCTCGGGCTCTCGTAGGTTGCGACCGCGGTGAAGCTCATGGTGCGGGCCGCGGCCAGACGCGCGCTCATCGCTTTGAGCAGGTCGACCGCCTTAGGCTCGAGCGCCGGCTCGGAGGCCGCGGGTGCGGGCTGTTTCTTCGCCTGGCCCGCCGCGTTTGGTGCGAGACCGACGCAGAGGGCGAGAACCAGGGGTGCGGCGAGCCAGATGGTCTTCATCGCGACTCGACGTCGACTAGCGGCGGCCGGAGAATTGATCTTCCGGATGGGCCGCGAAACAGGTCGCGGTGCCGACCTGGCAGAGCACGACGTAGACGCGGCGCTGGCCGCAGCCCTCGACGCCGATGGTGTACTCGGTGCGCTGCATGCCGTAGACCCACGGACCCTGAACCGCCGGCGCGATATAGTCGCTCGAGAGCACGGTCCCGGTGGCACCGGGACAGTTGAGATCGAAACGCCCGCGGGCGAGAGCGGACTCGATCGCCACCGGTTGCTTCTCTTGCAGCATCTTCTGCTGCGTCGCGCAGCCCGCCGAGAGCACGGTTGCAGCGATCACTGCCAAGGGCCTTCGAAGCTTCGTCATCATCTCTCTCCTCGGCCGTGCTACGGGACGGGTGGCGGCAACGCGTCGGCCACCCGTCCCAGCTTTCGTTCACTGCTTGATCTTCAGCTTCACGCCTTCGGTGGCGAGCGTCAACTTGACGCCCTGAGCCGTCGAAAGCAACTCGATGCGTACGCCGTTCTGGTTCGACATCACCGCGACACCGCCTCCGCCGGCCGCTGCGCCGCCGGCTGCAACCGCGGTGTAGACGCCGTCGAAGCTCTTGATGTCCTTCAGGCCGAACACCTTGCCCGATGCGGTCGCCTCGGAGATTCCAACCGAGCCGACCGACAGCCCCTCGACCGATACCGGATACGTCTTGCCCTTGTACGTGAGCGTGCCGCTGCCCCAGCTGAAGCCGATGCCCGCCGCGACCGAGCCTTCCTTCAAATCGAGGGTGGCGTCTGGCTGAACCGTATCGGCGGCGCGCGCCAGCGGCGCTCCGGCGACCACCAGTAGGGTCAGGATTCCGATCAGAGTTCGCTGCATTCCCATTCCTCCTTTTGTTTCGCGGCGGCCACAACGGCATCGCGTTTCGCTGCAACTTGCTGATATGGAACGACCTGTCAATCTGATATGGAACGACCTGTCAACCTGGGCACACAGCGACTGCGAACTATCCTCCGTTTCGCAGCTAACGTACGGCGCTGAGACGATCCGCGCCGTGGTCTCCGCACTGCAAGCGCTGCGCGGCGTGCGCCGAGAAACCGCCGCCGGCGTAGTCGCCCATCCACAACAGTGCGAGCCCCGCCGCGGCAACCAGCCGCCTCGACCCCGAAGCGCTCATAGTCGGTACTCCGTTCGTGACCATCGAGTACACCAAGCGGTCGCTGGCGAACGTCGCGGCACCGATGGGCAACCTCACGCCTTTGGGCTAGTTTGCCGGCAAGTTCATTCCGATGTTGCGGCTGTACTGGCCGAGAGAGAATCGGCCGTCGATTCTCGGCCGCACTTGGAGGGCGCCGCCGCTGGCGCTGGCGCAGTGATCGAAGGATGAGGCAGAAGCGGAGAGCTTCATAACCGAAGGAGGAAGGACATGTACAAGAAGGTAGCAACCCTGTGCGCTGGTCTCGCGCTGTTCCTGATCGCGACCACCCACGCTCTCGCCGCTGACAAGGCATCGGGTGTCGTCGGCGTGGTCACCGAGGAGGTCGCCGAGGTCAAAGGCGCGGATGGCAAGCTGTACAAGATCAAGGTGGCGGACATCGTCGCCGAGAATCTGAAGACCGGCGACATCGTCGAGTACGAGGTGGTCGAAGGCGCCCCCGTCCACGTGAAGAAGAAGGCCAAGTAGTCGCGCTCCATCGATGACCGGCGGGCCGCGGCAACTGACGCGCTGCGGCCCGCCGGGATGCGTCGCCTCATGCACAATCAGGCCGTT
>Ga0187894_10005247_pt1 | contig 13375 bp, 7 predicted proteins | sample GBC1701081metaG_FD_136650 | JGI IMG/M metagenome (GOLD analysis project Ga0187894, IMG submission 136650) | White microbial mat communities from a lava cave in the Kipuka Kanohina Cave System on the Island of Hawaii, USA - GBC170108-1 metaG ... | reverse complement strand
TCGCTCGGTGTCCCTCGAGGCCCAGGAAGCGCTGAGAGAGATCGCGGGAGCGGTTGGCGCGCTCACAGACGCGCAGGCGGTGCTGTTCTGGATCGCCGACGAGCCGCGACGGATTCTCGATCTGGCGGCGTCGTGGCAAGCGCCCGCGATCACCGCGTTTCCGGCCGCGCGTCTCGGCTACGAGGAGGGCGGCGCCGTCGCGTGGGTGGCCATGCACGGCCGCTCGCTCTTCGTGGCCGACGTGGGCTCGGACGCGCGATTCGCCGCTCCGGACTGGTGGCGCGCCCACGAGCTCCGCTCGTTCTTCGCATGCCCCCTGCTTGACGGCGAGACGCTCCTTGGAGTGATGGCCCTCGGGGCGCGGGGGCCGTGGACGCACGAGCCGGCGCCCGGCGTGATCCAACGGTTGGCCGGCCGGGGCGCCGGGCTGATCCGCCACGCGCGCCGGTTCGCGGAATCCGAGCGGCGCCGCCGGGAAGCGGAAGCCTTGGCGGAGGTCGGTCGCGTCCTCACGAGCACACCGGATGCCGCCGAGACCACACGAACGATCGTCGAGCTTGCGCGCGCCGCGCTCGGTTCGGGATCCGCCGCGCTGTACCTGATCGACGAGGCCTCGGGCGATCTCATCCTGCGGGCCGTCTCGCGCACGGAGCAGGAGAATTGGTGGCCCTCGGTCATCAGATCCGGCTTCGGTGCGAGCGGGCTCGCCCTGAGGGAAGGTCGGGCGGTCCTCGTGACGGACCAGTTGACCGATCCCCGCCTCGGCTACCCGGCGGAAGTGAAGAACCGACTCGCGAGCATTCCCGGACGCGCCAGGCTCAGCGTGCCGCTCGTCGTCCGCTCACAGCCGCTCGGGGTGTTGAACGTCGGCGACGTGGCAGGGCGCCGCTTCGAACCCCGGGACGTCGAGTTCGCCGAGACGCTCGGCCGGCAAGTGGCGCTTGCGCTGGAGAACGCGCGCCTGTTTGCCGCCGAGGTAGCCCGACGCGAGCAATCTGACCTGCTGGGGGAGGTCGCGCGGAGGCTGCTCACGGAACATCGCCCCGCTCCGGTGCTGCAGCACATCGCAGACGCGATCGGCCGCGCGTTCAATGCCGGCGTCAGCATCTGGCTCGTCGAGGACGATGGACTGGTCGAGCGATCGACGTCGACGGGAGGAGCCCTGGCCCCGGGACGCTTGAGGTTCGGGGAGGGCATCATCGGCCTGTGCGCCGCGCGGCGCGCGGGCATCTCGGTGAACGACTATCCTGCGTGGCCGCACGCAGTGCGACACTACGTCGAGATCGGGCTACGTCACGCCTCGGCGCAGCCCATGCTGGTGGGCGACGATCTCCTGGGCGTCGTCGGTGCCGCCCGCTACGGGAACCACGCGGTCCGGTTCACGGACGACGACGTCGCGACGCTGCTCCGGCTCGCCGATCTGGCGGCGCTGGCGCACAGAAACGCGACGCTCTACGAGACCGCCGAGCAGCGACAGCAGGAGGCCGAGGCGCTGGCGGCGCACAGTCGAGCGCTCCCGGAGAGCCTCGATCCTTCCACGGTCGCGCGGCAGACGGTGGCGCGCGTCCGCGCCTTGCTCGGCGCTCCGGTGGCTGTCCTCTATCGGCTGGACGAGGCATCGGGTGCCCTCGTCGTACTGGCATCGTCCGACGTGCTGGCTCGGGCGTTTGCGCCCGACACCAGGTTGCCTCCCGGCGTCAGCGTCGCGGGCCTGGCCCTGCGAACGCGTGCGCCCGCGGTGACACCTGACGTCCTGAATGACGACCGCATCTCGCTCACGCCCGACGTCAGGCGCCGCGTGGCGGAGGGCGGCGACTTTCGGTCGGCGGCCTCGGTGCCCCTCCAGGTCGGTGGCCAGGTCATCGGGGCGTTGACGGTCGCGGACCGCCTCGGGCACGTCTATCGCGCTCCCGAGGTGCACCTGCTGGAGGCGTTTGCCGGGGCGGCGGCGCTCGCGCTCCAACACGCCGAGCTCCACGCCGAGACAGAGAACCGGCGGCGCGAGGCGGAAATCCTGAGCGACATCGCTCGACACATCAACGCATCGCTCGACGTCGACGTGGTGCTGGAGCAGATTGCCGAGGGTGCCCGAGCGCTCTGCCGGAGTGACGCGGTCTACGTTGCGCTCCGGGACAGCACGGGCCACGTGACGATTCGCCATCGAGTCAATCCCCGCCGCAGCGACCACGGGCCGGTTCGAATCACACCGGACCGGACGTCGCTGGGGGGACTTGCGCTCGTGACCCGCCGTCCGGTGCGAACGGACGATTGGGCGGCCGACGCGCGCTTCTCCAAGAGGCTCGCCGGCATCGTTCTCGCCGAAGGGTTCATCGCGCAGATGGTCGTGCCGATCGGAACGGGCGACGTTGCGGACGGCCTGGTCTACGTCGCGAATCGCGCGCCCCGGCCCTTCACGGACCTGGACGAGGCGGCCCTGGTGCGGCTGGCCGAGCACGCGGCCATCGCCCTCCACAACGCCGAGCTGTTCGAGCAGCGGCGCCGCGCCGAGGCGGCGGTGCGGGATAGCGAGCGACTGTACCGGCTGCTCGCCGAGAACTCGGCTGATGTGATCAGCGTCTACGACCTCGAGTTCAGGCCGACGTACATCAGCCCTTCGGTCGTGCGGTTGCGCGGGTACACCCCCGAGGAAGCGATCCGCCAGTCGGTCGCCGAGCGGCTGACGCCTGCCTCACAGGAAGTCGTGGCGCGGTCCCTCGCCGCCGACGCCGCACTCGAGGCGGCCGGGACCGGCGACCCCGACCGCTCCGTGACGCTCGAGCTCGAGGTCCCGCACAAGGACGGGGGCACCGTGTGGACGGAGACCAGCTTCACCTCCATCCGCGACGAGCGCCGGCAGCGCGTGGGCTTCCTCGCGGTGTCTCGCAACATCACGGAGCGGAAACAGACCGAGGCCGCCCTCAGAGCGCGCGACGCGGAGTTACAGCAGGCTCAGAAGATGGAGGCGATCGGACAGCTCGCAGGCGGGATCGCGCACGACTTCAACAACCTCTTGACGATCATCAGCGGCCGCGCGGACGTCGCGATGCTCGATCCCTCGTTGCCGGCTGCCGCGGAGCGGGACGTCAAGCTGATCAAGGGCGCCGCGGAGCGGGCGGCGCTCTTGACGCGCCAGCTGCTGGCCTTCAGCCGGCGGCAAATCGTCCAGCCACGCCGGATGGATCTCACGGCGGTCGTCGGAGGCTTCCTGCCGATGCTCCGCCGGCTGATCGGCGAGCAGGTAGCCATGCAGTTCGTTCCCGATCCCGCGCCTCTGTGGATCACGGCCGATCCGGGGCAGATCGAGCAGGTCGTCCTGAACCTCGTCGTGAACGCCCGGGATGCCATGCCGGACGGCGGCCGACTGACGATCCGCACGTCGGCGCTCGAGGAGCATTCGGCAGCCACATTCGGGCCTGTCCGGATCGAGGCCGGGTCGTCAGTGCTCCTCACCGTGAGCGACACCGGGATCGGGATCGACGCCGACGTCCGGGACAGGATCTTCGAGCCGTTCTTCACCACCAAACCGCCCGGGAAGGGAACGGGGCTCGGACTCGCGACCGTGTTCGGCATCGTCAAGCAGTGCGGGGGCCAGATTTCCGTGGACAGCGAGCCCGGTCTGGGCACCACGGTCACGATCGGCCTGCCCCGGGCGGACGCGGGCCCCGGGCCAGAGCGGCCGGTTCCGGAGGGCGACGTCCGAGGAGGGACGGAGACGATCCTGCTCGTGGAAGACGAGCCGGAGGTGCGGGCGTTCACGCGAGAAATGCTGACCCACTACGGCTACGTCGTGATCGAGGCGCCGGGACCGATCGATGCCCAACGCCTCTTCGAGCAGAGCTCGGAAACCATCTCGCTCGTCGTCACGGACGTGGTCATGCCGGATATGAGCGGCCTCGAGCTCGTCCGGCGGCTGCGATCGCGCAGCCCCATGCTGAAGGTGCTGTACGTGTCCGGTTACGCGACGGTCTCCGACGAGAACATCGAGGCCGACGCGCGATTCCTGCAAAAGCCATTCAGCCCGAAAGACCTGGCGCAAGCGGTGCGAGACGTCCTCGACGCTCCCGCGTAGCGTCGCGCTGTCGAGTCATTTGCTGAACGCGCTCAAGTTCTCGGCGAACAGGCCTGGGCGTCACCGTCCCATGAGGGTGTTCGGCAGCCACAGGGCGATGGCCGGGAACATCACCAAGAGCGCGATGCAGATCGCCATGCCGGCCATGAACGGGAGCACCCCGATCCAGAGGTCGAGCATCGTCCCGACTCGCAAGCCCGCCTCTTCGGACACCGACTTGCGGATCCCCTGGATGATGTAGAGGTTGAGGCCTTCCGGCGGGCTCACGAGGGCCGCCTCGAGCAGGATCACCATGATGATGCCGAACCACACGAGGTCGACGCCCATCGACTTGAGGACCGGGACGAGGATCGGCATGGTGGTCACCATCATCGACAGGGCTTCCATGAAGGTCCCCAGGATCAGATAGAAGACGACCAGCACGAGCACGAAGGTGACCGGCGTGAGCTGCCATCCCGACACGAGCTGGGTGAGCTGGGCGGGCACGCCGAGGATGGCGAGGGCGAAGCTCAAGATGAACGCGGAGGTGACGATCAGCATGATCATCGAGGAGGCGCGCACCGTGGTCACCATGACCTGTTTCAGCATCGGCGCGCTCACCTGCCGGTTCAATGCAGCGAGGAAGAGGCTCGCGACCACCCCGAACGCCGCTGCCTCCGTCGGCGTGGCGATCCCGAGATAGATGGTGCCGAGGACGATGAACATCAAGACGATGATGGGAACGAGCGACAGCAGCCCGGCGAGGCGAATGCGCCACGACGGGGGCGCCTCGCGGGGCGCCACCGACGGCCAGATCTTCGCCGCGACGGCGATGATGAGCATGAAGATTCCCGCGAGGAGGAACCCGGGCACGAAGCCGGCCAGGTACAACCGGCCGATGGATTCCTCGGCCAGCACGCCGTAGATGATCATCGAGATGCTGGGGGGGATGAGGATGTCCAGCGTGCCGCCGGCGGCCAGGCTCCCGATCACGAGGCGCTCGTTGTAGTGCCGCTGCCGGAAGGCGGGCAGCGCCACCGCGCCGACGGTCGCCGCACACGCGGCGCTCGAGCCGGAGATCGCGCCGAAGACCGCGCAGAACGCGATGTTCGAGTGCAGGATGCCGCCCGGGAGCGGCGCCAGCCAGTGGGAGAGCACGCGATAGAGCCGCTCGGACAGGCGGCTGTAGATCAAAACCTCGCCCATCATCACAAACAGCGGGATGGCCACCAGCACGGACCCGCTGTTCACGTTCCAGGCGATCTGTCCGAGCATGTCCCACAGGGGACGCTCGGAGAAGACGTACATCAGCACGATGCCGATGAGGCCGAGGGCGCTCGCCACGTGAAGCCCGGCGAGGAACATCAGGATCATGAGCAGAGACGCGATCGCGAGGATCATGTGACGGGCTCCTGGCAACCCGCTAGGCGTGGGGGCCGGCGGCGGCCTCCGCGGAGTCCCACCCGGCGAGGATGGCGACCGCGGTGAACGCGGCGGAGAGCGCGAGCAGACTGAATCCCACCCCGAGGATCCCCTGCGGGACGTACAGCGGCGTCAGCAGGTAGGTGGAGGATCGCGCGTCGCTCTCGAGCGAGTCGGCGACCAGGGCCCAGATCTTCCAGGCGATGATCGAGGAGAAGACGGTCATGAGGATCTGGCTGAGGACGTCCGCGGCGCGCTTCACGCGGGGGGCCATGTAGGGGAACAGGACGTCCACGCGCACGTGGCCGCCCGTGCGGAGCGCGAAGGCAAAGCCCCACGTCGCTGCGACGGCCAGCGCGTAGCCGCTGATCTCGTCGGTGACGCGCGTGGTCGGCAGCCCGACGACGCTGCCCCACTTTCGCGCCAGCGCGTCGTAGGTGATGAAGAAGGCCAGCAGGAAGTACAGCGCGCCGGCCAGGTACCCCGGCCACAGGAACAGGTGATCGACCGCGCGCGCGAAGGCGGGGGCGCGCGGCGCCAGCGGGCGAGCCTCGGTCATCGGCCCGACCTACGGGGTGACGGTAAAGCCGACGAGGGGCGCGATGATCTCGTTGAAGTTGCGCGCAGCCTCGGCGCCTCCGGCTCGCTTCACCCAGTCCGGGACCACCTTCGTGCGCAGAACGTCCTTGATCGCGGACTGCGTCTCCGGCGCGAACGGGATGTGCTCCATTCCCTTCTCGACGCTCTTGTCGATGCCCTCCTTGTTCCACACCTCGATCGCCTCGAACGCCTTGCCCTCGACGACCCGCTCCGCTTCCTCCTTCAGGATCTGCTGGACGTCCGGCGGCAGCCGTTTCCAGCTGTTCTTGTTGATGGCGAGGGACACGTGCGGGCGCATCGAGATGGGACCGACGAGGTACTTGGACACCTCGTACCACCGCAGGCCGAATCCGGGCTTCGTGCCCGTGATTCCCGCATCGAGGGTGCCGCGCTCGAGGGCCGTGTAGGTCTCGGCGAAGGGGACCGTGAGGGGCTCGCCGCCCAACCCGGCAACCAGCGAGGCCAGGGCCACGCTGTGCACGCGCGTCTTCAGCCCTTTGAAATCGGCGGGCTTCCGCACCGGCTTCTTGCTGAAGAAGGCCTGGTCGGGATAGAGCGCCATCGCCAGCATCACGGCGTTGGCCTTCTGATCCAGGATCTTCGCCTCGTGCGGCTTCCACGCCAGCACCGCCTTCTTGGCGGTCTGCGGGTCGGGGAAGATGCCGGGCAGCTCCAGGATCTCGACCATCGGGAGCTCGCCGGCGACGTAGCCGCCGTACACCTCGGCCACGTCGACGACGCCGGTCTTCACCACGCGAATCGTCTCCGCCCCGCCCAGACCCAGCTCGGGCAGCGACGTGAGCTCGAACTGCACCCGGCCGTTCGTGCGCTTTTCTACCGTCTGCGCCCATTCCTGGAACAGCTTCCACGGATCGAGCGTCCGGTTGATGCCCATCAGCTTCAGCTTGTGCTCTGCCTTGGGGGCCTGGGCGGCGACGCTGACCGGCTGCCAGACGCCCGCGATCATCGCGAGCAGTCCCCCGACGGCGAGCAGACACACCAGTCTCCGCAGCGATGTGCTCATGGAATGTGCCCTCCTTGCAGGTTCGGTCAACGACACCTCGATCGGCCCGCGGTCAACGAGCTGGCCCTCGACACGTCGTACGGTGGCCGGGAACCTACGACAATGCTTCCCGGTTGTCAAACGCCCCGCGACGTCGACTCCGGGTCGGGAAGATTCTCGTGTCAGCCGCGTCTTTCCGTTGCGATGAGGCGTCACGGTCGACCTGCAGCGCGGAGCAGATGGTTCGAGCGCGACGTGGACCGACTCGACGGGCTGTACGAGATCTTCCCCGGCTGGAAGGCAGCGTAGCCGCTCGGGACCACCAAAGAACCTCGCCGCATCCCCGGCGCGCGCCGTCAACATTCCAGCGGGTCAGTTCTTGACCCGGGGGATCGCGGGCATACACTGGCAGCGGTTGCGACGAGCGCATACGGGCCGCGAGGCGAGGAGGTATCCATGTTCGATTGGAAGATGATCTCGTCGGATTCCCACGTCGTCGAGCCCCCCGATCTCTGGATGGAGCGCATGGATCTGGCCTTCAAGGACTCAGCGCCGCGCGTGGTCAGCGAGGACGACGGCGACTGGTGGATGATTGGTGAAACGCGCGGGAATTCCTTTCAAGGTGGCGCCCAGGTGGGCAAGCGCTTCGAGCACGCCGAGGATCTCCGGCCGGCCGCGCGCTTCTCCGAAGTCCGGCCGGGCGGGTATCAGCCCGCCGAATTCCTCCGTGAGAACGAGGAGGACGGCATCTGGGGCTCGGTGATCTATCCGACCGCGGGGCTTCAGCTGTTCATGGTGCCCGACCTGGCGCTCCTGTCCGCGTGCTTCCGCGCATACAACGACTGGCTCGCCGACTTCTGCAACGCGGCGCCCACGCGGTTTCGCGGCATCGCGCTGATCAACGTCGAGGACGTCGACGAGGCAGTCCGGGAGCTCGCGAGGACGCGCAGGCTCGGCCTGGCCGGAGGCATGATCACGGTCGCGCCCGCCGAGGAGCGGAGCTACGACCACAAGATGTACGAGCCGTTCTGGGCCGCCGCCCAGGACCTCGGTGCGCCGATCAGCCTGCATATCGCGACCAGCCGACCCACGCCCTACTCGGACAACGGCAGCAACCGGACGTCGCGCGCGGCGCTGCTGGCCAATGCGGACTACTGGGTGCGCGTGTCCCTGGGCCACCTCATCCTCGAGGGCGTGTTCGAGCGATACCCGCGACTCCGCGTGGGATCGGTCGAACACGAGATCGCCTGGGTCCCGTATTTCCTCGATCGCCTCGACTACACGTACACCCAGCGCGCTCGGCGCTCGCACTGGGTCCGCTATCGCACGGACGCGCTCCCGAGCGACTTCTTCCGGTGGAACTCCTTCGTGAGCTTTCAGGAGGACGCGCTGGGCATCCGCGATCGCGCCCGAATCGGCGTCGAGACGCTCATGTGGGGCTCCGACTATCCGCATACGGAGTCGACGTTTCCGCGCTCCCGCAGGATCCTCGAGCGCATCCTCGACGGCGTGCCCGACGACGAGCGCCGGCAGATCACCGCGTCGAACGTCGCTCGGCTCTATCGGTTCGACGCCGTCGCTGTGAGCTGAACGACTCACGGCACAGACGTCACCTCCGCGATCGCCTGGCCCGGGCACCGGCGGCTCGCCCGAGCCGGGCGATCTAGACCGTGATGCTGCGATCTTCGCCGGGGGAAGGCTCGGGCGGCGGGCCGCACCTTCCCGAATGCGTGGTGGTAGACTCGGTCGCACACATTCCGAGGGGGGGACTCGTCATGGCGACCGCCGAGCCCGCTGCTGCCACGTGGACGATCGATCCGGTGCACTCGCGCGTGGAGTTCTGGCTGGACTACATGGGCTTCTCGACGTATCGGACGAGCTTTCGCTCCGTCGAGGGATCGCTGAGCTTCGATCCGGCGCATCCCGAGGTGTCCTCAGTCCGCGCCGCGATCCCGGTCGCCAGCATCGACGTCACCAACGACCGCCTGATGGGGCGGCTCATGGACGCCGACTTGCTTGGCGGAAAGGACCATCCGATCATCACCTTTCAGAGCACCCGGGTGGAGATGGCCGGGGCATCTCACTGGAACGTGAGAGGCGATCTCACCATCCACGGCGTCTCGCGGCCCATCGTGCTCGATACGCGCTTCCTCGGCCAGGCCAAACATCCGTTCAGCGGAAAGATCACCGCGGCGTTCCGCGCAGAGACGGCCATCGACCGCCGCGACTTCGGCGTGAGCTGGAACGCGGCGATGGACACCGGTGGCGCCTACCTCGGCGAACGGGTGCACATTGCGCTCAGCATCATGACCGCGCGTCAGGACTGATCCGGGGCCAGACCTCGTTCGCCATGAGCTCCATCGAGCGCCGGGCGAGCGCGGGATCGGTCCAGTCGTGGCCAGTGTAGAGCAGCGTGCCGAACGCGCCGACCTCATCCCGGAGCTCGAGGATCCGTTCCGCGACGCTCTGCAGGGTTCCCGCGATCACGAGCCGCTCGAGGCAGCGCCGGAGCGAGAGCTCGGAGTCCGGCTGGCCAGCGAAGTCGCGCATCACGTCGAGCGCGCCCGCCTTCGCGAGCTTGGTCCTCATGACGTGGAAATAGAAGCCGTGCGCGCCGTCCTCGCGATGCGCATAACGGCGCGCCGTGGCCTCGTCATCGGCCACGAAGAGGCTGCGCGCCACGCGCCAGCCTGAGACATCGGCGGCGAGGCCCGCCGCCCGCCGACCGTCCAGGTAGCTCTGGATCTGAGCCCGCACGACGTACCTCCCCGCGTAAGTCGCCGAGATCCCGGTCCAACCACGCGCGCCCGCCGCGTGCGGCCCACTGGAGTCCGGCCGGATCGAGGTGATGGCGATGGGCGGATGCGGCCGTTGCAGCGGGCGGACCGCGACGCCCACCCCGATGGTCGGATCGAGCGAGCGCTCCGCCGTGGTCCGGTAGAACTCGCCCTCGATCCGGTAAGGCGGCGCGTCGCGCCAGATCCGGCACATGTGGTCGAGTGCCTCCTGGGTCTTGCGCTTGCGGTCCGAGCCAAGGTCCCCGATGGCCTCCGCGTCGCCAGGAACGCCGGGCCCCACGCCCAGCACGAGCCGCCCGTGCACCAGGTGGTCGACCATCGCGACCTGCGCGGCCGCCATCGCCGGGTGGTAGTTGGCCAGCGGCAGCACGCCGGTGCCGAAGGTGATCGACGGGCACGCATCGGCCAGGCTCGCGATGAACGCGAGGCTCGAGGTGATGGTCTCGGCCGCGTCGACGAGATGCTCGCCGATGAACGCCTCGCGATAGCCGAGCCGATCGGCGAGCACGACAGCCTCACGGTCCTCGCGGAGGACGTCGGCATACGGACGCGACGGCGGGTGAACGGGCTGGATGAAGAATCCAAGCTGCAGCGGGTTCGCCATGCTGGGTCTCCTCGTTGGCCGGCATCGCCCGCGGGGCCCAGAAACATCAAGCCCCCGCCGGCTCGCCGACGGGGGCTTGGGGAAGGTGCGGTTCCAAGCGCTTAGTCGGCGCGGTCCTCCGAGACGACGACTACTACGCCGACGCTGCACTGGACACTTGCGCGTGTCATGTGATGGACGCTAGCACACGCGGTTCCGGGAGCACAAGTGAGATGGCGCCGCGCCGGCAGACATCCAGCCGAGCCGTCCGGCCTCCGTCGAGCCTGTTCATGAATCGTCCGGGCCACTCGTCGCGCTCAGTAAACACACAATCGCGTTGACGCGTCTTCGACGGCCGCCCTATGCTCCGTTTCGCAGACCTCGAACGGCGGAGGCGACCATGGCGAAGAACATCGTGCTCCTGTCGGACGGAACGGGGAACAGTGCGGCGAAGCTCTTCAAGACCAATGTCTGGCGCCTCTATCAGGCGCTCGATCTCAGTGACGGGGCCGGCCAGGTCGCCTACTACGACGATGGCGTCGGCACGTCGACCTTCCGCCCGCTGGCGCTGCTCGGCGGAGCGCTGGGCTTCGGACTGAAGCGGAACGTCAAGCAGCTCTACACGTTCCTGTGCCGGAACTACGAGCCCGGCGACCGCATCTACGCATTCGGCTTCAGTCGCGGCGCCTTCACGATCCGCGTGCTCGCCGGCATGATCGCGAGCCAGGGCGTGGTGCCCGGACGGACGATGCCGCCCGACGTCCTCCACACGGAGGTGGAGAAGGCATACAAGGCGGACCGCCGCGACTACAAGACGAAATGGCGCCACTGGGGGAAGTCGGCGGAGACGGCGACGCAGACCGAGCCCACGGTCCCCCCGGGCCGGTCGAAGGTGTCGATCGAGTTCCTCGGCCTGTGGGACACCGTCGATGCCTACGGATTGCCGGTGGACGAACTGAAACGCGGCCTCGACTACTGGTGGCTCGGCCTCAGCTTCCCCGATCAGGACCTGTCTCCGATCGTGAAGCGCGCGTGCCATGCCCTGGCCCTCGACGACGAGCGGCGCACGTTCCATCCCGTGCTGTGGAACGAGGACTTCGAGAAGAAGCTCGCCGGCAAGGTGGCGCCCGATCGGCTGAAGCAGGTCTGGTTCGCCGGCATGCATTCGAACGCGGGCGGGGGCTACGCCAAGGACGGCCTCGCGCACGTCTCGCTGCGGTGGATGGTGAACGAAGCGAGGAAAGCGGAGCTGAAGTTCCACAAGACGGCCACCGACGAATTCGAGCGCCTCGCCAATCCACACGACACCATGGGCGATTCGCGCGCCGGGCTGTCCGCCTACTACCGCTACGACCCGCGGCGCCTCAGCGTGCTCTGCAACGACACCTACAACAAGGTGAAGATCGAGCAGCCCAAGATCCACCACAGCGTGCTCGACCGCATCGCGCGGCAACACGTGCGCTACGTGCCGCACGTCATCCCGGGGAAATACGACGTCGTCGGTCCTGACGGCGCCGTCACCACCGCCAGGTACGAGCAGGAGGCCGACGCGCAGGCGCGCGAGGCCGATCTGGAGCGCGCGTGGGACCTCGTCTGGTGGCGCCGCGTCGTCTACTTCGCCACCGTCGCCTTCACGGCCGCGCTCGCCGTACTGCCCTGGTCCCGGCCGGTCACCCCCGATGCGGTCTGCAGCGGGCGGCTGTGCTTCGTGGAGCCGGTGCTGGTGGCTGTCGGCAAGTTCCTGCCCGATCTCGCCCAGACCTGGCTCACGCCGTTCCGCGTCCACATCAGCCCGTTCCTCGCCCTGGCGCTCGGCCTAGGCCTGTCGATGGCGTTCGGGTTCTGGCTCGACCGGAGGATCGCCGCGCGGGCGAGCGAGGCCTGGGCGCACCTCACCGGGGTCAGGTTCGCCGGGCCCCGTCGATGGGGCCCGTTGTCCCGGGTGGCGCGCACGTTCCGCACGTCGCGTCCCATGGTGAGCGGCTATCGGTGGTTCGCCCGTACGGCGCTGCCCTTTCTCTTCTTCGTCGCGACCGTGGTCGCCCTGCTGTTCGGGGCCAATCGACTGCTGTTCGAGATCGTCGAAGCCGCGGGCGGCACCTGCACGCCCTCGCCGGCGAGCGACGTGAAGCCACTCCCGTCGGGCTCAGTGACGCTCGGGAGTCGCTTCGAAACACGGAATCCCTGCTTCGCCACCAAGGTTCGGCTCGAGAAGGGCGCCACGTACGACGTCGCCCTCACGGTGCGCAACGCCTGGATCGACGGGACCCACCCCACCGCGCCTAGTGGCTTCACCAGCGCGGATGGCGGCTGGGTGTTTCGCGCCTCCGTGCCGCTGCGCCGCTCATGGACCGCCGACTGGTTCCAGGCGATCGCGCGCGTCGGGCACCTGGGCCGCGACCGCCATCAGGTGCCCCCTCGCCACGATCCGGCGACGGGCGCGTACGTGCTGCGATTCACCGCGCGCACGGACGGTGAGCTGTTCCTCTTCGCCAACGATGCAGTTCTCGCGCTGCCCGGCCTGTGGTCATTCTTCTACGACGGCGCGTTCGACGACTCCGCGCTCCCGAACGCGGGCGACCGGACGCGTATCAACAACAAGGGCACGGCGGAGGTCACGGTCACCCGCATCTTGCCTCCGGCCCACTGACCCGTCGCGCGGCCTGAGCCGGCCGGCGTGCTCGAGCGACCGGCTCAGCCTGCATCAGCCGTGAGAACGCGCGCGCATCATGTACCGCTCCCTCAACCCAGGGAGCGGCCGACGCCATCTCGGGCGACCGGAACAGCTCCGCGGAGCAGCCCTCCAGCACCGCACGGCCCGATTCCAGCACCCGCTCGGAGCGCAACGTCCCGCGGCCCTGCGTCCGGGCGCCGGCGGGCGCGCCCATCAGCGACGATCGCCGCATCCGACCCCGCGAGCT
>Ga0187894_10005246_pt1 | contig 13375 bp, 14 predicted proteins | sample GBC1701081metaG_FD_136650 | JGI IMG/M metagenome (GOLD analysis project Ga0187894, IMG submission 136650) | White microbial mat communities from a lava cave in the Kipuka Kanohina Cave System on the Island of Hawaii, USA - GBC170108-1 metaG ... | reverse complement strand
GGCCAAGATGATGACCGTCTATCTGGTCTTCGAGGAGCTCAAGGCCGGCAAGTTGCGGCCCGACACCAAGTTCCGCGTCAGCGAACGGGCGCGCAGCATGGGCGGCTCGCGCATGTTCGTCGAAATCAACTCCGAGATCTCGGTCGACGACCTGATCAAGGGTGTCATCACGCTGTCGGGCAACGATGCGTGCGTGGTGTTGGCCGAAGGCATGTCGGGGACGGAGGAAACCTTCGCTGCCCGCATGACGAAGCGGGCACGCGAGCTGGGCATGACCGGCTCGGTGTTCAAGAATGCCAGCGGCTGGCCGGTCGAGGGCATGTACGTCACGGCGCGCGATCTTGCGGTGCTGGCCAAGCACACGATCGAGGATTTCCCCGAATACTATCGCTACTACGCGCTGAGCGAGTTCTCCTGGAACAACATCCGCCAGGAAAACCGAAATCGCCTGCTGGGCATGACGCTGGGTACGGACGGATTGAAGACCGGCCACTCCGAGGAAGCTGGCTACGGCCTCACCGCGTCGACCATCCGCGAGGGCCGCCGGCTGATCCTGGTGGTGAACGGCCTGCCTGACATGAGAACGCGGGCCAGCGAGTCGGCGCGTCTGATGGAGTGGGGCTTCCGCGAGTACAGCAACAAGGTCGCGTTCCGCACCGGTGAAACGGTGGCGCAGGCCGACGTCTGGCTGGGCGAGGTTGGCAAGGTGCCGCTGGTGGGCGCCAAGCCGATTGCCGCCACCGTGCCGGTCGGCCAGGAAGGCGGCGTGCGCATGAAGGTCGAGTATACCGGGCCGGTGGCGGCGCCGATTCGCAAAGGCGATCCGATCGGCAAGGCGATCGTACAGGCGGCGCCTGGTGCCCAGCCGGTCGAGATCCCGCTCTATGCCGGCGCCGATGTGCCGCGGCTGGGTCCGGTCGGCCGTGCCTTCGGCGTGCTCAAGCATTATCTCTTCGGCTGGATGTCGTGACGCGAATGACGACGCGCGGTGGTCGGTTCATCACATTGGAGGGCGGCGAGGGGGCGGGAAAATCGACCCAGATCCGCTTTCTCGCCGAACAGCTGCGCGCGCGCGGCATCGATGTCATCACGACGCGTGAACCGGGCGGTTCTCCCGGCGCCGAACTGATCCGCAAGCTGCTGGTCGAAGGTCCGGCCGACGCCTGGGACGGCACGACCGAGGCGCTGCTGATGTTCGCGGCGCGCCGCGATCATCTGGAGCGCACCATCCGGCCAGCCCTGGTGCGCGGCCAATGGGTGATCAGCGATCGCTTCGCCGATTCGACACGGGCCTATCAAGGCTACGGCCATGGCTTCGCGCATGAGCGCATCGAGGCGCTCTACCGCCTCGCCGTTGGCGACTTCGCACCCGACCTCACGATCATCCTCGATCTGCCGGTCGAGACCGGCCTTGCCCGCGCCGCGGCGCGGCACGGCGCGGAGAACCGTTACGAAAGCCTTGGCCTTGCCTTCCATCAGCGCGTGCGCGACGGCTTTCGCGCCATCGCCGCTGCCGAGCCGCAGCGCTGCGCCCTCGTCGATGCCGACGCCGCGATCGAGACCGTGCGCGACCGCGTGCTGCAAGCGGTGACGCAGCGGCTGGGCGCGGGGTAGTCTGCGGTGGAGAAAGGCATCTGATGGCGCGGCGACCGGAGAAGGAAGAGGCAGCAGCACCGCCGTGGCCGGCGCCGCGACTCAATCCGCGGCTGGTTGGACACGAGGCGGCCGAGGCCACGCTGCTGGCCGCCATGACCTCGGGCAAGCTGCCGCATGCCTGGCTGCTCGCCGGTCCGCGTGGGATCGGCAAGGCAACGCTCGCCCATCGCTTCGCGCGCTTCCTGCTGGCCGGCGATCCCGGCGGCGGTTTGTTCGGCGGGCCGACATCGATCGAGACCGACATGAACGTACCGGTCGTGCATCGCGTCGCGGTCGGCGGTCATGCCGACCTGCGCGTCGTGGAGCGCAGTGTGAGCGACCGCGGCCGGCTGCGGACCGAGATCGTCGTCGAGGATGTGCGCGAGCTGGGCCAGTTCATGCGCCTGACCCCGGCCGAGGGCGGCTGGCGGGTGGCGATCATCGACGCTGCCGATGAGATGAACCGCAACGCTGCCAACGCCGTGCTGAAAATCCTGGAGGAGCCGCCGGCGCGGGCCATCCTGCTGCTGGTGGCGCACGCCCCGGGTCGGTTGCTGCCCACGATCCGCTCGCGCTGCCGCCGACTGAACCTGCAGGCCTTGTCCGACGACACCGTGGTGTCGTTGATGGGCGACTATGTGCCGGAAATAGCGGCAGACGAGCGCGCCGCGCTGGCGCGCTTGGCGGGCGGCAGCGTCGGGCAGGCACTGGAGCTGGCGCGCGCCGGGGGGCTCGAACTCTATCGCGGCATGATCGATCTGCTCGCCGGCCTGCCGTCGCTCGACGTCACGGCGGCGCACGCCTTTGCCGATCGCGTGGCGCGTCGTACCGAGGAGGGCGAAAGTGACTATCGCACCGTCGCTTTCCTGCTCGACTGGTGGCTGACGTCATTGATCCGTCACGGCGCGGCGGGCAAGGGCCGCGCCGCCGCCCTGGTCGCGCGCGAGGATGGTTTGCGCGAGAGATTGCTGGCGGCGGCCGGTCTTGATCGCTGGATGCAGGTATGGGAGAAGGTCGCCCACCTGTTCGCCCGCGCCGATGCCGTCAATTTGGATCGCAAGCAGGTGGTGCTCGGCAGCTTTCTCGCCCTGCAGGCGGTGACCCGCTGATCATACCGGGATGACGGGAATTGAGGCAGAGCGTAGAGCCATGAGCGGGAAGACGTATTACATCACAACGCCGATCTACTATGTGAACGATGTGCCCCATATCGGTCACGCCTACACGTCGCTGGCGTGCGATGTGATGGCACGCTTCATGCGGCTTGACGGCTATGATGTGCACTTCCTCACCGGCACCGACGAGCATGGCCAGAAGGTGGAGAAGGCGGCCATCGCGGCCGGCATGACGCCGCAGGCGTTCACCGACAAGGTGAGCCAGTCGTTCCGCGATCTGGTGCCCAAGATGGGCTACAGCCCTGACAACTTCATCCGCACCACCGAGCCGCGGCACTACCGCACCTGCCAGGCGCTGTGGGAGAAGCTGGTGGCGGCCGGCGACCTCTATCTCGGCAAATATGCCGGCTGGTACTCGGTGCGCGACGAAACCTACTTCGTCGAATCGGAGACCGAGGTCGGGCCGGACGGCAAGCGCCGCGCCACCGCGACCGGCGCCGACGTCGAGTGGGTGGAGGAGGCGAGCTACTTCTTCCGGCTGTCGGCCTGGCAGGACCGGCTGCTGGCGTTCTACGAGCAGAACCCGCGCTTCATCGCACCGGAGAGCCGGCGCAACGAGGTGATCAGCTTCGTGAAGAGCGGATTGCAGGATCTCTCGGTGTCGCGCACCACGTTCAAGTGGGGCGTGCCAGTGCCCAACGATCCGGCGCACATCATGTATGTGTGGCTGGACGCGCTCACCAATTACATCACCGAGACCGGCTATCCCGATCCCAACGCACCCACCGCGAAATACTGGCCGGCCGACCTGCACATGGTGGGCAAGGACATCGTGCGTTTTCACGCTGTCTATTGGCCCGCGTTCCTGATGGCCGCCGGCGTGGCGCCGCCCAAGCGCGTCTTCGCACATGGCTGGTGGACGATCGAAGGCCAGAAGATGTCCAAGTCGCTGGGCAATGTCGTGGCGCCGGCGGCGCTGGTCGACGCCTATGGACTCGACCAGACGCGCTATTTCCTGCTGCGCGAAGTGCCGTTCGGCAACGACGGCGACTTCCAGAAGCGCGCCATCGTGCAGCGCATGGATTCCGACCTCGCCAACACCTACGGCAACCTGTGCCAGCGCGTGTTGTCGATGATCAACAAGAACTGCGGCGCCGCCGTGCCGGCGGCAGGACCACTGCAGGCTGCCGACACCGCCCTGCTCGATCGCGCCGCGGCGCTGTTGCCGCAGGTCCGGGGCCAGCTTGGCGAACAGGCCTTCCACGACGCACTGATCACCATCTGGGAAGTGATCGGCGACGCCAACCGTTACGTCGACGCGCAAGCGCCGTGGGCTCTGGGCAAGACCGACCCGGCGCGACGCGACACGGTGCTGTGGGTGCTGGCCGAAACCATCCGGCGGATCACCCTGCTGGTGCAGCCTTTCATGCCGACTTCGACGGCCAAGATTCTGGACCAGCTTGCCGTACCGGCCGAGGCCCGCACCGTGGCGTTCATCGACAAGGCACTGATCAGTGGTACGTCGTTGCCGGCACCCGAAGGTGTTTTCCCGCGCTTCGTCGATCCCGACGCGCCGGCCAAGCCGGCACGCGCCGCGAAGAAGGCGTGACATGCTGATCGACAGCCACTGCCACCTCGACTTCCCGGAGCTGGCGGCCGAAGAGGACGCCGTGGTGACTCGCGCGCGCGCGGCCGGCGTCGCTGCCATGCTCACCATCGGCACGCGTCTGGACTCGTTTGACAAGGTGCGTGCCGTTGCCGAGCGCCACGCCAACATCTGGTGCAGCGTCGGCGTACATCCGCACGAGGCGAAGGAGGAGGGGCAGCGCACGCCCAACCGCCTGGTCCAGCTCGCGCAGCATCCCAAAGTCGTCGGCATCGGCGAGACCGGCCTCGACTATTTCTATGAGCACAGCCCGCGCGACGAGCAGGCGGCGAGCTTCCGCGCTCACATCGCGGCGGCGCGCCAGACCGGCCTGCCGTTGATCGTGCACACGCGCGATGCCGACGACGACACTGCCGCCATCCTGCGTGAGGAAATGGCGCAAGGCGCTTTCACCGGCCTGATCCACTGCTTCAGCTCGGGGCCGGTGGTCGCGCAAGCGGCACTCGAGCTCGGGATGTCGATCTCGATCTCGGGCATTGTCACGTTCAAGGCGGCCGAGGATCTGCGGCGTATCGTGCGCGACATCCCGCTCGAGCGGCTGCTGGTCGAGACCGATGCGCCCTACCTGGCGCCCGTCCCCAAGCGCGGCAAGCGTAACGAACCTGCTTTTGTGGCCCATACCGCCGCCAAGGTCGCCGAACTCAAGGGCGTCTCGATGGCCGCGCTCGAGCAGGCCACGACCGACAATTTCTTCCGCCTGTTCGCCAAGGCGGACCGCGGCGTGCTGGCAGCGTGAGTGGACGCCTCGATATGGCAAGAGCAGCATGCGCGTAATCATTCTCGGCTGCGGCACGTCAGGCGGCGTGCCGCGCATCGGCGGCAAGGACGGCACTGGCGACTGGGGGGCCTGCAATCCGGCCAATCCGAAGAACCGCCGTCGTCGCTGCTCGGTCCTGGTCCAGGACCGCGACAAGACCATCCTGGTCGATACCGCGCCCGATCTGCGCGACCAGCTGATCGATGCGCGCGTCACCCGCGTTGATGCCGTGCTGTGGACGCACGATCACGCTGACCAGACCCATGGCATCGATGACCTGCGGGCGCTGACGCTGCGCCACGGCCCGGTGGAAGGGTGGGGCGATGCCCGTACGCTGGAGGTGCTGAAGCAGCGGTTTGCCTACTGCTTCGAGACGGCGCGCGGCAGCTTCTATACGGCGTTGTATCGTGCCTGCCTGATCGACGGACCGTTCGAGGTCGCCGGGATTGCCGTGACGCCGTTCTATCAGCACCACGGCAGCATCATGTCGCTGGGCTTCCGATTCGGCCCGATCGCCTATGCCAACGACGTGGTGAAGCTCGACGACGCGGCCTTTGCTGCCATGGAAGGAGTCGATACGCTGGTTATCGACGCCATGCGCTACACGCCGCATCCCACGCACGCGCATCTCGATCTGACCTTGTCGTGGATCGAGCGCATCCGGCCGCGGCGGGCGATCCTGACCAACATGCATGTCGACATGGACTATGACGAGGTCCGGCGGCGGGTGCCGCCGCATGTCGAACCGGCCTATGACGGCATGGTCATCGAGGCTTGAAGCCGATGCTGAACGCACCACGGTCAAATGTGTTATGGAAAATAGCGCGGGGAGCAGGGATGGCTGCCATCCTGGCCCTGGCCATGCCGGTTCATGCCCAGCAACGTCCGCCCGGATCCGGACTCGATCCCGGTGATTCGACCTTCAAGCTGTTCGCCCTGTCGGCTGACTCCAAGAGCCTTCACGACGCCGGCGATCGCATCAACCGCGAATGGACGAATACGTCGGCCGAAAGCCTGACCGACCTGCTGTCCATCTCGGCCGCCGAGGGTTATGGGCTGATCCATTCCAAAGCCGTGTCCATCGATCAGAAGGTGCCGCTGGGCTGGCACGCCATCGAGGACGGCGAACGGCTGGCGATCTTCAATCCCGATCGCACGGTGCGGATCATCATCTGGCGGGTCGATCTGGACTACGAAGGCGTCGCGGATCTCGAGAAGTACATGGCAGCCAAGGCAGGCGGATTGCGGTCGCGATTCCCAGCGATCCAGGCCTCCAGCCGGACATTGCCGGACGGGCAGGTCCTGGGCGTGTTCAACAATGTGCCGGCACGCAAAGGCGACCGCGAGCCGCGGGCCATTCTCGACCTGATCACGCCAAACCCGCAGAACCCCAAGCGGGCAGTTCTGATGACATTCGGTGCCCCAATGTCGAAGGCGCAGGAATTCCTGCCATTGTTGGCGCTTATGGCTCAAAACAGAACTATCACATGGAAGAAGGACTATTAGCCTATGCAAGGACTTTCATATATAATATTTTCCATAATATATATTATACGACAATAGGCTTAAATTCTTAAATAAGTAGATGAGCTTTTTCAGGTAAAATGTTGAATATGCGTAAAATCAAAACGAGTTTGCCGATTACCGTCATTTGCGGCCTTTCTTGCGTGCCGTCAGCGCACGCCATGGATTGCAGACAGGCCTCCGCCCCCATCGAGCGTGCGATCTGCGGCGACGGCCAGCTGCGAGCTGCGGACGCGGCTATGGGTGCAGCCTATGCGAAGCTCCTCACGGCGGCAGACGGCGCCGACGTCCGTACCATGGTGGTTTCCAGCCAGAAGCGCTGGCTGGGTGAGCGCGACAGGCTCTTCGACCGTCGGCTGGCCTCGGCAGACAAGGACACGCAGCGCGCAACCATGCTGTCGGCGATCCGGGAGCGCACCCGGGTGTTGGCCGAACCGTCCAGCAGCCCGCCGGCGCGACCGTCGCTGATTGCCATTGCGCAGGGGCAACGCAAATTTGCCGCACGGTACACCGGCGGTCCGTTTGCCGGTTTCGAGACCCGTTGCGATTTCCTGCCCGTACAGGACAGTTACGTCTACGGCTGCTTTGCCAGCCGCCAGTACCAGAACAACAGCCGCGTCTGCACGTTGGACCAGTACTGGGCGACCGGGCGTGTCTACGAAAAACGGTCTGTGGCGGACGTCGTCGACGGAAGGCCCAAGGTGATCGCGACCTGCTCCGTCGACGGTGTCGAGGGCGATTCGGCGTGTCCAGATACCGGTAATTCTTCGGGCGAGAGCCGGCGCTGGAATACTCAGCCCAAAGGGACCGCGCCCTCACCCAGGCCGTCGCTGCCGAAGATCGACGCCGAGGCCGGTCTGGATGACGATGCGCCGTGGTTGCACGCCTGCCTGACCGATCGCCACTACCCGCTGGCCGGCCCCAGCAAGAAATAGGGGCTCTCCCTACCCGATCGGCCGTATCTCGATCCGGGCGCTCTGGTCGTCGACTACCAGGATGCCGACCGAGCGCTGGTCCGCCAGGGTCGGGCTGCCAGGGTTGACGAACAGGGTCCCGCCCACGGCGATGATTTCAGCGCGGTGGGTACCGCCGAACACGCAGACATCAACCGGTCCGCCGAACAGGCTGGCGGCCACGTCACTGCCGGCCGTGCGGACGAAACGCACGGCCGGATTGACCTCGGCACCGACAGGGTCGGCGTTGAGGGTAGCGACAACGCCGACCTGCACCCTGCCCGCTTCCAGGACCCTGGCACCGTCGACCAGCCGCGGTGGCGACGCCGCCACGTCGGCCTGGGTGCGCACCGCCCACACCGGCGCAATGCTGGACAGCGTCACCAGCGCCTGGCGGGTGCAAAGATCGCCACAGTGGATGATCGCGTCGACCTCGCCCAGCGCGGCGCGGATCTCATCCAGAGCCTTGGGCCAATCAACGGCATTGTCGTGCGTGTCTGCAAGCAGGCCGAACCTGCGGCCCATCACGCGGTCTCGGTGTGGCGTCGCCATGCCGCCTCCAAAATATGATTAGCAGAGCTAACCATATTTTGGTTAGGAGCGCTAACTATATTAGAGTACCCACCATGACCGCCGGTAATCGCGGCCGCGAGGCCGAGCAGATTTACGTCTTCGTCCAGCATCTGGGGCGGCGGCTGCGCGATATCGACCGCGCCTGTGGGATCAGTCCGGCACGGTTTTCGGCGCTGGCTGGCCTTGCCTTCGACGGGCCGACCAACATCAGCGAACTGGCCGCCTTCGAGCGCGTCAAGCGGCCGACCATGACCCGGCTGATCCAGGACATGGAGCGCGACGGTCTGGTCGAACGCAACGCCGATCCTGCCGATGGCCGCGGCGTGCGCATCCGCATCACCGCCCGCGGCCGCCGGCTGGTTCAGCAGGTGCGCCAGCGCAAGATCGCCCTCGTCCAGGAATTCCTGGACCAGCTCGACCCCAAGACAGTGTCTGCCATCGGCGGCACGTTCGACGCGTTGTTCACCCTGGGCGTGCCACGCACGACGACCCGTGCGTGAAACACGCTCGGCTTACGACCCGCACCGGAGCGTGCGCCCGCCGACGAACTCGCAGCGCACGATGGTGGGTGAAGTCGATGGGGCCAGCGCCTGTCGTTGTGCCTCGAGTCGCTCCTGCACTGCGGTCCACGCTGCAAACAGAGGTGAGACGCGCTGCCGCTCCTGGGCCTCGTAAGTGTACCAGTTGCCCGTGTTGACCTGCTTGCCGATCACGCCAGGCAACGTATTGATTCCGTCGTTGGCGGCCACCGTCGCTTGCATGTTCCTGCGCGCATACTCCCCCCAGGACATCTGCCCCGTGACCAGCTGCAGAAATAGCGTATCCGCACCTGTATAGAGGTCAACAACTGCCCCGATGAGCGACGGATGGACACCGTCCATCCCTTCGAGTCCCTTCTTTCGGCACGCTTGGCTTGCTTTGCGGCGCACGAACAACAGCTGCACATCGTCCGGTGTCGGCTTGTCGGTGTTCGCCAGGACGGTTGAAGTCGGCCGGCTGCTGGACCAGGCGAATTTGCCATCCAGGGCGCGAAAAGCCGGATCGGCCTTGATGGCGTCGAAGCATGTGTTCTGCGCATTGGTCACGTAGCGAGCGTCGCGGCGTATCCGCACGATCTCGACCTGCTCAGCCGCCGCGCAGCCCCCAATCGCCAATGCTCCCAACAGCATCACCGCTGTCCGCAACCGCATCTTCCCTCCCCGCTTGCCGTGCACCCAATTATTCATCTTTGGGCGACGATCGCACGTAGCAATTGCAATCTATGCTCGTATCCAAGGCGCTGCTTGCGCGCCGATGAGTACGGAGGCATCAGGCGACCGCACAGCGCCACAGCACTGATCGCTACCGGCAAATGCCGTGAGTTCTTGTCCACACCCAGCACCTTCCTTCCCTCGCGAAGGTGCCGCAGTATCCGTCCAATGGTGTCAGAAAACCTCGGATCGACTTTAAAGTCGATCCGTAACCATAGGCAATAACGTGAAGTTCTCATCGCAAAAGCCGCCCGGCAGGCCGACTGTCGACGACCTGCCGCAGGAACCCCTTCAGCGCCTGCTGGCGGTCATGGCGTGGTTGCGCCACCCCGTGCATGGCTGCCCCTGGGACCTGAAGCAGAACTTTGCCAGTATCGCTCCGTACACGCTTGAAGAAGCATACGAAGTTGCCGATGCCATCCAGCGTGAGGACCGCGTCGACCTGCGCGAGGAACTGGGCGATCTGCTGCTGCAGGTGGTCTACCACGCTCGCATGGCTGAGGAGGAGCAGGCGTTCGACTTCAAAGACGTTGCCCAAGCCATTGCAGACAAAATGGTAAAACGCCATCCGCACGTCTTCGGTGATGCCCTGGTCGAGGGTGACGAGCATCAGAGTGGCGTGTGGGAGCAGATCAAAGCAGACGAGCGCACCGCCCGTCAGGCCGCCAAGAGCGACAACGACGCTGATGGCACGCAAAGCGTCCTCGACGGCGTGGCGATCGCCCTGCCCGCCCTGATCCGCGCCGAGAAGCTTCAGAAGCGGGCGGCACGCGTGGGCTTCGACTGGGGCGCGGTAGTACCGGTCATTGCCAAGATCGAGGAAGAGATCGGCGAACTGAAAGCCGAAATCGCCGGCGCCGCGCCCCGTGAACGGCTGCAGGATGAGGTCGGTGATGTGCTGTTTGCTATCGCCAACCTAGCGCGCCACCTCAAGATCGATCCCGAGGCAGCGCTGCGCGCCACCAACGCCAAATTCGAGCGCCGCTTCCGCCATGTCGAGCACCGGCTGCGTGAGACGGGCCGTTCCCCCGAAACCGCGACGCTCGACGAGATGGAAGCCCTCTGGCAGGAGGCCAAGACGACCGAACCGGGGCGATAACCCTGAGCGGGATGTTCGCGCCAGGAGCGTCAGCCTTCGCAACGGGTCTGCCAGGGTGTCTCGCTGCCATCGCGTGTGAAGCGTCCGTCCCGGACGTCGTAGTGGGCCGCGCCGGCGATGCGATCGGAGAGTGAACGGATCCGATTGCCGACCTTGTGCAGGCTCATGGTGCGCACCTCTTTGGGTGTCGCCATGTCGATGGTCAACGTGATCGTGCCATCCGCGGCGACCGTCGCGCCGGTGATCGATGCAGTGCTGTTGCGGCTTGTATCAGCATGCAGACGCTCCATGACCGCGCCGCCGTCCTGGCGCATGGCGTATCTGATGCGCGGCGCGGTATCGCTGACGGGTTGATCACAGTCGGCGGCCCAGGTGCCCGGGAGGCCCGATCGCTGCATGGTGTCGGCCACCGTCTGTCCTCGGAGCAGCAGCACAAGCAGGCCGGCCAGCAGCAGGAACGCGACCAGGCTTGTTTGCGCCATGGCCGACGTCGTCTTCCCCTTTATCGGTGATTTGCCCTGCCCCATCGATCTCAGCGCCCCCAAACACCATCGAAGCGCCAGGTTGTGACAAGCCCAAGACAGATCACACCACCAGATGCCCCCGCTTGTCCGCCACGCCGATCTCGGCGCGCACGCCGCTGTTGAACTCGAGATAGTCGGCCTCGATCCCATCGCTGAAAATCACACCATTTTCCGGCATCTGCGATACCAGGACCAGCTTGGCCGCGGCCTCCAGGCGGCCGAACACGATGGAGGCGAAAGTGGTCCGGCTGGGGAACGGCTCACGTACCGAGAAGTGGAGCCGCTCGGCGTCCCAGGGGAACGCCGGCGACGGCTCGGGGGCTTCATCCGCCGGCAGCAGCACGCGTGTGGTCGCTCGCCAGCCGGCGTAGATGCTCTTCAGCCAGCCGCTCGAGCCCAGCCCGGTCGAGACGATGACGCCGCTCGATGACTGCGCTTCCTCGCGATCGCCCAGCCGGATGGTGTAGCGCGCCGAGACGTGCGAGCGCGGCCCGATGAAGAGATCGTTGACGCCATAGAGCGACTGGCCGGTGTTGAGACTGGCCTGCGCCATCACCACCTGCCGGATCGGGCGGCGGCCCGCCAGCGTGTCGCGCGTGATGGTCGCGATATCGGCCAGGGTGAACGGCAGCAGCACGCCGTCCCAGCGCGCCGGGTCGGGGTTCACGCCCACCACCGGCTGGGCGTCGAGATATTTCAGCGTATTGGCGACCAGGCCGTCCTGGCCCAGCACGACCACCACGTCATGCGGGCCGAAGACGAAGTTGGGCAGGAATTTGCGATCCAGCCGCTGCACGCGGCCGATATCCGTCAGTGCCGTGCTGGCCTGCGTTACGGCTGCACGGTAGTGCGTCTGCTCGGCCAGGTAGTCGCCGAAATCGGCACCGAGTCGCTCGACATAGAACTGGGCCTGCCGCTCGGTGTTGAACCGCGTGACGAGGTCGTCGAGCCGCGTCGGTCGCGTGACCAGCACGATGCGGCGATCGTCGGAAGCCATGGCGGACCTCCCTCCTTTCCCGCAACCATCACTGCTTGCGGGTCGGCGGCGGTGGCGAGCGCCGGTTCAGGAGTTCGCCCAGCAGCTCCGGCGAGATGTTGAGCTGGCCGATCTTGTCGGCGTTGCTGGCCAGATCGCGGAACGCCGCAGCGATCATCTGGTCGGGCCGCATGCCCGCCGTGGCGAGTGCCTCCAGCACCCGCGGATCGACGCTGGCCGCCGCCCGCATCAGGGACGCGACGCCATGCGCCTTGGCTTCCGCCTCCTGGCGAGTATTGGCGGTGGCGAGCTCGACCAGCCGGCTGTTCTTCTCCTCCAGCGTGATCTTGCCGGCCATGTCGGCCTCGGCGATCTCCTGCTGCTTGGCCTGCACGGCTCGCTCCGCTTCCATCTGCACTTCACGGATCTCGCGCTTCTTGGCCTCTATGGCGATCTCGGTGCGCAGCTCGTTCTCCTTGATGGCGCGCTCCTGCTCGACTGCGGCGTTGCGGCGGGCATAGATCGCCTCGTCGGCGCGCTTGAGCAGGTCCTCGCGCACCTCGGCTTCCAGGGCCCGCGCCGTCTCGGGCTTGGGCCGAATGGCGAGGATGGAGAAGCCGAGGATTTCCAGGCCTAACGCTGCGATGACGGGATCATTGCCCAGGCCGGCGCCGACACGGGCGACCAGCATATCGCCGGCCGCCAGCGCATCGCGCAGCGGCAACCCCTGGATCTCGGTCTTGATCGCCGCCTGAAGTCGGTCGAGCATCCGCTGCGGCAGTTTCTGGGGATCTTCCGAGGCATAGCGACCGGCGGCGTTCAGGGTGAAATCCATCACGTCGGCGATCCGCTCGGGCTGGCCGATGCGATAGGTCAGCTGGCCCTGGACCGTCACGGTCTGCCAGTCGGCTGTCGTCTCCTCGAAGATGAACGGCGCATCGTTGCTGGCCGTCGGCACGACCACCAGCGAGGTCGAGGGCGCAAAATAGAAGAAGGACAGGCCCGTGCCGGCGCGCACGCGCTGGCCATCGTGGTAGCGGATCACATACTGGGTCGGCTGGGTCTTGAGAAACCGGACGCCGAACATCGAAGCCTCCTGTGGCGCGGCGACCGCGATGGCCGCCCTTGATGACGCTCATGTAGGATGCTTAGTTGTAATTTTCAACGAAGTTAATATAAGTTTACATTTAACTTAGTGCCTTGTAAGATCTAAGTCCTATGTCCGTCCGCGCACGCAGGGAAAACGACCTCCTCCCGATGGTCAGCCGACCGCAAAAGCCATCCTCAGCCGGCCCGGTGCCTG
>Ga0187894_10005245_pt1 | contig 13381 bp, 13 predicted proteins | sample GBC1701081metaG_FD_136650 | JGI IMG/M metagenome (GOLD analysis project Ga0187894, IMG submission 136650) | White microbial mat communities from a lava cave in the Kipuka Kanohina Cave System on the Island of Hawaii, USA - GBC170108-1 metaG ... | reverse complement strand
TTCGCTGCAGCAACGCTTCATGGTGAGCTTGTCGAACCATGAAGCGTCTCGCACTGGCCGTCGTGCGCGGCCTTCATGGTTCGACAGGCTCACCATGAAGGCTTTTTCCCCGGACAGCCCTGCCGCTTGCGGGGGAAGGTGGCGCGAAGCGTCGGATGGGGGAAGCTTCGACAGAAATGGTGCTCGCCATCGAATGTCGACGCTGTTGCCGCCGCAACCCCCTCCGCCCTTCGGGCACCTTCCCCCGCAAGCGGGGGAAGGTAAAGAAACGCTCGGGACGGCGCGCCGCTCTACTGTCCCCGGATCTCGATGATCACGCGGCGCAGGATAGTGGCGATGCGGCGCTGTTCCTCCAGCGGCGCGTGGCGCTTCTCGCGCAACAGAACGCGCAGCTCGTGACGGGCGCCGCGCAGTTCGGTTGCCGTGCCGCGCGGATCGTCCTCGACGTCATCGCCGGCAAAGGCGCGGCGCACCCGCTCCATGCGGCTGCCGATATGGGCGAGCTGGCCCAGCAGCACGTCGACGAGGCCGCGATTCTCCTCGAGGTAGGCGCGACCGGAGTCGGTGATGCTGTAGCGTTTGCGGTTACCCTCGGTCTCGGCCGTCGCGTGGCCGAGTTCCTCGAGATACGTCAGCGCCGGGTACACCATGCCCGGGCTGGGGCTGTAGAAGCCGGATGACCGCTCTTCCAGTGCCTTGATGATCTCGTAGCCGTGGCGGGGTTGCTCGGCCAGCAGGTTCAGGATCAACAGCTGCAGGTCGCCGGCGCCCAGCTTGCGGTTCATGCCGAAGCGGCCACCGCGCTCGCCATCGTCGCCAAAACCCTCGGCGAACATCCGAAAACCGCGGCCGTGGCGATGTCGGCCGACGAAGCCGCGCACGTTTTCAGCCCAAGACCGCTCGAAGGGGCCGCCGGAGCGGCAATCCCCATGATGATGACGGTGCATATAGCGTATCCTTTCGTAGAATATATATCTTAAGATATATCTTCTGATACGAAAGTCAATACCGCGGGGAGCGCGAGCGTCTCGCCCGCGCTCCCCGGAAGATCGCTTCGTCGGGACTGAGTTTGGCTCGGCTCAGGTCGCGACGACGCGCAGGTGATGATGATCACGCCGCGCCAGCGCGCTGTAGATGTGGAGATAGTCTTCGGCCATGCGCCGCGCCGTGAACCGGCGCTCGAACTGGCGCCGGATGTTGGTGCGCGAGAGTTTGGGCAGGCGTTGCACGGCGGCGACGGCACCGACTTCGTCCTCGACCACGAAACCGGTGATGCCTTCGTCGATGATTTCAGGCACCGAGCCGCGATTGAAGGCGACCACCGGAGCGCCGCAGGCCATGGCCTCGATCATCACCAGGCCGAACGGTTCGGGCCAGTCGATCGGCACCAGCAACGCAAGCGCGCCGCTGAGGAACTCGGACTTCTGCGAATCGTTGATCTCACCAATGAAATCGACATGCGGCTGTGCCAGCAGGGGCTCGATCTCGCGCTTGAAGTACGCCGTGTCGGCTTTGTCGACCTTTGCCGCGATCTTGAGCGGCAAGCCGCAAAGTTGTGCGATGCGGATGGCGCGGTCGACGCACTTCTCCGGCGCGATGCGTCCGAGGAAAGCCAGGTATGACGGCGCCGCCGGCTGTGGCGTCAACAGTTTCTCCGGTAAGCCATGATGGATTGTCTTGATCCATCCGGCCTGTGGCAGTGGCCGACGTTGTGCATCGGAGATCGAGATGACAGGGACCGACGAGAAGGCACTGAACACCGGCTGCTGCTCGGGCAGGTCAAGGCGGCCATGCAGCGTGGTCACGAACGGCGTGCGCTGACGCGTGAACAGCGAGAACGGAAAGTAGTCGAGATGGAAATGCAGCAGATCGAATTCGTGCGCACGCTGGCGCACGCGCTCCAGCAGCAGCATGTGCAGCGACATGGGATCGCGCACGCTGGGATCGAGGCGCAATGCGCGCGGCCACACGGCATCGAGTTCGGCCGCGGTCTCAGAATCGCCACTGGCAAACAACGTCACTTCGTGGCCCAACGCCACCAGCTCTTCCGTCAGAAAAGAAACGACTCGTTCCGTGCCGCCATAAAGCTTGGGCGGAATGGCTTCTGTGAGCGGGGCGATTTGGGCAATGCGCATGTGATAGCACCTTCCAGAGAAAAGGTTCAGTGTTGTGACTGACTGCTGCGTTGATTATCGTGCTTGATGAGCGCCCGATCTGGCGCCAGATGCGTAGTACCGGTAGCGACACAACCGCCGGCCCGCGTCACTCACTACATCGATACGCCAACACGGGATGCAACCGATCTACGCAGGAGATTGAGGCAAATGCAAGATCGCGGCCGAAACGACGCCTCACATGTTTTTAATATCACCGATGCGGGAACCAGCGGCCCTGCTGGACCGTTGACTCGATTCGCGCACCGGCCGCTGGCCTTCATCCTGCGCTATGTGTGGCATCGCGCGCCGTCACACTCGATTGTCATCGCCTCGGTTCTCGTCGCCGTCGGCTGCGCCATTGCATCGCAGTACGCCATCAAGCATCTCATCGACGTGTTGTCGTCGACGCCCGACGCCGGCGATCCGGTGTGGACTGCATTCATGCTGCTCACCGGATTGATTGCCGCCGACAATCTGTCGTGGCGAATCGGCGGCTGGGCCGCCAGCCACGCGTTTGTCACGGTGACGGGCGATCTGCGGCGCGATCTCTTCCGGCATCTCACCGGGCATGCGCCCGGATATTTCGCCGATCGTCTTCCCGGCATGCTGGCCAGCCGGATCACGGCAACAGGCAATGCCGTGTACACGACCGAGACCATGTTCACGTGGAACGTAATGCCGCCGGCCGTCGCGGTCATGGGCTCGATTGCGCTCTTGAGTTCGGTCAGCACCGTCATGGCCGCCGGCCTTGTGGTCGTTGCCGGCGGTATCATGATCGTCATGTTCAGGCTCGCCAGCCGCGGCCAGCCGTTGCATCACACGTTCGCCAGCAAGGCGGCGCTCGTCGACGGCGAGCTGGTCGATGTGATCGGCAACATGGGCGTCGTGCGCGCCTTCGGCGCCACCATGCGTGAACGCCAGCGTTTCTCCACCACGGTCGACAACGAGCTGGACGCGCGCCGGCGCAGCCTGCGCTACCTCGAGAAGCTGCGGCTGCTGCATGCGGCGATGACCGCCGCGCTGACCGCCGGCGTTCTCGGCTGGGCGCTGCATCTGTGGCAGCGCGGTGCCGTCACGACCGGTGACGTGGTGCTGGTGTGCTCGCTGGGATTCACCATCCTGCACGCCTCGCGTGATCTCGCCGTGGCACTGGTCGAGGTCACCCAGCACGTGGCGCGCCTGGGCGAAGCGCTGTCTACCTTGCTTCTGCCGCACGAGATGCACGAGCACCCGGACGCCGCGCCTCTCGCGGTGCGCGCCGGGCGTGTCGAGTTCGACGGCGTCGACTTCAGCTATCCCAGCAGCCGCCGGGTGCTGCACAACTTCCGTCTGCACGTTGCACCGGGGCAGCGCGTCGGTCTGGTCGGCCGCTCCGGCTCGGGCAAGTCGACGGTGCTGGCGCTGATGCAGCGCTTCTACGACGTCCAGCATGGCTCCATTCGCATCGAAGGCCAGGACGTGCGGCAGCTGGCGCAGCAGAGCCTGGGCGAGGCGATCGCGCTGGTGCCGCAGGACATCTCGCTGTTCCATCGCTCGATCCTCGAGAACATCCGCTACGGGCGGCCGGAAGCCACCGAAGCCGAAGTCGAGGCCGCCGCCGAGGCGGCCGGCTGCAAGGGTTTCATCGCCGCGCTGCCGCAGGGATTCGGGACCATCGCCGGCGATCGCGGCATCAAGCTGTCGGGCGGCCAGCGCCAGCGCGTCGCGATTGCGCGCGCCTTCCTGAAGGACGCGCCGATCCTGCTGCTCGACGAGGCGACATCGGCGTTGGACAGCGAATCGGAGCAGGCGATCCACGAGGCGCTGGGGCGTCTGATGCGCAACCGCACGGTGATTGCGATCGCCCATCGCCTGTCGACCCTGCGCGACTTCGATCGCATCGTCGTGATGGACGCCGGCCGCATCGTGCAGGATGGCCCGCCGGCCGAGCTGGCGCGCCGGCCGGGCCCGTTCCGCGACCTGTTGCAGCGCCAGACGTCGCACGCCGACCGCGCCGCCGTGGCGGCCTGAAGAAGGCGGACCAGAAAAGTCTACCGGCACGCCGCGCCGGGGTGTCTATCCTGTCGGGGCTTTTTTCCCGACGGAGTCTTTCATGGCAAGGCAACCGCTGATCCTCGTGCCCGGTCTGTTGTGTGACGAGGATCTGTGGCGCGACCAGCTTCCGGCGCTGACACCGCGCGCCGACCTCGCCATCACCATGGAGCAGACGCGGCATGCGACGATCGGCGCGATCGCGGCCGCGATCCTGGCAGCAGCGCCACCGCAGTTCGCGCTCGCCGGTCTGTCGATGGGCGGCATGATCGCGTTGGAGCTCATGCGCCAGGCGCCGCTGCGGGTGACGCGGTTGGCGCTGCTCGACACCAGCGCGCGCGGGATCGTGGATGAAGAGCACGCCATCCGCGCCGGCCGCATCGCGATGGTGCGATCAGGTCATGTCGATATCGTCCTGGGCCTGCAGCTGTCGCGCTTCGTGCCGATGACGCGGCTGGGCGATGCGGTGCTGATCGATCGGGCGCTGAAGATGATGCGCCGCGTCGGTGCCGCGACCTATATCCGGCAGGAACAGGCGGTGATGACGCGCAGCGACAGCCGCCCGGCGCTGGCCGCGATCCGCTGCCCGACATTGGTGCTGTGCGGCCGGCAGGACGGCGCCACGCCGCTGATCCTTTCGGAGGAGATCGCGGCCGCCATTCCTGCGGCGCGGCTGACGGTGGTCGAGGATTGCGGCCACCTGTCGACGATGGAACGGCCCGACATGGTCAACCGTGCACTGGTGGAGTGGCTGGCGATGTAAGCCCTAGCCGCCGCCGATCACGCCCTTGGCACGCAGGGTGGCGATCGTGGCGTCGTCGCAACCGCCGAGATCGCGCAGCACCGGCTCGCTGTGCTGGCCCAGCAGCGGCGGCGGCGTGTCGGTGCCGACCGGCGTATCCGACAGCCGGTAGACCGAGCCCAGCACGCGGAAGTCGCCGATATCGGGGTGGTGCATGGTACGCACCATGCCGCGGGCGGCGACCTCCTCCGAGTCCAACGCCTCGGCGATGTCCCGCACAGGCCCGACCGGCAGATGGCGCAGGCGCCGGGCCCAGTTCTCCTTGGTGTCGCTCGCCAGGACGGCATTCATCAGCGCAAACAGCGCGCTACGATTCTGGGTACGGCTGGTCGTGGTGGCAAAGCGCGGATCATCGATCCATTCGGGATGGCCGATGGCGCGGCACATCTCGGCGAACAGCTTCTGGTTCGCCACCGCCATGTACAGCAGTCCGTTGCTGGTGGGGAAGGCATTGGTGGGGGTCGACGTCATGTGCGCATTGCCCGAGCGCGCCGGCAGCGTGCCCGAGCTGAGATAGTAGAGGCCGGCGTTGCCCAGCGCCGCGACCGCGACATCGAAGAGCGCCAGATCGATGGACTGACCCTTGCCGGTATCGCGCCGGGCATAGAGCGCCGCCAGGATCGCGGTCGTCGCATGCACCGACGTCAGGGTGTCGATGATCGACAGCGGATGGCGCATCGGCGGTCCGTCGGGTTCACCGGTCAGCGCCATCATGCCCGACTCGGCCTGCAGCACCGGATCGAAGCCCGGCCGGTCGGCCATCGGCCCGGTCTGGCCGTAGGCCGACACCGAGAGATAGACCAGGCGCGGATGACGCTCCTTCAGCGACTCGTAGTCGAGACCGAAGCGCTTCATCACGCCGGGGCGGAAATTCTCGATCAGCACGTCGCAATCAGGCAGCAGGCGCGCGATGATCTCCTGACCTTCCCGAGTGCCGATATCGAGCGCGACGCTTTTCTTGCCGCGATTGAAGGCGAGGAAGAAATGCGTCTGCGGTCCGACCTTGGGCCCGGCCAGGCGGCGGCCGTCGTCGCCGCCGTCGGGGTCCTCGATCTTGATCACCTCGGCGCCCATGTCGGCCAAAGTCTGCGTGCAGGCGGGGCCGGCGATGACGCGGGAGAAATCGAGGACGCGAATGCCGGCGAGCGGCGGACGACCGGAGGCAGCCATGACAATCCTGTCCCAACGCAAAACCGCGGCGAGGCTGGCACGGCGTGCGCATGGCTGTCCATTGCCGCGGGCGTCGTGCATGCCTGCCGCGCGGGATGGACCGCCGCCAGCATCGGCTTTATATCCCTGCCGGCAAACGTGGTCGGCGATGCCGTCGACCGCGTGCATAAAGGCCGCGGACGGTGAATGATGAGCCTGTTGCCGGCCATGCGGGACTTCGTCGCGTTCTTCGGCGACCTGGGTCCACGATGGGGACTGGAAGCCGACCCTTGTCGCGTCCATGCCTACCTCTATCTGGTCGGCCGCCCGACCAGCGAGGACGACATCGCCGGTGCGCTCGACCTCGACGGTGCCGCGGTGACGGCGGCGCTCGCCTACCTCGATCGCTGGCGCATGGTGCAAGCGGCGGGTCCGTCGCGGTGGCAGGTCGGTGGCGATCCCTGGGACATGCTGATGGCGGCGCTGGAAGCGCGGCGACGCGATGAAATCGCGCCGGCGCTGGCGAGCTTGCGCGCCTGCCATACCACGGCGCTGCGCGATCAGGTCGACCCGGCGGTCCGTCATCGGATCGGCGCGGTCCTCGAACTCGCCGAGGACCTGGCCGCGATCGACACCCAGGCGCGGCGATTGTCACCGCAGTTCATGCGGCAGATAGTCGGGCTGTCGAGCCGCGCGGCCCGCTTCATGGACCGGGCCTTCGGCGGTCGACGGGGCCGGAAATGAGGATGGCGGCCGGTGTCAGTGGACAGGCGTGCGCCAGCGCAAGGCGTAGCGTTCGACGCTCGACAGCAGGGCTGCGCTGACAAGGCCGATCAGGCCGAGCAGGATGACGCCGGCGAACAGGTCAGGCGCCCGGAACGCGCGCGCCGACAACAGGATCCACAGGCCAAGGCCCTCGCGGCTGGCCAGCATCTCGCCGACGACGGCGAGGATCAGCGCCACGGTCAGGCCCAGCCGCAGGCCGGCGAAGATGTCGGGCAGCGCATTGGGCAGGGCGATCTTGCCGATCACCTCCCAGCGCGACAGGCCCAGCGCCCGGCTGACTTCGTACAGACGCGGCTCGACGGCGGCGAAGCCGTGCACGGTCGCCAGCAGCATCGGCCACAGCGCGCCGAAGCCGATCACCACCAGCACCATGCCTTCGGACAGGCCGAGGAAGGCGATCGCCACCGGCACGATGGCCGAGGCCGGCAGCGGCCGCAGGAACTCGAGCGTGGGGCCGAGATAGGCGCGCGCCGCGGGCGAGATGCCGATCAGCGCGCCGAGCCCGATGCCGAGCAGCGATGCCAGCAGCCAGCCCCAGACCATGCGCCCGACCGTGCCCAGCACTTTGTCGAGCAATTCGCCGCTGGCGAAGCCGCGTTCCAGCGCTGCCCAGGCCTTGTCGGGTCCGGGCAGGAACACCGGCGACACCAGCCGGGCATCGGCCGCGAGCTGCCACAGCAGCACGATGCAGAGCCCGACCAGGACGCTGGCCGCCAGCCACAGTGCGCGGCTCCAGATCATGGTGCCGCCTCGACCGCGGCGGCCGGCCCGAACAGGCGTGCCTGCGCCCACAGCAGGGCCGCGTTCAATCCCCAGCCGACCAGCCCGACCCACAGCAGCAGCGCGAACATCAACGCCGGCCGCAGCGATTGCTGCGCATCCATCAGCGCGTAGCCCAGACCCAGCGTGTTGCCGGTGATCTCGACGGTGACGGCCACGATCAGCGCGATGCCGACAGCAAGTCGGAACGCGACGAACAGGCGCGGCAGGGCGGCGGGCAGCACGATCTTGGCGACGCGCCGGCCCAGGCCGAAGCCCAGCGCGCGGCTCACCTCCAGCAGGCGTGGCTCGATGCCGGCGATGGCGGCGCGCGTCAGGATCAGGATCGGCCAGAAGGTGGCGAACGCGACGATGGCGATCTCCATGCGGTAGCCGAAGCCGAAGATCAGCAGCACGATCGGGATCAGCGCCACCGACGGGATCGGCCGGAACGCCTCGACCGAGAACGCGGCCAGCCGGCTGGCGGTGCGAAACAGACCCAGCAGGATGCCGAAGGCGAGGCCCAGGCCGGCGCCGATCGCCAGCCCGGCAAAGGCGGCGGCCAGCGTCTGGGCCGTGGCGCGCAGCATCGTGCCGTCGACCAGCGCGGCGGCGCCCGCGATCGCAATGTCGCTGGGCCGGGCCAGGCTGTCGCTCTGCATTGCGGTGGCGCGCGCCGCCAGCTCAGCGGCGATCAGCACACCGGCCGGCACGACGAGGCCGCGCCATCCGCTCATGATGGTGTTTCCTCCCCACGCAGTGGGGAGGTGCCCCGATACGACGTTTCGACGCTTGGCGTCGAAACGTCGGTGGGCGGAGGGGAGCCGACGTGGTCTATGTATCTGAGACCACGTGCGCTCCCCCTCCGGCCTTCGGCCACCTCCCCCAACTGTCGTTGGGGGAGGGAAGTCACGACGATTCCTGCATTCACCCTCACTCTCACGCCTCGGACTCCTTGATGAAGTCGAAGAGGGCGCGGCGCAGGCGCAGGAACTCGGGGTGCTCGCGCGTGGTGAGCTGGTCGCGCGGCCGCGGCAGGCGCACGTCGAACATGTCGGCGACGCGGCCGGGGTTGGGCCGCAGCGCCACCACGCGATCGCCGAGATAGATCGCTTCCTCCAGGTCGTGGGTGACGAAGAACACCGTGGCGCCCGAGTTCGCGACCAGCGCGAGAACCTCGTCCTGCAGCGCCTGGCGCGTCATGGCGTCGAGCGCGCCGAACGGCTCGTCCATCAGCAGCACGGCGGGAGTCTGCGCCAGGCAGCGCGCGATCTGCAGCCGCTGCTGCATGCCGCCCGAGAGCTGGCCGGGAAACTTGTCGGCATGGTTCGACAACCCGACCGTGGCGAGCAGGGCGGCGATGCGCGCCGGGCGTTCGGCGCGCGGCATGCCGATCGCTTCCAGCGCGAGGCTGACGTTGCCGGTGGCGGTGCGCCAGGGCAGCAGGGCCTTGCCGTAGTCCTGGAAGACGATGGCGATGTCCTGGCGCGGGCCGGCGACCGGCTTGTTGTCGTACAAGACCTGTCCACCGCTGGGCAGGTAGAGGCCGGCGATCAGGCGCAGCAGGGTGGTCTTGCCGCAGCCCGACGGGCCCACGACGCAGACGAACTCGCCGCGCCCGATATCGAGCGAGATGGGATCGAGGATCCGCCGGCCGCTCAGCGTGAGCTCGACGGCGCGAAAGCGGATCAGCGGCGCGCGCGCCGCCGATGTGGCCAGGGTCACCGGCTTGGTGGCCGCCCGCAGCGTCATTTCATCAACAGCTTGCCGGCGTCGGGGCCTGTTTTGAACATGTCCTGGCCCTTCATGACGTCGACCCACCATTTGAGCTGATCCACGGTCAGGCTCGCATCGGGCTTGGAGATCAGCACCGTCTTCAGCACCTCGGGCGGCAGCTTGATGTGCTTGCCCATGTGCTCGCGGGTCTTGTCGGGGTTGGCGGCGACGAACGCCGAGCCCTCGGTGATCGCCTCGCGGAAAGCCGTCACGATCGCAGCGTTCTTCTGCGCCCACTCGCGCGTGGATGCGTACAGGATCTGCGGCTTGTCCTCGGGCAGGTCGGCCAGATAGTGGAAGGCGACGGTGCCGGTGCCGGCCGCCACCATGCGGCTCATGAACGGATCGGCAGTGACCACGGCATCGACCGTACCGCCCTTCAGCACGTCGTTCATGGTCGGGAAGGAGACCTCGACGAAGGTCACCTTGCGCGGATCGACGCCTTTCTCGATCAGCCATTGCCGGAACAGCACGTGCAGGAAGGCGCCGAGCCCGGGCGCGCCCACCTTCTTGCCGATGAAGTCCTGCGGCGTCTTGATCTCGACGCCGGTGCGCGCCACGACGCCGCCACCCCGGGCGTTCTCGCGCGCCGAGACACTGGCGCCCGAGACCGCGACCAGGTCGAGGCCGCCGTCGACCGCCTGCAGGAAGACCGACGGGGTCGGGCCGCCGAACTGGATCGAGTTCGACATCAGGGCGGCAGGAATGTTGGAGTTGATCGCGATCAGGATCAGCTCGGCATCGAGCCCGCGTTTCTTGAAGAAGCCTTCCTCCTTGGCCACGAACGCTGCGGCGAAATCGGTGACGGCCGTGTAGCCGACCGCAATCTTGGTCTGTGCCGCCGCACTAGCGGCGAGCGCGGCCGACAGCGCGGCGGCGGCGACCCCCCTTAACACCATTCGCATGGGCGCGTTCCTCTTTGGCCTTGTTGGTTGGCGGATAGACGATGGCCAGCGTCGATGACAGATGATCGGCGAGTTTGGCCGTGGCGCGCTCGGCATCGCGTGCCAGGGTGAGATCGGCCAGGATCTGATGTTCGTCGTCCAGCTCGCTCGGCCGTTCGAACCGGGTCATCATGACCCGGCGGTAGCGGTAGGCCTGGTCGTAGAGCGCGCTATGCAGGTCGAGCAGCCGCTGCGAGCCGCAGGCGGCGATCAGTGCGGTGTGGAAAGCCTTGTGCACGGCATCGAAATCGCCGACGCCCTCGCGAAAGCGGCCGGCATCGCGCGCCGTGAAGTGTCGTATGCGGTGCAGGCTGGCGACGATGCCGGCTTCCCATAAATCATCGCCGCGCGCCATCGACAGCCGCAAGGCCTCGACCTCGATCAAGGTGCGCGTGCGGGTGATGTCCTCGAGGTCCGCCTTGCTGACGCTGGCGACGCGAAAGCCGCGCTGGCCGATCGCCTGCACCAGGCCCTGCGAGGCCAGCCGCGACAGGCCTTCGCGGATCGGCGTCGTGCCGATGTCCAGCCGCGCCGCCAGCGCCTGGATGCGCAGCTTGGAGTCCGGCGGCAACGTGCCCGACAGGATGTCGCGCTGAAGCAGCGCCGTCACGCGTTCGGTGAGCGTCTCGGCAGCAGAGTTCAGATCAGGCAGCGGCGCCAAGCTGGCCATGGCGCGACTGTGTCATGCCGCGCCATCGGTCGCAATGAGAATATCGACAGAATTATTTTTTATATATATTTTTATCCATCGATGTGGAGGAGACGATGAAGCTTGCGACCTATCGCAACGGCACGGCCGCGACAGTGGGCGCCGTGCATCAGGGCGGCCGACGGATCCTCGATCTTGCCGCGGCGGCCGGGCGCAGCGGCGCGCCGGCGCACGCGTTCGTCTCGATGCTGGCGCTGATCGATGCCGGCCCGGCGGCGCTCGATGCGGCGCGCGCGCTTCTCGAGCGCCACGCCGATGATGGCGATCTGAACCACGACGTTGGTGCGCTGAAGCTGCTGTCACCGGTGCCGCGTCCGCGGCAGATCCGCGACTTCTCGGTGTTTCCCGGCCATATCCGCCAGGCGCCCGCCGGCATGCAGCGCCTGCTGGCGCGCCAGCGCGGCGACAACGCAGCGGCGGCTGCGGTGCGACCGGCCGACGACGTGCCGCCGGTCTATCGCGCGCAGCCGATCTACTACAAGGCCAACCGCTTCTCGGTGATCGGCACCGACGAGACGGTGCGCTGGCCGCGCTATAGCCAGGTCATGGATTTCGAGCTCGAGTTCGGCGTCTTCCTCGGCCAGGGCGGTGCCGACATCGCCAGGGGCCAGGCGCGCCGGCACATCTTCGGCTTCGCGATCTTCAATGATTTCTCGGCCCGCGACGCGCAGTTCACCGAAATGCAGGGCATGCTGGGGCCGTGCAAGGGCAAGGATTTCGATACCGGCAACGCCATCGGCCCGTGGCTGGTGACGGCCGACGAGATCGACGATCCCTATGCGCTGGCCATGTCGGTGCGCGTCAACGGCGAGACCTGGGCCAGCGGCACATCGGCCGAGATGCTGCACGGCTTCGAGGACATGATCGCTTTTGTCTCGCGCGACGAGACGCTGCATGCCGGCGAGTTCTTCGGGTCCGGCACGATGGGCAACGGTTGCGGCCTGGAGCTCGACCGCTTCCTCAAGCACGCTGACGTCGTCGAGCTCGAGGTCGAGCGTATCGGCGTGCTGCGCAATACCGTCGTGCGACAGGATTGACGGTGGCGCACGCCGCGCGCCACCATCAACGCAAACATCCACACTGACGTCATCAATCGGAGGATATCGCCATGCCGCGCCGTTTCGTCGACCTCTCGATCTATCTGGAAAACGACGTGATCTCCGATCCGGTGCCGTTCGGGCCGAAGATCCAGTACCACAAGCACGAGGACACGGTGGGGCAGATCGCCGGCTTCTTTCCCGGCCTGAAGAAGGAGGACATGCCCGATGGCGCCGGGTGGGCAGTCGAGACCATCAATCTCAGCACCCACAACGGCACGCATCTGGATGCGCCCTACCATTTCCACCCGACCATGGATCGCGGCGAACGCGCCATCACCATCGACGAGGTGCCGCTGGAGTGGTGTTTCCAGCCCGGTGTGAAGCTCGACTTTCGCGACAAGGCCGATGGCTATGTCATCACCGCCAAGGACGTCGAAGACGAGCTCGGGCGCGTCGGCCATGAGCTGAAGCCGCTGGAGATCGTCGTCGTCAATACCCGCGCCGGCTCGCGCTACGGCAACAACGACTACGTCAATGCCGGCTGCGGCATGGGCTATGACGCCACGATGTTCCTGCTCGAAAAGGGCGTGCGGCTGACCGGCACCGATGCCTGGAGCTGGGATGCGCCGTTCTACTTCACGGCGCAGAAATACGCCGAGACCAAGGATCCCTCGATCATCTGGGAAGGCCACAAGGCCGGCCGCCACATCGGCTACTGCCACCTCGAGAAGCTGCACAACCTCGAGGCGCTGCCGCCCGACGGCTTCGTCATCTCCTGCTTCCCCCACAAGATCCGCGGCGCCTCCGCCGGCTGGACCCGCGCGGTGGCGATCTTCGACGAGTAGAGCCCTCTCCGCCCGCGCAGCGGGGGAGGCACGCTCTTGACTGGGTCTGTTGAATTCTGTATTTTCTGTTATGACAGAAATTACGGATAAGACATGCATCTGACTCCCATCATGGAGCGGTATATCGTCCACTGGGGCGAGATGGGGACCCGGTGGGGGGTCAACCGCTCGGTGGCGCAGATCCACGCGCTGCTGTATCTGGCGCCCGAGCCGCAGCACGCTGACGAGATCGTCGAGACCCTGCAGATCGCCCGCTCCAATGTCAGCACCAGCCTGCGCGAGCTGGAGACGCTGGGCCTGGTCAAGCGCGTGCAGATGCTGGGCGACCGGCGCGACCACTTCACGGCGATCAAGGACAACTGGGAGACGCTGCTGGCGATCGTC
>Ga0187894_10005244_pt1 | contig 13381 bp, 12 predicted proteins | sample GBC1701081metaG_FD_136650 | JGI IMG/M metagenome (GOLD analysis project Ga0187894, IMG submission 136650) | White microbial mat communities from a lava cave in the Kipuka Kanohina Cave System on the Island of Hawaii, USA - GBC170108-1 metaG ... | reverse complement strand
TCTTCCCCAAGCCCTGGCAGACGCCGCCGCCCATCTGGATTGGCGGCAAGAGCGAGGCGGCGATCAAGCGGACGGCGCGGGTCGGCGACGGGTGGATGCCTTCGTTCATCACGCCCGACGAGTTCCGCGCCGGCGCGGACCGGTTGCGGGATCTGGCCGCGGCAGCCGGACGCGACGTGCCGGAGGACCACCTGGGCACGCTCATCAACTTCGCGGTGGCCGGCAGTGGAGAGGCGGCCCTCGCCATGGCGCAGCCGTACATCCAACGGGGGCGAGTCGACGACGCCACGATGCGACAGTGCACGGCCTTCGGCCCGGCAGAGGTCGTGATCTCGAAGATCGAGGAGTACGTGAAGGGCGGCGCGTCCAAGTTCATCCTGCGCCCGCTCTGTCCGCCCGAGCGCATGATCGAGCAACTCGCCTTCGTGGCCGAGCAGGTCGCGCCCGAATATCACCGGCGCTGAGTAAGTCGGAGGGGGCTGGCCCCCCTCCGATATCCATCCACGAACCCGACTCAGGGGCGAGGCGCGTCCAGGAGCGATTGAATGAGGGCGCGGGCCGCCGGGGTCGACCAGTTTCTCGGGCCCGTCGCTCGGCCGACGAGCTGACCCCGGCGATCGACCAGATAGACCGTCGGAGGGCCCCACACACCGTATACACGCCCCGTGACGTCGCCGCTCTCGTCCACCAGCACCGGTGCCCGGTATCCGCGCTCGCGCGCGACCTGCCTCACGTGCGACGGGGATTCCCTGAAACTGATCAGGGCGACGTCGAGCCCCTTCGTCTTGAACTCTTCGTACAGCCGGTTGACGGAAGGTAACTCCTCCCGGCAGTCCGGTCACCAGGAGGCCCAGAAGAACAGGAGCACGACCTTGCCTCGCGCCTCGGCCAGGCTCCACGGCTTGCCCTCGACGTCGGGCAACGTGAACGGCGGCGCGGGCTTGGGCGGGCTGTACGGCTGGATCGACAGCGAGGCGAAGTCGGGCGGGGCGGCCTCGAGGCACGGCGCGAGCATCGCCGCGACCACGGACAGCAGGACAACGCGCGCCACGCGCCTCATGCGGCGCCCGAGGATGTGAACGCCTCGAGGCCGCGGGCCGCGCCGCTCCGCGCCAGCAGAACAAGGAAGCCCGCGAGCGCGAACGCTACTCGACGGCGGTCTCTCATACATACGCGTTTCCCTCCCTCGACCGATGCGAGACGAATGCCAGCCGAGTGCGGCGCCCACGCGCGGGCGCCCCGCCGGCCGCTGGTATACTGCGCCCATGCGTCGGGCCCTACTGATCGCGGCTCTCGCGCTCCTCTGCGCCGCGTGCTCGGTGATCTCGCTCGATTTCCAGCCCAAGATCCGCCCGCTCCACGAGGAGACGGTCGAGGGCAAGGGCCAGGCGAAGATCCTCCTCCTCGATCTCTCCGGTGTCCTCCAGGACGAATCCGTCGGCCTGTCCCTCGGCGCGCCGCCCCCGCGCGTTCCCCTCCTGGCGCGCGTGCGCGAGGAGCTCGAGAAGGCCGAGAAGGACGATCGCGTGCACGCGGTGATCCTCAAGATCAACAGCCCGGGCGGCACCATCACGGCCTCGGACATTCTCTATCGCGAGATCAAGGAGTTCAAGGCGCGCCGCAAGATCCCCGTGACCGCCGCGATCATGGACGTCGGCGCGTCGGGCGGCTACTACGTCGCCCTCGCCGCCGATACCATCGTCGCCCACCCGACGTCGGTGACGGGCAGCATCGGCGTCGTCATGCTCACGGTGAACGCGCAGGGCCTCATGGAGAAGATCGGCGTCGCGCCGCTCGCCATCAAGTCGGGCCCGATGAAGGACGCCGGCTCGCCGTTCCGCGCCCTGACTCCGCCGGAGCGCGCGGTGTTCCAGGACGTCATCGACGACATGTACGGGCGATTCGTCCGGTTGATCGCGGAATCGAGAAAGATCCCGGAAGAGCGCGTGCGATCGTTCGCCGACGGTCGCATCTACACCGCGCAGCAGGCGCAGGCGCTCGGCCTCGTGGACCGGATCGGATACCTCGACGAGATCGTCGACGCGACGAAGAAGGCCATCGGCGTGGACGAGGCGCGGATCGTGATGTACCACCGCCCCCGCGAGTACCGCGCCACGATCTATTCGGAGACGGCGACGACCCCCGCCTCTGCCGGCGGACTCGGCCACCTGGCGGGTCTGCTCGGTGGAATCGGGCCGCGCTTCATGTATCTCTGGTGGCCGGCTCCGTGACGGCCGGCGCACGAGCGTCCGGTCAGGCGGCCGGCGGCCGGAAGGCGCGCGAGGAAATGCCGTAGCGCTTCATCTTCGCGTGAAGCGTCGTGTAGTCGGTCCGGAGCAGGCGCGCGGCCTTGCTCTTGTTCCCCTTCGTCGCCTGGAGCGCCTGCTGGATGGCCCACCGCTCCGCGTCGCGCACCGCCGCCTCGGCCACGTCCTTGAGGGACTGGTCCTTGCCGAGGGAGGGGCGCCCGGGCGCGCGCGGTGCCGAACGGCCGTTCGCAAAGATCGGCAAGTGCTCGGGCGCGATCTGATCTCCCGAGAGCAGCGCCGCCTTCCTGATCACGTTTCGAAGCTCCCGGACGTTGCCCGGCCAATCGTGTCGGAGGAGCAGCTGGAGCGCCTCGTCCGAAATGCCGGGGACAGGGTGCCTGAGCTCCATGCCTGCCTCGGCCAGGAAGCGGTGGGCGAGCAGCGCGATGTCTTCTCGGCGATCTCGCAGCGGAGGCAGCGTGATCGTGAACTCGCTCAGTCGGTAGTAGAGGTCCGAGCGGAAGCGGCCCGCGCGAATCTCCTCGTCGAGGCGCGCGTTGGAGGCGGCGATGATCCGCACGTCGACGGGAAGCGGGCCCCCGGCGCCGAGGGCATCGACCTCGCGTTCCTCGATGACGCGCAGGAGCTTGGCCTGGGCGCTCAGCGGGACGTTGCCGACCTCGTCGAGGAACAACGTCCCGCCCTGGGCCAGCTGGAACCGCCCCACCTTCGCCCGCATGGTTCCCGTGAACCCGGCGCGCTCGTACCCGAACAGCTCGGCTTCGATCAATGTCTCCGGAATCGCGCCACAGTCCACGACGACGAAGGGCCCGTCGCGTCTCGGGCTTTGCCGATGGATCGCGCGCGCGACCAGCTCCTTGCCCGTCCCTGTCTCGCCGAGGATCAGGACCGTGTACCGCGAACGGGCGACCTGCGCGGCCTGTTCGATCACCTGCTCGACCGCCGCGCTCTTCCCCATTCGCTCGGCGAGCGGCGCGCCTTCATTCTCGCGCTCGAGCGCGCCGATGCGCGCTCTGAGCTCGTGGCGCTCGACCGCTCGCTTGGCCGAGAGGTAGACCAGCTCGAAATCGAACGGCTTCGTGACGTAGTCGTACGCCCCGAGCCGCATCGCCTCGACGGCGGTCGAGACGTCGGCCGCCGCCGTGCAGATGATGACCGGCATGTCCGGCGCCAGGCGTTTCATTTCCGGCAGCGCTTGCAGGCCCCCGACCCGCGGCATCGCGAGGTCCATGAGCACGGCGGCCGGGTGCTCGACCCTGACCCGCTCCAGCGCCTCCTCGCCGTCCCCCGCCGTGATGACGTCGAAGCCGCCGTGCTCCAGACGCTCGGTCAGGACCGAGCGAATCTCCGGCTCGTCGTCGACGACGAGCACCTTGACCGCCATCTACGGGTCGGAGGTCCGGCGCGCGTGGCGGAGCCGATAGATCGCCACGTGGCGGATGCGGGCCACGGGTCGGCGCCCCTCGGCGACGAGCAGCAGGTCCAACTCGACGAACTCGTGCCCGTTCTTCTCGAAGAGCCGGCCGACGCGGGCGCGCGTTTCGAGGCGCTCACCGACGTCGAGCGGCCCCAGGTGCTGGCCTTCGCTCTCGACGTGAATCCAGGGGCTCACCAACACGTTGCGGCTCAGGGCTCGGTTGGCCTCGGCGAGGTAGAGTCCCGGGTGCGCGGGCGCCCCTGGACGGGTGTAGAGCGGGAGCGGTTCGGCGACGCGATCGAGAAAGCTCCGCGCCGCCGCGTCGTCGACGACGAGCTCCGGAGTGCCGAGCACCGGCCGGGCGGCGAGGACGTCGCGGCTCACGAGCGGCCGCTCTGCGGGCAGCGCCGCCGTGGGATAGGCTTCGAGGTCTGGCGTGGCGCGCGTGGCGCCGTCGTCGAGGGAGAACGTCGCGGTCGCGCACGTCTCCCCGCGATCGTTCACGGCCCACGCCTCGATCGCGATCGTGTCGATCGTGCGCGCGCGCACGGCGGCGCGGATCGTGACCGGCTCGTCGAAGTACACCGGGCTCGCGAAACTCGCGCGGAACGCGCCGCGCTCGAGCCAGGCCGGGCCGAGCGCCGCCACCACCGGGTGCGTCATCCACGCGTACACGGTCACGCCCGGGACGAGGCCACCCCGAAACCCGAGGGCCCGGGCCCCCTCGGCCTCGTGAATCTTGTTCTCCACCGCGTCGGCAGGCATGTGGGCGCGCACCTGGTGCGGTGGAAGCTCGTGGCCGACCGCGAGCGCCTCCAGGCTCATCTCCTGCTCATTTCTGGACGCGGGCGCCGTACCCGCCCGCTTGGTCCTGCTGCTCGTTCCACTTGATCCACTCGGGGTCGCGCCTCTCGCGCTTCACGCTCACGATTTCCTTCGGCGGCACTCCTGCCAACACCACGACCTCCTGATCCTGACCCAGCGCTCGCTGCCACCCGTCGCCCGTGACGCTGGCCGCGCCGTGATACACGCTGACGATGACGGAGCCATCGGGATTCATCGTGATGCCGGCACCGCCCGCGCGCGTCGTGACGGTCGCCGGGCCCGCGCGAACCTCGACCGCCGGACCGTTCGGCAGGACGGCGACCCAGAGCCGACCGCCGTCCATCCGGACTCGAGTGACGTCGCCCGGCGGCTCGCCGGTGGCGAAGAAGATCTGGGTTCGCGGTCCCACGCGCAGCGCCTGGCCACTCTTGGTCAGCAGCGCGGCTCGTCCGGCGACCGTTCGCGCGCCGTCCCCGAATGACAGCTCGTCGCGCAGCGTCGCGGCCGTCCAGTTGGGAGCCGACCGGCGCGACAGCTCGACACGGCCACTCATCGTCACGAGCTGCGCCGGCAACTCCCGCGGTTGGGTCGCCGCGGCGGGCGGGCGCGCCACGATCATCGCGACCGCGATGAACGCGGCGGAGAGCAACCGGCGACCTCGCGCGGTCATGTGTCTGTTCGCACCCGGGACAGCGTAGCACGGGCGCCAGCGATCCCCGCTAAACGCGGGTCGCGTCAACGCGGCGAACGCGGTCAGCCCGGGAGGCCGGCGCGCCGTTCCTCCTCGTCGAGGAGATCGAGGAACTGCTTGACGATCCGGGCCGTGGCGCCCCACACGAGATCCTCGGGCGACACCTGGTAGAAATACACGTCGTGCGCTTCGCCGTCACGCGTCCACGTCTCGGCGCGGAAGATCGCGGGATCGGCGAGCGTCGCGAGCGGCACCTCGATGACCCGTTCGATCTCGCGCCCATCCGGCACGAACTCGACTGGCTCGGTGACGATGCCCACGACCGGGGTGATGACGAACTGCGTGGCGCGCGTCTCCGTGTCGTCGAGGAGCCCGAGCACCTCCACGGCCGGCGGCGGAAGCTGAATCTCCTCCCAGGCTTCGCGCAGCGCCGTCTCCACACGCGACGCGTCGCGCTGCTCGACCACCCCGCCGGGAAACGAGAACTGGCCCTTGTGATGAGGGACCGCGTCGGACTTCTTGCTGAAGAGCACGTGCGCGCGGCCCGCGCGCTCCGTGATCGGGACGAGGACCGCGGCAGACACGAGATCGCTCCGATCGACCACGCGGCGCGGCCGGCGCGCGAGTCCCGCGTCGAGGCGCGCCCGCAGGGCGGTCATGTCGAGTCCGCCGGAGGCCAACGAACGCCTAGGCGAAGCGGCAGGCGGCGCTGCCGGGGCGTGTGAACGTCGCGCGCACCGTATTGGCGAGCCACTCGCGCACCTGCTCGGTGAGGAGCGACATGGGGTCCGGGCCGACGCGTCCACGCAGGAGACGCTCGACGGCATCTGAGCTCGACATGGGCATTCGCGTTGGCTCCTCGACACTCGTGGGTGACCGCGAACACGAACGCCAAAGCGTACTCCGGCCGCCTCGATCCCCGCAAGTCGGGCTTCAATGGTCATGGCACAATTCTCGTCATGCGCGCGATGCAACTCGGCGAACAGGCGCCGATCGCGACCAGTCCACTCCGGCTCGTCACGCTGCCGCAGCCCGAACCGCTCGCCGGCGAGATCCGCGTGCGCGTGACCGCCTGCGCGACCTGCCGGACCGATCTGCACGTGATCGAGGGGGATCTTCCGGCCCGACGGCTTCCGCTGGTTCCCGGACACCAGGTGGTGGGCGTGGTCGACGCACTCGGCGCGGGCGCCGAGCGCTTCGCGCGCGGTGATCGCGTGGGATTCGCGTGGCTGCGGGGGACGTGCGGGACGTGCCGGTACTGCATCGCCGGACGCGAGAACCTCTGCGAGGCGGCGACCTATACGGGCTGGACGCACGACGGCGGGTACGCCGAGTTCTGCGTCGCGCCGGAGGCCTGGGCGTATCCGATCCCGGCCGGGTTCGACGACGCGCACGCGGCGCCGTTGCTCTGCGCCGGCATCATCGGCTACCGCGCCTTGCAGCGGAGCCAGGTGCCGCGCGGCGGGCGTCTGGTGCTGTTCGGCTTCGGCTCCTCGGCACACATCACGCTGCAAGTGGCTCGCCACTGGGGATGCCGCGTGCTGGTCGTCACGCGCGACGCGGCGCACCGCCGGCTCGCGCTCGATCTCGGAGCCGAATGGGCCGGAGGCGTCGGCGACGCGCTGCCAGTCAAATGCGACTCGGCGGTGGTCTTCGCACCGGCCGGCGAGCTGGTCCCGCTCGCACTGGCCGCCCTCGACAAGGGCGGGACCGCCGCGCTCGCAGGCATTCACATGAGCGAGATCCCCGCCATGGCCTACGGGCCGCATCTGTTCTGGGAGAAGACGCTCCAGAGCGTCACCGCCAACACGCGCGAGGACGGCCTCAGCTTGCTGCGCGAGGCCGCGGCGATTCCGATTCGCCCGCGCATTGCGCGCTATGCCCTGGCCGACGCCAACGCGGCGCTCCAGGACGCGGCCGGCGATCGCATCGAGGGCACGGCGGTCCTCCTCGTCGACTGAGCCGGCCCCCTTGCATTTTGCATTGCCAGTTGGGAGCCTTCGTGAGTACATTTGGGGGGTCGCACTATCCCACATGAGGAGTGGCCGAACATGCTAGACAGTCTGTTCAAGACCTTCGATGGGCTGCTTCGCGAAAAGCACAGTCTCACTGCGAAGGCACGACAGTTGGCGCAGACCGAGCGGCGCCTCGTCGAGAAGCTGAGCCGAGCGCTGTCCGGCTCCGGCTATCGCGTCGTCTCGGTGGCCGGCGCACCCGGCTCGGGCGCCACCGTGACCAGGCGCGGGCGCGTCAAGCGGCTGCAGTGCCCGAGGTGCGAGCGCACCTTCGCCCATCCGCTGCCGATGGCCCGCCACCTGAAGGCGACCCACGGCGTCACGACGGGGAAGAAGAAGCGGCGCAAGTCAGCCTGAGCGCGCGGCGGCCCCTGGCGCCGCCTTGACCTGGGCAGCGCTCGGGGCTAGCCTCAAGCGGGATGTACGCAGCGCACTTCGGTCTCACCGAGCTTCCGTTCTCGATCACCCCCGACCCTCGCTACCTCTACATGAGCGAGGCGCATCGCGAAGCCCTCGCCCACCTGCTGTACGGCATCGGAGAGGGGGGGGGCTTCGTCCAGCTCACCGGAGAGGTGGGGACCGGCAAGACGACCTTGTGCCGGTGTCTGCTCGAGCAGGTGCCGGCGCGGGTGGACATCGCCTTCATCCTCAATCCCAAGCTCACGGACGTCGAGCTGCTCGCCGCGATCTGCGACGAATTGCGCATCGGCTATCCGGCGGGCACGACGAGCCGGAAGATCTACGTCGACGCGCTCCACCACCATTTGCTCGACGCGCACGGGCGCGGGCAGCGGACCGTGCTCATCATCGACGAGGCGCAGGATCTGAGTCCGGACGTGCTCGAGCAGATCCGCCTGCTCACGAACCTCGAGACGACGACGCAGAAGCTCCTGCAAGTCATCCTGATCGGGCAGCCGGAGCTGATCCGCCTGCTCGAGCGCGAGGACCTTCGACAGCTCGCCCAGCGGGTCACCGCCCGCTACCACCTGCACCCGTTCGGTGAGAGCGACACCCGGGCGTACGTGACCCACCGGCTCGAGGTCGCGGGCGCGAAGGAGCGCATCTTCACCGAAACGGCCATGCGCGCGGTCCACCAGGTGGCACGCGGCATTCCCCGCCTGATCAACGCCATCTGCGACCGGGCGCTCCTCGGCGCCTATTCTCGGGACGCGCGCCGGGTCGACGCCGCCACCGTGCGCCAGGCGGCGCGCGAAGTGTTGGGCTCGCCCGCCGCCCCCTGGGGCGGGATCCGCTGGCGATGGGTCGGGACGGCCGTGGCCGCAGCGTTGGTTGCGGCCGCGGTCCTCTTGCTGGCCAGGGGCACGTTGGGACCGAACGTGCTCGCGCCCATCGCATCGTGGACCGGACGCGACGTCGCGGTCGGAGAGTCGAGCGGCCCCGCGCTGCCGCCGGCGTCTTCGTCGCGGACATCCCCGGTGGCGAGCAGCGCCGTGCCCACCGCGGCCGACGGAAATGTGCCGGCGCCAGGACCAACCCCTCCGTCACTCCCGTCGACTCCGGGCCCGATGCGCCTCGCCGCGTCACGCGACGGGGAGCCGCCGTCGGCCGGGCGCGTGAGCCTCGGCGACCTGCTCGCCGAGCCGACGCTTCGCGCCGACAAGAAGTCGGCCTTCGCCAGCCTCTACGCGCGGTGGCGAATCGATTTCGACGGCGGCAAGACCGCGCTGGCGTGCGAGCGCGGGCGCCCCGAAGGGCTCGAGTGCCTCTTCAAGACCGGCACGTGGGCAAAGCTCCGGCGCTACAACTTGCCCGCGATCATCGAGCTCACCACGTCGAAGGGCGAACGCCGCTATGCGACCGTCGTGGCGCTCGGCGACGACAGCGCGACGCTCGACTTCGGCGGGCGGCGTCTCACCTTCCCGTTCTCGGAAATCGACCGCTACTGGGACGGGGCGTTCATCGTCCTGTGGAAGGCCCCCGGCATCGGCGTGGCGTCGATCGCGCCAGGAGCGCGGGGCAAGGACGTCGAGTGGCTGAGACAGCGCCTCAGCGAGGTGGATGGCGCGCCGGCCGGCAGCCGAAACCGCGACGTCTTCGACGAGGAGCTGCGGGCGCGGGTCATCGCGTTTCAGCGTGCCCGCGCCCTGGTGGCCGACGGCATCGTCGGCGAGGAGACCCTGATTCACTTGGCATCGCCGCGAGACGGAAAGGCGCCTCGTCTGGCTCCCTCGTCGGGTTCCTGAGGGCGCGGCGGATGTCGTACATCCTCGACGCGCTGAAGAAAGCCGAGCAGAAGCGACAGCTCACCGCTCGAATCCCGACCCTCGGCACCGTCCACCGCGCGCCGGATCGCCCGGAGAGCCGACCGTGGCCGTGGGCGTGGATCGTGGCCGCTGTCGTCGTCGTGAATGCGGGAGCGCTGGCCTGGCTCTTCTTCCCGAGCGCTCCGAGCGACAGTGTCCAGACCGCGGCGCCTCCTTCAACCGCGGCACCCCCTTCCCCGGCGACACCCCCTTCGGCATCCGTATCGCCCGGGCCCGTCGCGGCGGTTCCGCCGTCGGCTCCGGCCGTGTCAATGCCGGCTCCCGAGAAGCCGGCGCCAGTCCCTCCCGCACCCCGTGGTGAGAGCGCCGCGACCCGCCCTGCCCCGGTCGAACCCGGGGCGACGCCCGCTGCGCCGGTGACGGAGCAGAAACCAACGGCGCCGGCTGCGCCATCGATGGCTCCATCCGCGGCACCGGCCGCGCCGCTCAAGGGACCGAGCCCGAGGCCGGCACCGCCTCAGCCGGCGCCGTCCGCTCCTCCCGCAAGCGCGGCGACAGCCCCGCGGCCGGCTGCGCCCCCTTCACGCGAGCCTGTCGGACCGACTCCCGGTGCGCCGGACCGACCCGTTCCCGCCGAACGGCCAGCGCCTCCGTCCGGACCTTCGACCGCCGCGCGAGTTCCCGAGCGGGGTCCTGCTGCGGCTCCCGCCTCGCCTCAGGACGCGCCCCAGGCGGTGCTCGACACCGTCGCGAAGCTCAAGCTCCAGATGGTGGTCTATTCCGAGGTCCCCGCCGAGCGGCTCGTCTTCATCAACAACCAGAAGTATCTCGAGGGAAGCCCGGTCGAGGGGCAACTCCGGGTGGAGACGATCACGCCGGACGGCGCGATCCTCACCTACCAGGGCAAGCGCTTCGTGCTGCGACAGTAGGGACGGGCGTCCGTCGATCAGGCCAGCCGATCGGCGAGCAGCTCGGCGATGTCCCGCGTCTTGATCCGGTCGCCGACCTCCTTGGCCTTGACGCCGTCCTCGAACATCGTGAGGCAGAACGGGCACGCGGACGCGAGCACGTCGGGATTCACCTCCATCGCCTGCTCGACGCGAAGCTGATTCACACGGCGCCCCTCATGCTCCTCCATCAGCACGCGGCCGCCGCCTCCCCCGCAGCAGAATCCCCGAGAGCGCGACATGGCCATCTCGACGACGGGCCCGCGCGTGAGCGAGGCGAGCACCCGGCGCGGCTCGTCGTAGACGTCGTTGTACCGGCCGAGGTTGCAGGCGTCGTGATACGTGATGCGATCGGCCTCGCGGCGCGAGACGGGCAAGCGGCCGGCGGCCACCAGCTCATCGAGCAACTGGCTGTGGTGGATGACGCGGAAGCGCCCGTCGAAGTCCGGGTACTCGTTGCGGATCGTGTTGAAGCAGTGGGGGCACGCGGTCACGATCGTCTGAAAGCGGTACCGCTTGAGCGTCTCGACGTTGCCCTGGGCCAGCGTCTGGTAGAGATACTCGTGCCCGAGGCGGCGCGCCGGCTCGCCGGTGCACCGCTCCTCGTTGCCGAGGATGGCGAAGTCGACGCCGGCCGCCTGCAGGAGCTTGACGAGGGCGCGCGCGACCTTCTTGTTCCGCTCGTCGAACGACCCGTAACAGCCGACCCAGTACAAGTACTCCGCCTCCTGGACGTTCTCCATCAGCCGGACGCCGAGATCGGCCGCCCAGTCGGCGCGGGTTTGCCACGACATCTGCCACGGGTTGCCGTTGGTTTCGAGGTTCCGGAACGCCGGCTGCAGTTCCGGGGGGAAGCGCGATTCGGTGAGGACGAGCCAGCGCCGCATGTCGACGATCTTCGGCACGTGCTCGATGAACACGGGACACGCGTCCACGCACCAGCGACACGTCGTGCAGGCCCAGAGCACGTTGTCGTGGATGACGTCGCCGACCAGCGCCTGCCCGTGGCCGGCCGGCGCGGGGGCAGCGCCACCGGTCGCGTGAACGGGCGCCGGGCCTGACTCGAGAATGCGCTCCTGCAGGTGCAGGATCAGCATCTTCGGGTCCAGCTCCTTGCCGCTCATGTTCGCCGGACAGCGCGACGTGCACCGGCCGCACTCCGTGCAGTTGTACGTGTCGAAGAGATCCTTCCACGTGAACTCCTCGATCGCCCCCACGCCGAAGGTCTCGGCTTGCTCGAGGTCCACCGTCGTGAACTTGCCCTTGGGCTCGGTCGTCGCGAAGAACACGTTGAGGGGCGCGGCGAGGACGTGCAGGTGCTTCGAGTACGGCAGCCACACGAGAAAGCCGAGGATCGTGGCCGCGTGAATCCACCACGCCATGTGGTGGACCGCCGTGACCGCGCCGGGCGGCAGCGCGGAAAGCACGTGCGCGATGGCCACGCCGGCGAACTGCCAGTGGTCGCTCGGCGCCGGCTGCAGCACGATGCGCCCGGCATCGGCGACGAGATCGGAGACCATCAGCGTGCCGATCAGGCCGAGGATGAACAGGCCCTCCGCGGACAGCGTGAGTCGGCGCGGGCGCGTGACGAGCCGGCGGAACGCCGCGTACGCGAGCGCGGCGATGACGAACACGCTGAACAGGTCCTGGAGGACCAGATATCCCGCGGTGTCGGACAGGAACGGCAGGAAGAACGACTCGGTCACGCCCTTGCCGAAGAACTCGATCGTGCCGAGCGTCAGCACGACGAAGCCCCAGAAGATCGTCGCGTGCATGAGACCCGGCCAGAAGTCGCCTCCGAGCAGCCGCGCCTGGCCGAACACGTACACGATGACCTTGCCGACGCGCACGGGCAGATGATCCCAGCGCGCCGCAGCCTTGCCCTTGGACAGGAGCTGGACGAGCACCGCCACCCGCCGCCCGAACAGCACGAGGGCGACCGCGATCATCGCGTAGAAGATGAGCCAGCCGGGGATGATCCCGTACCAGTGATGGGATGGCGACATTCAGTGAATCCTCCACTCGGTGACGCGCGCCGCCGACGTTGGGCCGTCCGCCCCCGTGGCCCGCGCCCTCCACTCGGTGACGCGCGCCGCCGACGTTGGGCGCCCCGCCCCCGTTACCCGCGCCCTTCGTTCGGCGCCGACGTTCGCGCTGATACTGCGGGCGCGTCCCGGGGTTGTCAAGGCTGCCGCAGGGTCACGGCGAGGATCTGGGCGACGGCCGAGTACGGGTCGAGCTCACCGGCCGACACACGGTCGCGCGCGCGCGCCAGATCCGCGTCCGCCTGGACGCGAGCGGCGATCTGCGCGGTGAGCTCCTCCGCGAGCAGCGCATCCAGCTCGGCCCGCCGCCGGGCTCGGCGGCGCCGGTCGAGCGCGCCCGCGTGCTCGAGCGCGGCGCGATGGCGCTCGATGGCATCCATCAGCTCAGCAATCCCGACGTCGCGAGCGGCCTGGGTGGCCAGCACCGGCGTCTCCCAGTCGACGTCCGTGGTCTCTGGCCGGCTCGCGTGCTGCAGGTGGACGCTGAACCGGATGTCGGCCATCAGCGCGTGCGCGCCGTCGCGGTCGGCTTTGTTGACGACGAAGATATCGGCGACCTCCATGAGGCCCGCCTTCATCGCTTGAATCGAGTCGCCCGACTCCGGGACGAGCGCGACCACCGTGGTGTCGGCCTGCCGGATGATGTCGAGCTCCGTCTGCCCCACCCCGACCGTCTCCAGGACGATCCACGGAAAGCCGAACGCGTCCATGAGGCGGATCACGTCGCCGGTGGCGCGCGCGAGCCCGCCCACGCTTCCCCGACTGGCCATGCTGCGGATGAAGACGTCGGGATCGAGCGTGTGCGTCTGCATGCGGATGCGGTCGCCCAGGACGGCCCCTCCGGTGAACGGGCTCGATGGATCGACCGCGATGATCCCGACGCGGGCTCCTCGGCCCCGGAGTCGCGCGGTGAGACGATCGACCAGGGTCGACTTGCCCGCACCGG
>Ga0187894_10005243_pt1 | contig 13382 bp, 11 predicted proteins | sample GBC1701081metaG_FD_136650 | JGI IMG/M metagenome (GOLD analysis project Ga0187894, IMG submission 136650) | White microbial mat communities from a lava cave in the Kipuka Kanohina Cave System on the Island of Hawaii, USA - GBC170108-1 metaG ... | reverse complement strand
TCGCCTGTCGCAGGACGATGCGGTCGTCCCGGATCCGGAAACGCTCGATCAGGTCGCCCACGCCCAACCCGGCTTTCTCGGCGCTGCCGATGTCGGCAACCACGCGGCCGCCATCCATCATGACGATGCGCGAGGCGAAGCGCAGCGCGTGCTCCATGTTGTGGGTGACCATCAGTGTCGTGAGTCCCGCCTTGGCCACGATCCCGACCGTGGCCTCCATCACCAGCTCCGACGTGCGCGGATCGAGCGCCGCGGTGTGTTCGTCCAGCAGCAGCAGTTTGGGCGGCACCAGGGTCGCCATCGCCAGCGCCAGCGCCTGGCGCTGGCCGCCCGACAGTGTACCGACGATGGCGCCCAGCCGCTCTTCCAAGCCCAGATGAAGGCCGTTCAGCGACTCGCGAAACCGTGTCCGGCGTCCCGCCGTGAGGGCGGGCCGTAGGCTGCGTCCCTGCGCACGCATCAACGCCAAGGTGAGATTTTCTTCCACCGTCAGCGCCGCCGCGGTGCCCAGCATCGGGTCCTGGAAGATCCGCGCCACCCAGGCGGCACGCACGTGCTCGGGCGTACGGGTGACGTCGGTTCCATCGATGACGATCGTGCCCTCGTCGCAGAGGTAGGCGCCGGCCAGCAGGTTGAGCAACGTGCTCTTGCCGGCGCCGTTGCCGCCGATCACGGCGACGAACTCGCCCGCCGCCACCGCCAGGTCGACACCGGCGATAGCGACCAGCTCGGTCGCGGTGCTGCGGTTGAAGACCTTGCGCAACCCGGAAGCAGCGATCATGGCGGCGTCAGTTGACAACGCAGTTGCAGGCGGCCAGCGCGGGCGGCAGCTTCAGGCCCAGCGCCTCGAGCTTGCGGCTGTTGATGATCGGCTTGTGCTCGTCGGCCTTGGCGCGATAGGGCGGCACGCTCGCGGCATCGGCGCCCTTCAGGATGCGGCCGGCAATCCTTCCGGCCGCCAGACCCGATTGACCGAACGACACCGCGAAGGCGGCCAGCGCATAGTTCTGCTGCACCGCCTGCGGGATGGACGTGATCACCGGCAACCGCGCGCGATCGGCCGTTGCAGCGATCGCCGCCATGCCCTGCTGGATGCGGCCGGACGCCACCGTGAAGAGGACATCGACGCGGCCCACCGCCGACTGCACCCGCTGCGGCAACTCGTTGGGATTGTCGACACCGACCGCGACGATGGTGATGCCGGCTTTGGCCGCCGCCGCTTCGAGGCCATCGAGCGCCGCCTTCGAGCTGTCATCGCCGGTATCGAACAACACGCCCAGGCGGCGCATCCCCGACAGCAGCGTCTTGAAGAAATCCAGCACCGCCGGATAGTCGAGCGCCACCGATGACGCCGTCATCAGCTTGTCGCCCGCTGTCCACGACGGCACCAGCTTGGCGTGCACCGGATCGGCGATCGGAAAGGCGACGACGGGGAACGTGCGGGCGCGCAACTGCTGGCGCGCCGCCGCCGACACCGGGGTTGCCACCGTCGCCATCAGGTCGGGCTGCGCGCCGGCCAGCCGTGTCAGCATCTGGGGGATCAGCGCCGCATCGAAGTTCACGTTGGTCTCGTCGAAGACGACGGCAGCGCCGCTGAAACCCTCCTCCGACAAGCCTTTCTTGAAGCCTTCGATCGACTCGTTGAGCGTCGGATGCGGTCCCCAGCCCGCGATCGCGACACGCTTGCTTTGTGCCAGTGCCGCCGGCGCGACTGCCAGCGAAAGGGCGAGCGCAGCTGCAATGGCCCTGATCATCAGTTCCCCCGTCGATCCCTTGTCTTGCATAATCTGCAAGCAAACTCCATTATATGCAAGACCCCGAATCGGAGAATTGCGGATGAAGGCTGTCTATTTCGACACGCACGGTGATCTGTCGGTGCTGCGCTACGGCGACATGCCGGTGCCCGAACCCGCTGCCGGCTGGGTACGGATCAAGGTCGCGAGCTGCGGCCTGAACTACCTCGACATCTTTTCGCGACGGGGCATGCCCGGCATCAAGGTCGAGTTGCCCGGCATCACCGGCGGCGACTGCGCCGGCGTGATCGACAAGCTGGGCGAAGGAGTCGATGGCTGGCAGGTCGGCGACCGGGTCTTGCCGATACCGCACCATGTCGACTGGACCACCGGCCGTTTCGAGCTCTTGGGCGAGACACGGCGCGGTGCCATGGCGCAGTTCTGCACGGTGCGCGCCAGCCAGCTGATGCGCATCCCTGACGGTGTCAGCGACAACGAGGCTGCGGCCCTGCCCTGCGCCTATGGCACCGCGCACCGCATGCTGCACACGCGCGGCCAGATCAAAGCAGGCGAATCCGTGCTGGTGCTGGGTGCTTCAGGTGGCGTCGGCACGGCCTGCGTGCTGCTGGCCAAGCGCGCCGGCTGCACGGTGATCGCCGCCGCCGGCAGTGATGAGAAATGCAGCAAGCTGCGCGCGATAGGCGCCGACGACACGATCAACTACGCGACGACCAAGATCGACGCCTATATCCGCGAAACCACCGGTTCGCTGCTGCGTGGTGGTGGCGTCGACGTCGTGATCAATTTCACGGCCGGCGACACCTGGACGCCCTCGATCCGCTGCGTGAAGCGCTTCGGCCGATTGCTGTGCTGCGGCGGCACCGGCGGCTACGCGGCATCGACCGACATCCCCTATCTCTTCACGTCCGAAATGAGCATCATCGGATCGACCGGCTGGACGCGCGAGGACCAGCAGGCCTGTCTCGACCTGGTCGCGCACGGCGAGCTCGACCCACCGATCGACCGCGCCGTGCCGCTGTCGGAGGGAATCGCCGCGGTCCGTGCGCTGGAAGAGCGTGGCGTGTTTGGCAAAGTCATCATCAAGCCGTGACCGGACGGACGGACATGGACGCCATCGCTCTCTTCAGAAACGCCGCCGACATCGCCGCGTTTGCGTCCACGCCCCTGCAGGATCGCCTCGCCGGCCGCGACCTCATCGCCATGATCCTGCATAGCGCGGCCGCGGCCCCGGCAGCCCCCGCCATCGACTATCTGGCGTCGGGTGTGGCAGGCGGCGATGGCGTCACCTTTTCACGCCAGGCGCTGTGCGACGGCGCGGCTGCCGTGGCCGCCGATCTTCGCCGCCTGGGCATCGGTTCCGGCGATGTCGTCGCGTCGCTGCTGCCGAACGGGCCCGGCACGGTAGCGGCGGTGCTGGCGACCTTGGCGGTGGCGACGCTGGCGCCGATCAACATCTACCTCGAGGCATTGCAGATCGGCGTCCTGATCGGCGAATGCCAGGCGAAGCTGATCCTGATGCCGCGCGATCCGCCGCCGGCCCTTGCCGGCGTGTTCGCCGCCATCCGCCAGCACCTGCCCGCCGGCACGACGTGCCTCGATATCGACACGACGACGGTGCCGGCCGCGCACGCATCGGCGCCGCCGCTGACCACCCGCGCACAGCACGACCGCGTCGGCCTATTCCACACCGGCGGCACGACCGGGCTGCCGAAATTCGTGCCGCTGAGCGCGCGCAACATCGCAGCCGGCGCGCTGATCTCGGGCTTTGGTTACGGATACGGCGCCGGCGACCGCGTGATCTGCGGCATGCCGATGTTCCATGTCGGCGGGCTGCTGGCCTGCACGCTCTACCCGCTGGCATCAGGCGCCACGGTGATCATGCTCGGCCCGCTGGGCTATCGCGGCGCGGGCGTCGTCGGTGCCTTGAAGGCGACCATCGTGGCCGGCGATGCCAGCGTGGTCGTCGGCCCGCCCACGGTGATGGCGCAACTGGCGGCCGACCCGCCGGAGCGCGGCGCTGCGCGGCACTTGCGATTGATCATCAACGGCGCTGCCGCCCTGCCCCGTGCGCTGGGTACGCGGCTGAGCGATAGCGCCGGTGTGCCGGTGGTCGAGCCGTGGGGCCTGACGGAAGCGACGCTGGCCGTGACCAGCGGGCCGCGCGATGACGCCGGCAAGCGCGGCTCCGTCGGCCTGGCGTTACCCTACTGCGCGGTGAAAGCGGTGCGCACGGACACCGCCGGCACGGCGCTCGGTGATTGCGCCGCCGACGAGATCGGCGTGCTGGCCATTCATGGCCCGATGGTGTTCGAAGGCTATCTCGGACGGCCTGCCGATCAGCAACCATTCTTCCCCGGCGGCTGGCTCGACACCGGCGATCTCGGCCGCGTCGATGCCGATGGCTTCGTCTGGGTCACCGGTCGCGCCAAGGAGCTGATCAAGCGCGGCGGACACGGCATCGATCCCGGCATGATCGAGGACGCGCTGATGGCGCACGAGGCGGTGGCGCTGGCAGCGGCTGTCGGCCGCCCCGATGCGTATGCCGGCGAAATCCCGGTCGCCTACGTGCAATGCCATCCCGGTGCCGAGGTCGACCCTGCTGCGCTGATCGCCTTCGCGCAGGCCCGCATTCCCGAGCGCGCCGCGGTACCCAAGGAGATCATGGTGCTGCCGGCGCTGCCGGTGACGCCGGTGGGCAAGGTGCACAAGCAGGCGCTGAAGCTCGACCTGACCCGCCGCGCCGCCGAGGCCTGCGCGCGCGATATCGTCGGACCAGACGCAACGTTGCGTGTCGATGCGTCTGCGCACCCGCTGCATGGCATCGCTGTGCGCCTGCAAGTGCCGCGGACGCAGCTCGCGGCGGTGCGCCAGGCACTCGCCGCCTTTACGTTCCACGCCGAGGTGGAAGCGCTCGATTGAGTAGCAGCCCTCCCCCACGATGTGGGGGAGGTGGCCGAAGGACGGAGGGGGAGCCCACGTGGTCTCTATTACCAAGACCACGTGGGCTCCCCCTCCGCCCCTTCGGGGCACCTCCCCACTTACGTGGGGAGGAAGAATCAGATCGGATCCCAGGTGAAGTACTCGGGCGAACGATCGAGGCTGATGAAGTGCGGCTTCATCGCCGGGATCGCCGTCTCGGCGATGCTCTGTGGCGTCCAGCCTTCGGACATGTGCACCGAGCGCACCGGCCGGTTGGCATTGAACAGCATGATCTCGTTCATGCGCACGCCGAAGATCTGCGAGGTGACACCGTCGGCCGCGTCCGACAGCAGGAACGCCGCCATCGGCGCGATCTTGGCCGGCGTCATGCGCTTGGACCGCTCCACGCGGGCCTTCTGCTGCGGCGTATCGGCGGGAATGGTGCCGATCATGCGCGTCCAGGCGAACGGCGAGATGCAGTTGGAGCGCACGTTGAACGCCTTCATGTCGAGCGCGATCGAGCGCGACAGGCCGATGATACCCATCTTGGCCGCGGAGTAATTGGCCTGTCCGAAATTGCCGACCAGACCCGACGTCGACGTGAAGTGCACGAAGGCGCCCGACTTCTGTTCCTTGAAGTAGTTGGCCGCGGCGCGCGAGGTGTTGAAGGCACCGTTGAGGTGCACGTCGATGACCTGCTTCCAGTCGAGGTGGCTCATGCGATGGAAGATCCGATCGCGCAGGATTCCGGCGTTGTTGATGACGCCGTCTATCTTGCCGAAATTCTCGACCGCCTGCTTGATCATCGCCTCGGCCGACGCCGGATCGGCGACGCTGCCGTAGTTGGGGATGGCGATGCCGCCGGCCGCCTTGATCTCATCGCAGACCTTTGCCGCCGGCGTCTGGCTGCCTTCGCCCTCGCCGTCGACCGCACCGCCCAGATCGTTGACCACGACCTTGGCGCCTTCCTTGGCGCACAGGATCGCCATCTCGCGGCCGATGCCGCCACCGGCACCGGTCACCAGCACCACTTTGTCCTTCAGGATCCCTGTCATCCGTTCCTCCTGTCTGCCGAGATAGCCTCAGAACCCTGGTATCAGACCGGATCCCAGCTGAAATACTCGCCCGAGCGATCGAGGGTGATGAAGTGCGGTTTCATCGCCGGGATCGCTGTCTCGGCGATGCTCTGCGGCGTCCAACCCTCGGACATATGCACCGAGCGCACCGGCCGGTTGGCGCTGAACAGCATGATCTCGTTCATGCGCACGCCGAAGATCTGCGAGGTGACACCGTCGGCCGCGTCCGACAGCAGATAGGCTGCCAGCGGCGCGATCTTGGCCGGCGTCATGCGCTTGATCTTATCCAGGCGCGCGACCTGCTCGGGCGTGTCGGCGGGGATCGTCCCGATCATGCGCGTCCAGGCGAACGGTGAGACGCAATTGGAGCGCACGTTGAACGCCTTCATGTCGAGCGCGATCGACCGTGACAGGCCGATGATGCCCATCTTGGCGGCGGCATAGTTGGCCTGGCCGAAATTGCCCACCAGACCCGACGTCGATGTGAAGTGCACGAAGGCGCCCGACTTCTGTTCCTTGAAGTAGCTCGCCGCGGCGCGCGAGGTGTTGAAGGCGCCGTGCAGATGCACGTCGATCACCTGCTTCCAGTCGAGATGGCTCATGCGATGGAAGATGCGGTCGCGCAGGATGCCGGCGTTGTTGATGACACCGTCGATCCTGCCGAAATTCTCGACCGCCTGCTTGATCATCGCTTCCGCGGCCGCCGGATCGGCAACGCTGCCGTAGTTGGGGATGGCCACACCCCCCGCCGCCTTGATCTCATCGCAGACCTTTGCTGCCGGCGTCTGGCTGCCCTGGCCTTCGCCATCGACCGCGCCGCCGAGATCGTTGACGACGACCCTGGCGCCCTCCTGAGCGCACAACAGCGCCATCTCGCGACCGATGCCGCCACCGGCGCCGGTCACCAGCACCACTTTGTCCTTCAGCATACCCGCCATATCAGTCCTCCCTGCGGCACGCGGTGGATGTCCCTGGCGTTCTAGCCCAGGGCCATGACGGGACGCATTGCCTTTTCGGCATGGGGCCCCTCGGACAGCGGGCTGCTCGACAACGCAGCTCCCCTGTGCGCCACCGGCGTGCGGCCGGTCTGCTGCCTTCCTCGGTTGGACTGGTCTTGCGGTGCTCGGCTACCAGCCGAGCTTCGTCACGGCGACTCTTGCCAGCGGCGGACTCCGATCCACGATGCCGCCCGGCTTGAAGTAGACGTATTCAAAGCTATCGCGCGGGTAAACCGTGTGGCCGCCAACCAGCGGCGCGCCAACAGTTATTCCTTGTCCCGTTTCCACTGAGGCGAAAACCACGCCGCCGCCCTTGCGAAGGAGCGTTTTTCCGGCGCCCTCCAGAAATTTAGTGCCGGTCTCACCGCCGGCGACCAGGCATCCGTCGAAATATACCCGGGTGAAGGCGGGAAACAGGCTGTCGTAGTTCCTGCCAGCGAAAGTCGTCCCCCAATCGGTATCGCGAACGATGTCCTGCCCGATCCAGAGTCTCCCGGTGTTGCCATGGGCCTGGAACAGGACCCTTTCAAACGTCATTCGCTGCGCGACCAGCTTGTCCAATTCACGCACGAGTTCATCTTTGCTGCCAACAGGAAGCGCATGGATTTGAATGGCCGCCTCGATGGCGCCAAACCGCACCTCGGCCTGCCTTTTGTTGCCCGCGTCGAGATTGTCGTAGATGAAAAGCTTTTCCTTCATGCTCGCTGTCCATGGATCAACGCGCGTATCGGCGACAGTAGACGCCTAGGCATAGCCGCCATCTAGGACTCGAGCGAAATCGCCTGTGCACCCGGTGCACCGACTGTGTGACGACGCCGTCTAGGCCGCGCGCCGCGAAACGCGGCGCAGCATCCAGGCGCTGAGCGCACCACTGGCGGCGAATGGCAGCAGGCCGATCACCAGCGGCATCGGCACACCGCAAGCGACCGTACGGCAACCCACCCACTCTCCAACCTGCGGAATGCCCGCAGCCTGCCCCATCCAGCCGGTCAGCACGGCGACGACGACGGTCCCCAGTGCGCCGATCCCCATCTGCGCCAGGCCGAACAGCGAGGAGGCCGTACCGGCCAGGCGCGGATGCAGGCTGACGGCACCGGCGCTGGCGGTTGGCACGACCATGCCCGAGCCGAACGACAGCAGCGCGTGGGGCACGACGATCGACCACCAGGCCAGCGTGTTGAAATAGGCCGGCACGGCCATGACCATGAGCGCCAGCAGATGACAGCAGGTCGCGCCCTGCAGGATGCGCGGCGGCGCCACGCGCCCGATCATCATCTGGTTGCAGATGCCGCCTGACGTGAAGCCGCTGACCGACACCAGCACCAGCAGGCCGAACTCGCGCGGCGTGAAGCCCAGGCTGTCCTGCAGGATGAACGGCGTGCCGGCGATCATCCCGAAATTGAGCGCGAACGAGAAACCCATCGTCAGCACGTAACCGCGGAATATGGGATCGCGCAGCATCTCGCCGCTGCCGCGCAGCAGCGACGTCGCATCGATATTGGCGCTGCGGTGACGGTTGGTCTCCGGCAAGGCCAGCGCCGTGACCACGAACAGGATCGCGGAGAACGCCGCCAGCACCCAGAACGTCGCGCTCCAGCCGAAGCGCTCGCCGAGATAGCCGCCGATGCTGGGCGCCATCGCCGGCGAGATGTTCAGCGCCAGCGAGATCCAGCCCATGACGCGGGGCATGTCGCGCGCCGCATAGGCATCGCGCGCCAGCGCCCGACCGATCACGACACCGGCGCAGGCGCCGACACCCTGGAAGAAACGCTGCGTGATCAGACTGGTGATGCTCTGGGCATAGATGCAGCCAATGGTGGTCGCGGTGAAGAACAGCAGGCCGCCCAGCAGCACGGGCCGGCGGCCGAAGCGGTCGCTGAGCGGCCCGTAGAACAGCTGGCCGACCGCGAAGCCCAGCATGTAGGTGGTCAGCGTGACCTTGACCTCGTCGGGCCCGGCACCCAGCGCGCCGCTGATCATCGGCATCACCGGCGTGTAGATGCTCATGGTGAGCGGGCCGAACGAGCTCAGCGCTACCAGCAGCGCGACATAACCGGCCGAGCGAGGCGTGATCTGCACGCGGCTCGCCTAGTGGTTCGTCGCTTCGGCCGCGCCCTCTGCCGCGAAATCACCGCGCAGCGCCGCCCCGCCGTCGGCGCGATACATCTTGGGATAGTACTGCCGAAACGCTGCCGCCAGCGTATCGAACGGAATGTCGGCATAGGCGCCGCGATACGCCAGGTACTCCATGTGGCGGCGGCCTTCGAGATCGAACGGATGGTAGATCGAGTCGCCGCGACCGTCCCAGTCGAGCGGCTTGAGGCCGAACTTGTCGGTCAGCTCCTTGTTGAAGGCCGGCGTCGCCTTCAGCCAGCGCCCATCGAGCCACACGTCGGTGTAGCCGTGGAAATAGAAGATGTCGCTGCCCATCCATTCCGACAGGCGCTTGGTGGTCATGTGGTTGCGCACATCGGCGTAGCCCACGCGCGCCGGAATGCCCAGCGCGCGGCAGCCGGCCGCCATCAGCCCGGCCTTGTTGACGCAATAGCCGTGACGGGCCTGCAGGCAGGTGCTGGCGACATAGGCGTCGCGCCGCAGCGGCGTGCCGTAGGGGTCGTAGCGCAACCCATCGCGCACCGCGAAATAGAGCCGCACCGCGACATCGATAGGATCGGTTGCCGACCCGGCTGCGTCACGGGCAAAGGCGATGACGGCCGGATGGTCACTGTCGACCAGCGCGCCGGGGCGCCGGTAGTCCTCGAAGGTGGCACCATCCATGACGGTCCCGTCGGTCGGAAAGGTGCGCAGGTCTGGAACTGTCATCGCCAGCACATGGCAAGCCGGGCCGCGCCCGTCAAGCAAGCACCGCTCAGGGCGGCGTTGTGTTTTCTTTCCTTCCCCGCTTGCGGGGAAGGTGGCCGAAGGCCGGAATGGGGAGCCGACGTGATCTTCGTTACCAAGATCACCACGGCTCCCCTCCGCCCACCGACGTTTCGACGCTTCGCGCCGAAACGTCGTATCGGGGCACCTCCCCACTGCGTGGGGAAGGAAAAATAATCACTTAACCGGTGTTACCAGGAAGTGAAGCTGGGCGGCGCCGACCGGCTTGGAGCGGTCGTCCTGCCAGGCCTCGACCGCGACGCTGGCGACCCGGCGGCCCAGCTTGGTGAAGTTGGCGCGCGCCAGCGTGTCCACGGCACGGCCCGAACGCAGATAGTCGACCGTAATGTTGATGATGCGCGGCAGGGCGGCGTTATCGGTCTCCCACAGCAGATGGAAGATGGCTGCCGTCTCCAGCAGCGCGCCGATCGTGCCGCCGTGCAGCGCCGGCAGATGCGAATTGCCGATCAGCAACGGATGATAGCGCATGCGCGTGAGCAGCTCGCCGGTGCTGTTCTCCGGCGCCATGTTCATCCAGCGCGCATAGGGAATAGCCTCGCTCAGGCGCGACAGGTCGTTGGCCTTGCGCGCCGCGTGCAGCCGCTCGAGCAGGGTCACGTCCCTCTCCCCGTCACGGCGATGCGGGCGGCATGCTGGCCGACGGCAGCCTTGCCCTTGGTGCCCAGCATGAACGTGCCGGCCGACGAGGCGATGGGATCACGGGGATCGCCGTGATGCGCGACGGCGCGCGTGAAAGCGACGTTGCTGGTCAGGCGGAAGCACTCGGCGTCGGCCAGCACCGGCTGTTCCGGCGTTGCCGGATGCACGTAGTCGATGCGCAGGTCGAGCGTGGCGAAGGGCTGCGCCTTGGTGAGCATCGTCGCCACAGCCATGCCGCTGCAGGCATCCAGCATCGCGGTGATGGCCCCGCCATGGAGCACGCCGGTCTCGGGATTGCCGACCAGATGCGGCTGCCACTCCAGGCGCATGGAGGCACCGCCCTTGCGCACCGCGGTGACCACGAGCCCCAGCGCCTTGTTGTGCGGGATTGTGTCCGAGAACCATTTCTGGAACACGTCGAGCTTGTCGCCCGGCACCGCCTCGAACACGGTTTTCGGTCTGGCCTCGTCACCCATGATCTGATCCCGACCCGCCGCGCTGCGCTCACTGTACGACAAGACCGCCGTGGAGTCCTCCACCGGCCCTGACAAAACACAACGGGCCGGCGTACAGCCGGCCCGTCATCAAGGCGCGGCCTTTACAGTCCCATCTGCCGGGCTGCAAGGTCTTTCATGATTTCCTGCGAGAAGCCGGTCGACACGTCGAAAATGGTCAGCGCACTGATCTCCCCGCATCGCATGAACCGGCGGATCGTGCCTTAAGAATCAGCAACACGCTCGATGACATGACAGCCTGCGGTTGGTGATGACTCTCCATGACAGCGGACCGTCGTTCGCTCCATGCCGCCCGCCGAGCCAGATCCGCCAGACGAGGGCTGGCGCGAAATCACGTGCATATGCGCCTGCCTGTCACACGCGGCGTCGGCAACCTCAAGAAGGAGAAAGATGAACACGGCGTCGCAATTCGTGTTGACAGTGTGGCGGCCTTCTTGGTTTATGAATCCTCGTTCATGTAGAACGCAGCGGGCATCAGACCCGTGGATCAAGGGATGGAAACGGGGGGCGTACGCTGGCTACCTTCCTCCAATTGACGCTGAACGGCCTCGCGGTCGGCTGCATCTATGGCCTGGTCGCGCTCGGGTTCGTCCTGATCTACAAGGCCACCGAGCTGGTGAACTTCGCCCAGGGCGACCTGCTGATGCTGGGCGCCTTCGTCGCCTACATGGCGGTCGTCTGGTGGGGGCTTGATTACTGGGTCGGCTTCCTGATCGGCGTGGTGGTCGTGGCGGCGTTCGGCGCGCTGCTCGACGCCACCGTGCTACGCCGGGTAATCGGCCAGCCGCAGTTCGCCGTCGTCATGCTGACCATCGGCCTGGGCGCCATGTTCCGCACCTTCGCCAGCGTCACCTGGGGCTCGGAGATCTATACCCTGCCGACGCCCTTCTCCGGCGTCTGGACCGTCGGTGGCGTCACGCTGAGCCACCAGTATCTGTCGATCATCGCCGGTACGCTGGTGCTGTGCGGGCTGCTGTACACGTTCTTCACCCACACCCGCATCGGTGTCGCCATGCAGGCGACATCGCAGAATCAGCTCGCCGCCTACTACATGGGCATCCCGGTCAAGCTGATCTTCTCGCTGATCTGGGCGATCTCGGCCGGCACAGCCGTGGTGGCGGGTGTCCTGCTGGCGCCAGTCACGCTGATCGACATCAACATGGGCCTCGCCGTCGCGCTCAAAGCCTTTGCCGCCGCCGTGCTGGGTGGCTTCGGCTCGATCCCTGGCGCCCTGGTCGGCGGTATCGTCATTGGCCTGATCGAACTTTATGCCGGCGCCACCCTGCCGGAGGGCTTCAAGGACACGGCCCCCTACATCGTGCTGCTGCTGATGCTGGCAGTGCGACCGCAGGGCCTGTTCGGAACGCTTGGCCGCAAGAAAGTGTAGGGGCGCAAGCGATGCGGTTCGTTTTCAAGACGTCCTACGCGCAGGATATCCAGATCTTCCGTGATCGCATGGACGCCTTCTGGTACCTCCTGCTGGCCGTCGTGGCGCTGCTGCTGCCGGTCGTGATCTCCGACTACTACGTCGGCGAGACAACCTGGGTTTTCGTCTACGCCATCTGCGGCGTCTCCCTGATGGTGCTGGTGGGCTACACCGGCCTGGTCTCGCTGGGCCATGCTGCCTTCCTCGGCATCGGCGCCTATGCGCATGCCTACTTCATCAAAAACGGCGTACCCTGGGTTGCCGCCGTGGCGCTGGCTGTTCTCATCACCACGGCTTGCGGCTTCATCGTCGGGTTGCCGGCGCTGCGGATGACGGGCATCTACCTCGCCATCGCCACGCTGGCCTTCTCGGTGATCATCCAGGAGGTCTTCAGCCGCTGGGAATCGGTGACCCACGGTTTTGCCGGCATGGCGGTCGAGAAGCCGGTCATCTTCGGCATCTCCTTTGCCGACGATCGCGCCTTCTACTATTTGTGTCTGTTCTTCCTGGTGCTGACGTTGTGGCTGACGCGCAACCTGCTGCGCGCGCCCACCGGACGCGCCTGGGTGGCGATCCGCGACAGCGAGATCGCGGCCCAGTCGATGGGCGTCAACCTGGCCATCTACAAGTCCATGGCGTTCGCCTACTCGGCAGCGCTGATGGGCCTGGCCGGCGCCCTGTTCGCACACAAGATCGCCTATCTGGCGCCGGACATCTTCACCATCCTGTTGTCGATCCAGTTGCTGCTGCTGGTCATCGTGGGCGGCCTGGGCTCGCTGCACGGCGCCGTCTTCGGGGCCATCTTCGTCGCCCTGCTGCCGCCGGTCATCGCCATCCTGCGCGACTCGATCCCGGCCACCTTCGCCGACGTTGCGAGTGCCACGGGGCTGTCCCTGTTCGGCGCCATCGGTGAGGCGGTCGGCAACTTCCTGCGCAAGCCTGGCGTCGAGGCCGGCATCTTCGGCCTGATCCTGGTGCTGGTGATCCTGCTCGAGCCGCTGGGCATGTACGGGCGCTGGATGAAGATCCGCATCTTCTTCTCGACCTTCCCGATGTACAAGCGCGCCACCTTCAAGCGGCAGAAGACCTACATGCGATCGGAGCGGCTGCGGTGAGCTTCTTCCAGGCCGATCAGCTCTCCATCAACTTCGGCG